>JAEEGL016065154.1_pt1 | contig 31231 bp, 38 predicted proteins | sample 9134231 | NCBI WGS metagenome assembly JAEEGL01 (sample SAMN16246548, study PRJNA631951) | gut metagenome | biome: gut microbiome; feature: rumen; material: fiber-attached | host: Bos | place: Iran: Karaj | collected 2018-10
AGCCTTTGGTACTACTTTTTAATTTATCAAAAAAATCATATACTATTTCACTAAGTGGTAATTCATAATGAATTATTACACGTTTAGCATCTATATATTCAAGATTAAGGTAATTTCCACGCTTATTTTGACATAATTCCATTATTGGACCAATATAATCATTTGGTGTAAATATATTTGTTTTAATATATGGTTCACTAATACTTTCAATATTAACACGATCTGGCATCTTTTGTGGTGAATCAATAGTAATTAATTCTCCATTAGTTAGTTTTACTTCATAAATAACACTTGGACTTGTTGCTATTAAATCGATTTTAAACTCTCTTTCGATTCTCTCTTCGATTATTTCCATATGAAGTAAACCTAAAAAACCACATCTAAAACCAAAACCAAGTGCATGAGATGTTTCTGGTTCAAATGATAGTGATGCATCATTAAGTTTAAGTTTTTCTAAAGCATCTCTTAGTTCATTATATCTACTAGTTTCAGTCGGATAAAGACCTGCGAATACTACTTGTTTCATTGGTTTATAACCTGGTAACATTTCACTTGCTTCATTACCAACAACTGTAACAGTATCACCTACTCTAACATCACTAATACTTTTTATACTACCCCAAATATATCCTGTTTCACCACATACTAATTTATCTTTTTTCTTAATATTAGGTGTATATACACCAACTTCAGTTACATCATAAATGGCATCTGTTGCCATTAATTTAATCTTATCACCAGTTTTAATTTCACCATTAAATAAACGTACCATAATAATAGCACCTTTATATGAATCATATAAACTATCAAATATTAAACCTTGTGTTTTATTCTTAACACTTCCTGTTGGTGCAGGTATTCTTTCAATTATTGCTTCTACTAATTCTTTTATACCAGTACCATTTTTAGCACTAGTAAGAATTATTTCATCTTCACTAAATCCAAATGTATCAACCAACTCTTTAGTTACTTTAGGAATATCAGCATTAGGAAGATCTATTTTATTAATAACAGGAATTATTTTTAAATTATTATCAAGTGCTAAAAATAGATTAGCTAAGGTTTGTGCTTCTATTCCTTGTGCAGCATCAACTACTAAAATAGCTCCATCAGTTGCAGCTAAAGAACGACTAACTTCATAAGAAAAATCTACATGACCTGGTGTATCAATTAAATTTAATACATAGTCTTCATTATTATATCGATAATTAAGTTCAACAGCATTAAGTTTAATAGTTATACCACGTTCTCTTTCAATATCCATCGAGTCTAACATTTGATCTTTTGATTCATGAAGACTTACTGCATTAGTTATTTCAAGTATACGATCAGCTAATGTACTTTTGCCATGATCAATATGGGCAATAATTGAAAAATTACGTATATTATCTTGTTTAATAGCCATAATACCACTTCCTCTTGTTATTTTACCATAAATTATACTTTAAGACAAAAGAAAAATCTCTCAAAATGAGAGATTAATCAGATTCACAATAATATGTTATACATCTTGTAGTATCTGTTTTATCACACATTACAAATTCAGCTAAATAGTTCCCAAGCTCACCTTCTTGAGGTACCACAACTTTTGATGCAACCTGTGTAGCTGACACATCATTTATTTCGCCAAACGCATCTACACCATTTATTTCTGCAGCCAAATAGTAGTTTTCATTCAAATTACCCAAAAATCTATAACTTTTCTTATATTTTTTAGAATAAATTGTATCAAAATAATTCTGAAATGAAGAATTACCATAATCTTCAGCAGATGTTATTAAATTTCTATTTGAAACATAACTATTGAATGCATTGTTAAGCCCATATACTTTATATTTTTTTATTAGGTAATTGTTTGTATCAACATTTGTTAAATTAAATTTAACATTATAGTATGTCACATCACCATTTATCATTCCAGCTTGATCATCAACTTCTACTGAACGATTATTAGTTGTTGTAACATTTAAGCCAACATATCCTGAACCAGTTGATACACCTGAGCTATCAATCAAACCAAATATTGTTCTCATACCATTTGATGAAATATTTGAATATTCACTATATACTTTTTTTACTGTTGAATCTGGTTGAACTTCATTATAATAGAATCTACTTACAACTTGATAGAAAGTATCAGGATTCCAATCTCCATATAAATCTATTAATTCAGGAGTAGCATAATTACTATACACAGGATTATATTCTTGTAATATATCTGTCGCATATTCATTTTGATTATTTTTTAATACATAAAATTCAACACCACCATCAAAATCAAGATTATTATGCTTTCCAGTACCAAAACCATCACTTCCATAATATACCGTTGGTGATAAAACACTGCCAGTTGTAAGTGTGGTAATACAATTTATATTATGTCCAATAAATGTACAATATTGGTATGGTGAAGCCAACGCTTCCTTTAAATTTTGATTAGTAATTTCAAAATAAGATGGTGGAGTAATTTCTTCACCTGTTATACCATTAATCCATTCTCCTAAGAATGTTTTATAGTAGACAATCATATCTTCTAAGCCATTATTACTTTCAATACTTTGAGCTGCTAATAGCATAACTTGAGTTGTTAGTTCACCATTATAACCATCATCACTATTATGTGCTCTTGTAAACAAATAACTACCTATTACATAACTATCATCATCTATGTCATCTTTTGACATAACTTTTGCATTAACATTAATTGTTAACATCATAGTAACAATTAATAGAAAACCAATAAATACTTTTTTCATTATACTCTACTCCTTTATTACTTTTGCCTTTATTTCTTTATCATTCGGCAAAATGATTATTAATTCATCAATATCTAAATTATATTTATTTGTCACTGGATTACTTGCGTAACACAAAATTGCTTCTTTGCCATCGTTGGAATACTTAATTGATTTATAATTTTTTGTTTCTTTACCATCTTTTTTTATGATTAGATGTCGATCAGGTGATAAATCATCTATTTTTTCAACATAAATTTCATATATACCATCATAATTATCTGATTTTCTGAGAATAAAATATCCTATAACTATCAGTATTAATATTACTATAACTATTATAATCTTTTTCATAATTATTTTATTGTACTGTAGCATTTACTACAGTTCCATTAGTTAATTCTACTTGAAATGTTGTAATTCCACTAATTGAGTTAGCATTTACTGTAGTTGGAACTGTATGATTATTATACATTATTTTATTGAATGATATTTGCGTATTATTTTCATAAACTGTTAACCTAACATCCAATGACATATTATCAACTTTAGTTTTATGAACTGTATATGTCTTTGGAGCTGGTGTTGGCGTTGGTGTTGCTGGCTTTGGTGTTGGGGTTGGAGTCGAATTTGATCCAGGCGTTGGCGTTGGTGTTGCTGGTTTTGGTGTTGGCGTTGGAGTCGAATTTGATCCAGGTGTTGGTGTAGGTGTTGCTGCACTCTCCTTTTCAAATCTAGCTATTAGAGTTATATCTTTAGTTACTGCTTTATTAAAGTCATATGTACTATTGCTTAATAACCATTCTACAAACTTATAACCTGCTTTTGTTGGCGCTGTTGGTGCTTTTGCTTTTTCTCCATCAACAACAATTTGACTTGATAATTCTTTATCATCTACCATAAATTTAACTGTATGAACTTTAACCCAAATTGCCTTTAATTTAATATCTTGAGTTACTTCTTTAGTAAAGTCAAATTTCTTTCCATCTAATTGCCATTCTACAAATTTGTAACCTGCTTTTGTTGGTTCTGCTGGTGCTTTTGCTTTTGTATCTATTTCTACATTTTGAGATTCTATCTTACTACCACCATCAGTATCATATGTAATAGTAACTGTTTTAGATTCTTCAAATTTTGCTACTAATGTAATTTCTTCAGTAATCTTTGTATTAAAATCAAATGCTTTTTCATTTAATTGCCATTCTACAAACTTATAACCTTTTTTAGTAGGATCTGCTGGTTTTGTTACTTTAGTGTTTTCTTTTACACCAATTGTTTTATATTCTTTATCATCTACCATAAATTTAACATTTATTTTACCAGTTTCAGTCCATTTTGCTTTTAAAGTAATATCTTTAGTAATTGGAGTTGTAAAATCAAATTTATCTTCTCCTAAATACCATCCATCAAAGATATATCCATCACGTGATGGTGCTGGTTCAGTTACTTGTGTATTTTCTTCTACCTTAACAGCTTCTATCTTTTCTCCACCATTACTATCAAATTTAACAGTATATTTCTTTATTTCAACATATTTAGCTGTTAAAACAACATCCTCTGTTAATCCTTTAGTTATATCATATTCTTCATCCTTATCATTATAGAATACAATTTTATAACCATCTTTTGCTGGAATATTAAGTGCTTGTTCTGTAATACTTTCGCCTTCACGAATATCTGCTGTGAATTCTTGTCCATCAATTGTAACTTTAACACTATGTTTTACAATTTGTTTCCAACTTGCTTTCAAAGTAATATTCTTTGAAACTTCTTCTTCAAAGTTATATACTTTTCCATCAAGTTGCCACTCAACGAAATCATACCCTTCCTTACTAGGATTTAATGGTTTAGTAGCTTTTTCACCTTTTTTAACAACTAAAAGGTCTACTGAACTACCTCCATCACTATCAAATGTTACTTTAAATTCATTATTAGAACCTCCAACAATAAAATATAAAGCGAATGATACAACTGCTGCCCCCAACAATGCAATAACTGTGTATTTTATACCACTATTCATATACTTCCCTTTCTCGACAATTTTGCACATATGACATATCTTTCTATCATATTATTATCTATAATAAAAATATCATAAATGAATTTAAAAATCAATAGAAAAGAGGTTATTAAAACCTCTTTATTGCTCTTTTATTCTTTATTATTCTCTACAACATTTACTTTTTCATTTGAAACCGGGCCAGATACTACATTATCATTTGCATCATTTTTTATTTCTATTTTAGTATCACCAACTAAAGAATATTTTTTCTTTCCTTTTTTACCAAGTACAATTATTAAAACTAAAGCAATGATAGCTAATAATACACCAGCGCCAATATAAATAATTGTCATATTATAAATAGCAAATTTAAATTCAATAGTAGCTGCCTTATCACTTAACAATGTCCAAGTTAAATCCTTATTACCATTACTTGTTTTTGTTGCATTATTACTAATAGCTCCATATGGTAAACTAACATTAAAGCTTAAATCTAAGTTTGTCATACTTGAAGCATCAAATTTTATAGGATCTTCATCTTCTGTAGTTGTTGTTACTTCTAAATCCTCATCATCTGTCTCATCTTCATCACCTAAGGTATAATCATCATCAAGATAATAATCATAGTCATCGTCGTCTTCGTCATCTAAATATTCATCATCAGAATATATTTCATCTCCTGTTGTAGTGCTAAGACCACTTGCATTAGCATCAAATTTTAATACAGCTGTATAAGTATCTCTTAATAATCCTTTTTCAACTTTAAATAGATACTTACTTTTACTTTCACCACCCATTAATCCTGATAGATCATATTCACCATCTTTATCACTACTTACATCGTCAATATTTTTAACACTTTTTGATAAAGTAAATCCTTCCATATTTCCATCAGTATATTTTGTAATAGTAAAACCTGCTGCCTTAGCTTCAGCAAAATCTTCTTCTTTTAAAGTTTTACTTTCACCAAACATAGTTTTATCAAGAGCATAAACAATAGTAAATTCCATTGATTTATCTTTCTTGATATCCATTTTTGCATTAAATTTAACACAACCAGTTGAAACAATTGCCACTATACAAAGTAATAATAAATATTTAATTCTCTTCATAAACACCTTCCTTTATTATAAGTGTATAATAATTTTTCAAAAAACACAATAAAAAAGATGTTATTAAATAACATCCATAAGTATTGTTAGTGCGAAGAAAGCGATTCCAAGTCCCATAGTGAATCTACTTATAAATAGCTCACTACCTCTTTCTTTTCTTTTATTAAATAAATCTAAATTTCCACCACTAATAATTTGACTAGCTGCTTCTGCTTTACCACTTTGTAATAATACAATTACGATAATTAGAATAGCTATTACTAAAAATGCAATCCTCATATTTCAACCTCACTCTCAATAAAATAACATAATTATTGAAAAAAATCAACCTTTTTTACCTGCTACGATGTCTTTCTTCAACATATTCATCTTCATCATCCATTCCTGCGAATAATGGTGAATGCATTAATCGATATGCAATTAACTTGTTTTTTACTTCTTTTTCAATTAATTCTATTTTTTTATTAATAAATTCTATTTGTGTTTTCTTTAAGAATTTATCATATTTATTAATCATTTCTCTTTTAAATTTAGCTGCTTCATCTAAACAAAAGATAAGACCTTCCGAAGGATCTTCATCAGTTTCTTCTAAACTAGCTATTAACTCCAATAGTTTTTTAAAACGATTATCTATACTTCTTTGAATAACACGACTAATTATTTTATCATCATAAAACTTAATTATTCCAATACGTTCTTTATCTTTCTTTTTGGTTATATCAAAAGATTCATCAAATTCGTACGAAATAATTTTTTTAAATAAATTTTCTTTTACTAAAACATATTTAATCTTTGTTTTCATATTCATCACCTTGAAGTAAATCTGGTCGAAGTTCTTTTGTTTTTCTAATTTGTTCAGAATAACGATATTTAGCTATTTTAGCATGATCTCCTGATAGTAATATTTCTGGTACTTCCATTCCATTATATACTCTTGGTTTAGTATAAACAGGATAATCAAGTAAACCATTATTAAATGATTCATTAAGACTACTATCTTCGTCAATTACACCAGGTAAAAGTCTTACTATACTATCTACCAAAATCATACTAGGAAGTTCTCCACCAGTTAGAACATAATCACCAATACTTATTTCCATATCACAGATACTTCTAATTCTTTCATCAAAACCTTCATAATGACCACATAGGATAATTAAATGTTTTTTTGCACTTAATTCATAAGCCATCTTTTGATTATATACCTTACCACTTGGTGTCATCATAATTACTATACTATCATCTGTCTTTAATTTATTAATACAATCAAAGATAGGCCCGCAAGCAAGAACCATTCCACTACCGCCACCAAATGGAGTATCATCAACATTATGATGAGGGTCCGTTGAATAATCTCTAAAATTATGAATATTGATTTCTACCTTGTTTTCATTTTGTGCGCGTTTTAAAATAGATTCAGTAAATGGACCAGTATACATTTCTGGAAATAAAGACAATATATCTATTTTCACAATCCATCTACCTCCCCTATTTTTATTCTTTTGTTTGATAAATCAATATCTTCTACCAATTCAAATGGTATATAACCTTCACTTGTTTTAATAAGTTTTTTAGTATCATTGATATATAAAATATCCGTAATCTCCCTTTCAATCTTACTATTATATACAATAAATCCAATTAAGTCACTATCTAAATACTCTTTTTTTGATAAATATTTATCTCGATCAATAAAAACCTTGATATTTTTAGGAAATGGTATGTCATTTATAGAGTTAATTCCGTCTAGTGTAACCATATCATAATCTTTATGAACACGATAACTTTTAATAATATAAACTTTATCATTAATAATTATTTCATTATTTATTTTAAATACTTTAGATTTATATGGAAAGTTAGATTTTATTCTAATTTCACCTTTTATACCATGAGTATTAACATATTTACCAAGTACTACTTTATTCATAAGAACTCCTATCTAGTTCATATAAAAGAATACTTGTTGCAACTCCTACATTTAAACTTTCACATTCACTATTCATTTTTATATATAAGTTTTTATCACATAAACTTTGTATTTCTTCATGAACACCATTACCTTCATTACCCATAATAAGTGCATATTTAGAAACTTTAATATTTCTTACATCTACTCCATTATTAACATTAGTACCAAGTATCGTATAACCATTATCATGAAGATTAGGGATAGTATCCATTAAATCACCATAAACAATATTCATATTAAAGATCATACCTTGAGTACTACGTAATACCTTATCATTATAGATATCCACACTATTTGTGGATAAAATAATTGTATCTACATTAAAAGCCTTAGAACTACGAATTATAGTTCCAATATTACCAGGATCTTGTACATCATCAAGAATTAATATATGGTTACCAATTATTTCTTTATTATCGATTATTTTGCATACACCAATAACATTAGTTGGATTACTAAGATTAGATACTTTTTTTAAGACATTTTCTGTTACATAAGTTATTTCAGAAGGATAACTAAAACTTATTTCTGTATTTTCAAGTACGATTAAATCAACTAATAAATTATTTTTATTAGCTTCATAACACATATGCATTCCTTCTACAAGAAATAAACCTTCTTCTTTTCTTCCTTTACTTGTCTTTAAACTTACATATCTTTTAATTTTCCTATTATCCACACTAGTTATTAACATAAACACCTCAATGACATTATTATAACATAATATAATAAAAACTATTCAAAAAAACCTTTTTGATATAGTTTCTCTTTTATTTTTCTTTCTAGTTCATCACCAGAATATTTTCTTGATAATTTCTTTCTTATTTTTTCTTCCTCTATTTCTTTTAATTCATCTAAATTATCGATTGATATTCTATTTAAACATTCATTAATCATTTCTTTTTCATAACCTAGATTAACTAAATTAACTAACATTTTATTTTTAAAGAAATAAGTGCTTTTTTTATTAGTTTTTAGATTTCTATTAATATACTTATCTATTCTATCTTTCCAAACATCATTATAGTTTGATAAATACTTGGCATAAATAGTAGATGGTATATCTAACTCTTCTAAATGTTTTATTATTTTATATGGTCCATCATTAGATAAATTAACTTTATCAGTAATATAACATTTTGCATAATAATCATCATTTAAATAACCTTTTTCAATAAGTTTATTTATGGTTTTATTAACATTATCTAAATCATACTTTTTTCTTAATAAGTATTCTTTCATTCCTTTAACACTCATTACATGATGATTTAAATATTTTAAAGATACGTCATATATTTCATATTCTTGATTTATTTCTGTAAGACGATCAATATTATCAATTTCTTTTTTTAATAATAATTCTTCTTTTAAAATAACATCTTCATAAAGAATAATCTTTTCATTATCTTCTAAAGTTACTTCATACTTATTAGATTTTAATTTCTTATACTTATTTATTTTCATTTTCCCTCTTTATGTAATTATATTCACATGTTCTAATTAATCTATTCATGATGGCTAATCCTAAACCATTTGGTTCTACTGCTTCTATTAATATTACTTCACCATTTAGTTTATCTGCTTCTCTTAGTAATTTAAATATATTATGCGCTATATTAACTAAATTATCACCATAATCAAAGTATTTATAACGATTAATTTCATTACTACCAATAATAATTGGATTAGTATACTTTTTGCTAACCTCTTCCATTAATTCTTTATCTACTAAAATACACTTGGTATTTGGTGAATAGTGTTTATATAACATACCTGGGCTTTCTACTCTACCTTTTGCTTCTTTCATAACAAATTCGGATACATTACAAGAACCAATTACCATTTCAATATCTTCCTTAGTAATAAAACCAGGTCTAAGGATTGTTGGAACACCATCAATTACTTTACAAACAGTACTTTCAAGCCCAATTCTTGAGTCTCCTCCATCTATAATATACGATACTTTTTCTTGAAACTCCGGAATAATATCATAAATATTTGTTCCACTAGGCTTTGTTGACACGTTTGCCGATGGTGCTGCGATAGGATAATCTAATATATCCAAAAGATTATGAGCTATTTCATCAATTGGTATACGAATTCCTACAGTATCTAAGTTACATGTTACATTATTTGGTATAATGTCTTTCTTTTGTAAAATCAATGTAAATGGTCCTGGCATAAATGTGTCAATTAATTTTTGTTCTATTTCATTATTAATTATTGCATACTTAGTTATTTCATCTTTATTTTTCAAATGAACTATAAGTGGATTGTTACTAGCTCGATTTTTTGCTTCAAATATTTTATTGACAGAATCACTTTCAAGGGCATTAGCTCCTAATCCGTAAACTGTTTCAGTTGGAAATATTACTAATCCACCATTATCTAATTCTTTTTTAGCTATATCTAGTTCATCTTTTGTAAGAATATTCATTTAATCACCTTGTCCTGTTGTTTTGTTATTTAAATAGTCTTTTCCTTGATAATAATTTTTAACAAAAAGATCTCGATATTCTAGTATATTATCATTTTTAATACATTCTCTTAAATCTTCTGTAAGTCTTGTTAAAAATCTTAAATTATGAATAGAAAGTAATCTACTTCCTAACATTTCATTTAAACTTACTAGGTGACGAATATAAGCTTTTGTAAAGTTTTTACAAGCATAACAATCGCAGTCTTCTTCAATAGGTGTAAAATCTTCTTTAAACTTAGCGTTTTTAAGATTAATCTTACCATATTTAGTAAAGGCATTAGCATGTCTTGCAATACGAGTAGGAAGTACACAATCAAAGATATCTATTCCACGAATAACACCTTCAATAATATCTATTGGATCTCCTACCCCCATTAAATATCTTACTTTATCTTCTGGCATATATGGTGTTGAATATTCTACCATTTTATACATTATTTCTTTGGTTTCACCAACTGAAGTTCCACCAATACTATATCCATCAAAATTAAGTTTAGCTGTTTCAATGGCACTTTTCTTTCTTAAATCTGGATACTCTCCACCTTGTACTATTCCAAAAAGAGATTGTCTTGGATTATTATGAACATCCTTTCCTCTTTTTGCCCAACGAAGTGTTCTTTCAATACTCTTTTCCATATATTCATATGTACTTGGATAACCTGGGCATTCATCAAAACTCATCGCAATATCACTATCTAATTTATTTTGTATTTCAATAGATTTTTCGGGAGTTAAAAATAATTTAGTACCATCAATATGACTTTTAAAATGAACTCCTTCTTCCGTAATATCTTTAGGTCTTGCTAAACTAAATACTTGAAATCCTCCTGAATCAGTTAGAATTGGTCCATTATAATTCATAAACTTATGTAATCCACCGGCTTTATCGATTAAGTCTTCACCAGGTCTTAACCATAAATGATATGTATTAGCAAGAATTATACCACTCTTAATATCATATATTTCTTCTGGTGTTATACCTTTAACAGTTGCACGTGTTCCAACTGGCATAAACATTGGTGTATCATATGTTCCATAATTTGTTTCAAGTGTTCCTAGTCTTGCACCTGTACTCTTTTCTTTCTTTAATAAATTATATTTTACTTTCATAATTACCTCACAAAATCACCTTATTATAACAAAAGATTTTTTATTTGTAAAACATATTAACCAATATTATATTCTAATTCACATAAATCATAATAATAAGCTTTTTCTATTTTCCATTCATTATCTTCTAATACTAAAATAAAATCTCTAGTTATTGTTGTTTCTTTATTTTCATTTTTGAAACTTACTTCATAAATAATTCTATCACTTTTTATTTTAATTACCTTTATTTGATGATCAAGTCCCATTCTATTAATACTACAATTATCTATATCATTAAATATATATTTACCATTTTCATATTTATACCAAGCGTAAGTAATACCATCACTATAAACATCATCATATCTTATTCTACTAGAAAATATCTTACTAAATTCTTCTTCAAAGTTATTACCCGTACATTCTTTAGATTTTTTATCTTTATATTTACAAGTAAAGATCTTTTCTTCTGCATCTAATGATTTATTGTTTACTTTAAAATCATTATCTAATCTACCACTATTAAATGCTCCATCAACTATCCAAAGAAATTTTAAATATTTCTCTTCCCCTATTTTTAATGCTTCATCAATTGTAATAATAGACTTGTTAGTGTAAGTAAAGAAAATAAATGACATAATAGATAAACATATTAAACTAATTATTGGTACTACTATTTTTTTCATAACCCATCATATTTATTATAAAAGAAAAGAATCTAGAAATCTAGATTCTATTCAATAGTAATTGTTTTTTTAGCTATTTCTGTCTTTGATGGAACGGTAATCATAAGAGTTCCATCTTCAAAATTAGCTTTGATTTTATCTTCATCAATATCTCCAAGATAGAAAGATCTTTCTACCGTAGAAAATCTTCTTTCTCTTCTTAGATATTTCTTTCCATCATGTTCATCTTTCTTGAACTCTTTTTTAGCTTTAATAGTTATTGTTCCTTTGTGACATTCAACATTAATTTCATTTTTCTTGTATCCTGGAATATCAATTTCCACATGATACATACCATCCTTTTCATAAATATCACAACTCATTCCCTTGTTTACAGGTGGTTCAAAAACATTGAACATATCATCATAAAATCTACTTGGTAACATAAACATCACTCCTTTTCCTTATTACTATTTCGATATTATATTACATATTGTCTCAGTTAATTCATTCGGGTTATCAATAGATAATCCATTTATTAATAATGCCATATTGTAAAGTACATTAGTATATTCCTTAACACCTTCATCATCTTTATTCTTATGTAATGAAACTAATTTTTCATACACTGGATGATTATTATTAATTAATAATACTTTATTAGCCTTTACATCTGTTTGATTAGGCATTGCTTTAAATACTTTTTCCATTTCAAGTGATACTTCCCCTACTGATGTTAAAGCTACCGGATGATTCTTTAATTTATCACTAAACTTAACATCATTAATTGAAAGTGCACTTTTCATAATCGATAATAAATCTTTATTATCTTCATTTATCTTTTTAACATCTTCATCATCTTCATCATTAGTTGTATCTTGTACATTAACAAATTCTAACTCTTCAAATTTACCCATTGCTTTAATAGTAAATTCATCTAAGTAATCAGTTAAGAATAATACCTCATTTCCTTTATCAATCATATTTTCTACTTGTGGCATATTCTTAATCTTATCAATTGTCTCACCAGCTGCATAATATATTTTTGTATAACCATCATGAAGTCTTGATTTATACTCAGCTAATGTTGTTAATTTATCTTCAAAACTTGAATTAAACATTAATAAGTCTTGTAATACTTCTTTATTCATTCCAAAGCTTGAATAAATACCATATTTAATTTGACTTCCAAACTCTTTAAAGAACTTTTCATAATCTTCTCTTTTTTCTTTCATTAATTCAAGTAATTCTTTTTTAATCTTACTTTCAATAGATTTAGCTATATTTTTTACTTGATGATTTACTTGCATTGTTTCTCTTGAAATATTTAAATCTATGTCTTCTGAATCAACTATACCTTTTACAAAACTAAAATAGTCTGGTAATAATTCTCCACATTTATTAGTAATTAATACTCCTTTAGAATATAACTCTAATCCCTTTTCATATTCTTTGGTATAGTAATCCATACTTGCATGAGATGGTATAAACATAAGAGCATCATAACTAACAAGTCCTTCTACTCTACTTTTAATAATATGAATTGGTTTTTCATAATCATAATAACGATCTGTATAAAAGTTATTATAATCTTCTTCTTTAACAGATTTCTTTTCTTTCTTCCAAATAGGAATCATACTATTAATAGTAGTTTCTTCTATTTTTTCTCCAACCATTTTATCCATTACAATTGGATAAGTTATATAATCTGAATATTTCTTAATAATTCTTTCTAAGTTATATTGATCTAAATATTCACTATATTGATGATTTTCATTATCTTCTTTTAAATAAAGGGTAATTATTGTACCATGATCGTCCATGTCTGATTTATCTATTGTATATCCATCAATTCCACTAGATTCCCAAAGATAAGCTTCATCACTATTAATACTCTTACTTAATACTGTAACTTTTTCACTAACCATAAAACTAGAATAGAAACCAACACCAAATTGACCAATTATATCAATGTTTTCTTTCTTTTCATTTTCTAATTTAAATAGTTCACTACCAGATTTAGCAATAGTACCTAAGTTATTTTCAAGTTCATCTTTAGTCATACCAATACCATTATCTTTAATTGTAATAGTACGATTATCCTTATCAAATGAAACTCTTATTTTTAAATCTTCTTTTTTTACTTTCAATTTCTTATCAGTCAAAGAAATATAATATAATTTATCTAAAGCATCTGATGCATTAGAAATTAATTCTCTTAAAAATATTTCTTCATTAGTATAAATGGAATTAATCATCATACTAAGTATTTTCTTTGATTCAGTTTTAAATTCTTTCTTTTTCATATGCTCTCCATTTCTTTTACAAAACTATCATAGTACTATTTTTAGCAGTTGTCAATAGAGAGTGCTAATTTTTTTACAAAAAAAATATTGGGTTGACGTCTCCAATATTATTTACTCTTTCCTTCCTTCATTGAACTATATCTTTCAGCATTTCTTCTCATTATTTCATGATCAATCAAAACAAATAAATGATTATTAATATTTCCACCATCTATCATATCATTACGCCACATAATTAAATCTAAATATGAATATCTAGCAAAATAATTCTTCACTTCTTCAATATCTTCTTCAGTTTTTTCTTTAGCTTTATTTCTTCTTGATATTTCACCATCAATTAATGTATATAAACGATTATTTTTAGTATAACCACTTTTAATCATTTCAATAACCCATTTAACTAAGTCAATATATTTATATTCACCAATATAGTTTTTTATTCTTTCAAATTCTTCATCACTTACACGACTTGTATCCATATATACCTCACAAACTCATTATATAATTATTTTCTTTTATTGTAAATAGTTAACAACCTCGGTAATTACATCTTCTGGAGTAGATGCACCCGCTGTTATACCTACTATATCATCTTTATTAAAGAAGCTAATATTCAAATCATCTTTTGTTTGAATTAAATATGTATCTTTACAATACTCTTTAGCTACCATTTCAAGCTCTTTAGTATTGGAGCTATTCTTTCCACCAATAACAATCATTTTATTAACTTGCTTAGCTATTTCTTTAGCCTCTTCTTGACGAATACTAGTTGCATTACAAATAGTTTTATCGACTTCTATATTTATTTTAAATATCTTTTTTATTTCATCAACTAATTCATCAAATAATTCACTATTAAATGTTGTTTGCGCTACTACATAAACTAATTCTTTACCACTATTTAAATACTCTTTATAAGCTTCTTCTATATCACTATTATTTTCAACAACAAAACTAGTATTACTATAACTTTTATGAGCTATAGTTTCTGGATGATTAGACTTACCAATTATTATTACATAACTATTTTCTTTATTTAGTATTTTATTATGAATTAATTTTACTTTACCACAGGTTAAATCAATTAACTCAATATTTTTATTCTTTGCTTTATTATAAGTTTCAATTGTTTCTCCATGAGCTCTTATTATTACTTTAGAATTATTTGGTATTTCATCTATTACTTTTTTAACTATTAAACCTTTTTTCTTTAATTCATCAATTACTACCTCATTATGAACAATATCACCTAATGAATAAATAGTTTCATTGTTATTCAATACTTCTCTTGCTTTATTAACAGTATATTTAACACCATTACAAAAGCCAGAATATCTACCAATAATTAGTTCCATAAAATCACCAGTTATATTATAACAAAAAAGCTACTAAATGTAGCTTATTTATTATTTAATTTTTTATTATGTCCAGTAATTAATGATTTAGCTGAAGATATATCTTTGATTTGTTTTCTTGATACTTTTCTATCAGCTTTAGACATTATTCTACCTTCTTTATATTTACTTCTTGATATAGATATTGGTCCTATCTTTTTTCTTTTCAAACTATCATTAATTATTTTTTTATATTTATCATCTATACCATTCAATAATTCTCTGTTTTTTAATTCCGTTTTTTCATTTAAATATCTTACTGGTAGTGGAAACATATGATGTAATACACCATCTATTATTATAATAGAATCACTTTCATCATTAAATAATTCCGGATACCAATTAATTGAATTAATAACAGCTTCAATAGGATGACGAAAGCCATGTTTATCAAAGAAATGTTTTACTTTAGCTTTTGGATTATTTTGCCAAGGTAAAGTATATAAATCATGTAAAATAGCTATTTTAATAGCTAAATCAATACGATAATCTTTATTTTTCTTAACTTGTTTTTTAGAAAGAATATATGTCATTACTACATCTTCTAAAATATGTTCCCCTAAAGTAATAGAACTATGATGAGGAAATTCATCAGTAGTTCTTTTAATAAAATTATCATTCTCTATAATTGGATAAACTATTTTCTCTAAATAATCTTTATCTTCACTACTTAAATTATATTTATTACAAATATTTTCAAAAAATATCATATTTCTATTCACTTTTATCAAATGGTTTTAAATTAGCTACAGCTTCACTTCTTTTTATTTCTTTATTACCATTATCAATATCAATTAACTTATATTTTGTATTTCCCATTCCTAATTCATGCATATATGAAAGTTGTCTTAAACCATGTCTTGTTTCTATTCTTTCAACTAAATCATGATTTTCTTCTGGTTTCATGGCATAAACTAAATCGATACAAGCTGTATCCAATGCACAAATATCACGAGATGCAAGTATTCCAACATTAGGAGTTACTACTGGAGCTGCTGCCACTCCCTCGCAATCACATGATACACTCATGTTTCTCATTACATTAATAAAGGTTATTTTATCACCAAAATAATCTACTGTTGCTTTAGTACTTTCAACAATTCTTTCCATAAAATCTTCTTCATTTATTGACCATTGTCCTTCTCCAGGATAAGTATGTATCATCGCCTTACCAATTCTTCCATCTGCACAGCCAATACCAAGATTTTTATTAGAACCTCCAAAGCCTCCTGCGACATGACCTTTAAAATGTGTAAGGGTAATTAATGAATCATAATTAACTAAATTTTTACCAACTGTCATATGATCAAACCATTTACCATTAACCGGCAAGTCTATAGTACCATCCTCGTCAATTATATCAACCGGGCAAAAATTCCATCCATTTATTTTTAAAGTTTCACGATGCTTTTCAGTTGTATAACGATCTCCTTCATAATAAGTATTTGTTTCAATAATAGTTGCATTTGGGCATTCATCTTTAATGAAATCTTTTACCCATGAACTTGGAATTATATTTGGTCCATGTGGCTCTCCAGTATGTAATTTAATCGCTATTTTACCATCAATATTTTCATTAACTTTTTCGTATATCTTTTTTATACCATTGCTACTTAGATCTCTAGTAAAATAAACGATTGATTCTTCACTTACTCTTTCATCATATGGAACATATTTATCTCCACCTTTTTTAGCTACTTTTTCCATAAGCCTCCTATCATTAACCTTTACTATGCAAAGGTTTTCTTTTTTTATTTAATTTCTTTTTTATAAAATATATTGAACTAAATACAATTATAATAATAGCTGCACTAACTACTAAATAATATTTCTTTAATAGTTTTAAAAAATTAAGATTAATCTTCTGATTTAAAACAACATCTTCTTTTGTTAATAATTCATCACCATAGAAATATGATATTTCACCTATCTTGTCACCTTCATGATCATGAAAATCTAATTCATCTACTCCATTAAATTCAATTTTTATTTTTGTTTTATCATAGTCACTTGGTAAATATTTTTTAATCTCTTGATTAGTAGTAATAGTATAACTTTCTATATCACTTAACTCTACTGGTATTTCTTTAACCTTTTTATTTTTTTCTACCAGCAATTCTTCTTTATAATTATTTCTCATAAATTTAACTAAATTATTTGCATCAACAATATTATAGTAAGTGTTACCTGATTTAGTTGCATTTAAAGTAATTACTACCATATTATGTCCATTAACATCAATTAAATACGCTAAACAATAACCTGCTGCATTAGTAAATCCAGTTTTACTACCAATAATAAATGATGTATCAACTGTACCATTTTTATCATACATTTTTAATGTTGTATTAGCTACTAATCCATTTGATAAAGTATATTTCTTAGTAGAATATATTTCTTTAAATGTTGTATTCTTTAGTGCATAAATTAATAATTTTCTAACATCATCTGCTGTACCATAATTATCTTTATGATCAAGTCCAGTTACGTTCGCAAAATGAGTGTGTTCTAATCCTATTCTTTTAGCAAGTTCATTCATTTTCTTAACATGACTATCTATACTACCACTACTTAAAATAGCTAAGGCATTAGCTGCATCTGCACCACTTGATACAAGTGTTCCATACAATAAATCTTTATATGTTACTTTATTTCCTGCCTTTAATCCAACAATATGAGCTTCTGGACTAACCGTATTTAATATACTACTTGTAATAGTTACTTTCTCATCTAAATTTTTAATATTTTCAAGAGCTACCATTGCTGTAGCTATTTTTGTTAAAGAAGCAATTGATACAACATCATTTGATTTAACTTCATAAAGAATAGTATTATCATTTAAATCATATATTTCAACTATTTTAGAATTAGTTTTTGGGTATTCTAAAGAATAAGTAGATAATGGTATTAATAAAAGTAAAAATAATAATAACCTTTTTATTCTCATAATCTCTCCTCTAAACTAAACAAATGAAATTATAATGTTTACCAATTAATATTAATATAATAAGTGATATATTAATCATGAGAATTAAAATAATATGACTCTTTCTCTCTTGAACTAAATTAGCAATAAATTCACGAATTAAAGCGTTGGTATAAAAATACCATTTAGTCTTACTACCCATTCCTTCAACATCAATACCTTGTTTATTAGCAATAACACCACTTCTAAATACATGATAATTAGTCGTTGAAAAACTAATTTTTGCATCCTTTTTAGTTTTATCAATTTTATCTTTAGAAAACTTCATGTTTTCGATAGTACTTGTTGATTTATCTTCAATTAATATTTGTTTTTCTTTAATACCTTTTTCCATTAAATACTTTTTAATAGCAACAGCTTCTGCCATTACTTCATCTTTACCTTTACCACCACTTGGTACATAGACTATTTTCTTTTTAGTCATTTCATATTGCTTATTACCAAAATCAATTGCTTTATCTACCCGTCCTTTTAATAATGGTGGTAATGATCCATCTTTATTAATTTTAGAACCTAGTATGATAATAAAATCTTGGTTATATTCAGGTATATGTCTAGCCGCACGTATGTTACAGTATAATGTAGCAATAATCAAAGTGTAAAAATAAGATAAAGTTGCATTAATACAAATATCAAGTGTAAATTTAATAAATTGTCTTTCTGTTCCAATTAATAATTTTGTTATTACATAATATAATGTTTGACTACCTAGTATACCAAAGATGGCAAAAACACCCATTATTATTCCTAGTGATCTTCTAGGACTAAAACCTTCTTTTTTTATTAAAACAATATTTGTTATAATACTATAAATAGATAGAATAATAATACATGGTAATGTTAACATAGCAAAAAAAGAAAATGATTTCAACGTGTTTATATATATATCTTGAATACTAATTATATTCCAATTTTGAATTAGTAAATTAATCATTCTTAAAATATTAATATTAATAAAAATTAATAGACCAAGATTCATGACAATACTATACGAATATTTTTGTTTTTCATATTGATTTTTAATATAAAAAGTACAACCAATTGATATTCTTATTAAACCCAATATTAATATTACTTGGACAGCTTTACTTACCATAATATTATTAGACAAATCAGTTGTTTTTAATATTGCAATAGTAAAAATGATAAAAATAATTGTAATTATTAAATAAATAATACCTCTTTTTTTCATAAGACCTCGTCTAACAAAATTATATCATAATATAATGAAAAAATCACGACATAAGTCATGATTTTAATACTAAGCATTATCCTCTACTTTTGTTAAAGTAATTGTCTTAGCTGCATCTTCTAAAGCACCAACATTATGGCTTGCTGAACCACCTTCAGTACTATTAGTAGTTAATTGTCCTTTTTCAAATGCAATAATTAATTTACCATCTTTTAAAGTAAGAGTTCCTGAATATTCAAATGAATTAAGATATAATCTTATGATTACATTTTAAAATTCTATGTCAATGAAGTTGACTATAAAAAAAGACAAATAGTGTAAACTATTTGTTCTTTAAATATTCTTCTAAAGTAATTCCTTTATCCATAATCTCTTTAGCTATTTCTGGACTATCAATATATCTAAAATGCCATACTTCTGCACCATATCCAGTAACATCTTCTTTACCAACTGGATATCTTAAAATAAATCCATATTTAGCTAATTTGGCATGAACCTTAGAAAATAATTCTTTTTCAGCAGTCATTTCATCATTATCTGCAATTATTTTACCTTCTTTAACTAATTTTACATCAACAGCAAGACCAGTATGATGTTCACTAGTTCCAGGAACAGCTACATATTTTTTAGTATATTCTTCACCATGTTCTTTTAAGAAACTATCCCATATTTCTTGTTGTCTTTTAACAGTACGATATGTACTATCAAGTTCAATTATAACATGGTCTTTTGCTAAATCAGCTCTTAATTTTTCATATGCCTCAGCAGTCTTCTTTTCAACTTGATATGTTTCATCTAAACCTGTATAAACATCAACAAGTTCAATTCTTGATTCCCAATCTTCTGGTAATTTGCTTTGTTTATTAACAAGAACCATATAATCAGTCTTTGATTCTTCTTTCTTTTCCTCTTTTTTACATGCTGTTACTATTGTTAAAACTAATGATACCATAATTGCTATAGTAAATATTTCTCTAAATTTCTTCATAAGTTCTCCTTTCGCGCTTATTATAACAAATCAATTACTAAGAGTAAACAAGTTTTGTCTCTTTATCAAAATCTTTCTCAATTTCTCGAACGTCTTTATCAATTTCACCAAGAACATCTTTCTTCTTAACTGCAGTAACAATTACTATTACTGAGAATATCATTATATAAATATAGAATGAAACAAATCTAAATAATAACATTGCACCACTTAATAATGATTTACTAAATGCAACGCCATAAAGTTTCATAAATAATGTTTCACTAACGCCAATAGAACCTGGTACTGGAATAGCCGCTACTGTTGTATAAAGAACTGATTGCATTGATAACAATTCAAAATAACTAAGACTATTTAAACCAAATGAACGATAAATAAAGTATGGAATTGAATGAAATAATAATACTTGTATAAATACTCTTAAAATACTTTTAACAAATACCATTTTATTCTCTTTAATATATTTAGCACTTTCAATATATTGATTTAGTCCTTCTTCTAATTTAATTTTTTTCTTTTCATAACCCCTAACATTTACTTTTTTCATCATTTTAATAACAAAATTAATAAATTTTCTAGTTAGTTTATTAGAAAACATTGCTAATAACATACCTGTTAATGCACAGCCATTTAAAACTATGCCTAATATATAAAACCAGACTATTCCATCTTTTAATAAACTAGGATTAAGTATTCCACAAACAACTGATAATAAAATAGAACAAATTTGAAAACTACATAACTCTAGTAACATCGAAAGTGTTCCATTAGTAGCTTTTATTTTATCCTTGGTCATATAGTATACTTCAGCTGGTTGCCCACCAGTAGAACCAGGAGTTATTGCACTAAAGAAAGCTCCTATTGCTGTAAATTTAAGAGCTCTAAATATTGAAAATCTCTTTTCACCAAGACTTATTAAAATACATCTTATATTAATAGATTCCATCATATATGACCCAAACATTAATAAGAATCCAATAAATACATAAAGAATATTTGCACTTTGTAAACAATTTCTTAATTCATTTAAATCCTGATCTTTAAAAATATACCAAAAAGTAAATATAATTAGTAAAACAAAAAAAATTAAATTACGGATCATTTTTAAATTAGCCATTTTTCTTGCTTTCATATCTTTATATCTTTCCATAAACTCTCCCAATCAACATGGTTATTATATCATAAACCAAATAAAAAAATGAAGACTAATCTTCATTTATACATAAAAGAATTGTTCTGTTTTAGCTATAGCAAATGCAACTAAAAATACTAAATCAAAATTTGCTTCATGAGTTACTATTTGATAAGTAAAATTACTTGTAATATTACCACCACCACTAGCTACTGATGTAGAAATAGTTCCAATAACAGTACCATTATAATTAATACTATAAACTGTTCCTATTTTATTAGCAGCTACCGCTGAATCTATTTTAATTCCTAATTCTATTAAATGTGCCCAAATATCTTTACCATCAAATTTAAAACTTGATTTAGGAGAATATTTTTCAAATACATTATCTTGTTTAGAGGTAACAACTACACCTACTTTATGTTCTTCATATTTATTATTAGTATAGTTCATAAAGCCAACAGTTGTTCCACTAAAAAATGATTTCTTTAAAACTTTAGCTTCATATAAAACTTTTTTATCATGATCTTCTATTTCATCATCTAATACATATCCTCTATTTGTTACATTTTTATCTGGATGAAAATAATATATCTTTGATTCCATTACTACAACACCTCTATTATTCATTATATCATATAAATCATTACTAACAAACATTATTTTTGATGAATATCAATTTGTGTAAATGGTATATGAATATCTTTCTCTTCTAAACATTTTAAAATACAAGTTAAAGAGTTTCTCCTTGTTTGAACTTTATCTATTGGTTGGCAATATACTTTAATCTGATATTTAATACTAGAATCAGCAAATTCATTAACACCACGATATTCTACTTTTTCAACTTTATCTATTTTTTCAATATTATTAACAATGTAATTAATTGTCTTTTCAGCTTCTTTTAATTTAACTTCATATGGTAGAGGAATATCAATATTTATCATATGTGATAATACTTCTACTTTTTCAATATTACGATTTGATATCGAAACAATATTCTTTTCAAATATATCTTCTAATTTAGTAGTTTTAATACCAATAGCTAAAACAACACCTGTATACTTATCAACTCTTATTACATCGCCCACTTTATAATAAGAATCAGTTATTATATCAAAACCTTTTATAATATCTTTTACCGCATCTTGAATAGCAAAGCCAAATACTATACCAACTACTCCTACACCAGTAGCCATTGCTGTTATATTAACACCATTTATTTTTAATAAAACAAATATTAATATTATTATAACTAAGTATCGAATAATACTTTTAAATAGTTTTACATAAGTACTATAATTATTGCCTTTAACTCTTTTTAATTTCTTATTCTCAAGTTTTTTTAAAATCATGTTAATAACTACTATATAAACAATTATTCCAATAACAATAGCAAGAAAAGAATATAGAACATTATTTATCCATGGATTATTCTTTATTAATTCATCAATATTCATTATTATCACAACCTTTCATTATTAAAGATAAATACATCTTCAATACCATCATTTTTAACAGTATAATTATTATTTGTATATTCAGCTATAATATTTTTCCAAAATGAATAAGCTATTTTATTATTTTCCATTGGTTGAACTTCCCAATCACCACAATACATTCCAAATATATCATAAGCTACTCTTTTACCAATATGATTTCTACGATATCTAGGTAATATCAAAAATTCTGCAATACATTTACCAGTTTTATTAAATTTTAAATTTTCATTAACAAATACCATACCAATATAATCATCATTATTTTTAATAAAATATGCATCACGACTAGGTTCAGTAAAGTATTTATCAAACCATTTATATTCATAAATACATTCACTATTTATATCATTATCAATATATTGTGAACCATCATATAAAGCATATTGTAGTAATCGATATAGTTTATCTTTATCTTCTTCTTTAGCAAGAACTATTTCATAATTCATAATATCACTTCCAATAAAATTATATCACCATTTTTAATAAACAAAAACAGTCTAATGACTGTTTCTTTTAATTATTTCAACTATTTTTTTAAATGCTTTCTTAGATTCTGGTATAGGTATTAATGGATACGCATGATTCATATCCTCGCCAATAATTAATTCATTATTTTTATCTAATTTATGATATAGTTTTCTAATATCTGGATAAAATATTTCTCTAGTTCCTACAAAAGAAGTTACATTATGAATACCATTCAAGTCACCATACAATGGACTTACATGCCAATCATGATCATCTACATCTCCTAACCATGATTCAACAGCTGCTTTAAGAAAGCCAACAGATAACATTGGATCTTTATCTTCGTATTCTTTTATTTCATTATTATCTAAAACGACATCTACCCATGGTGAAAATAATATTAGTTCATCTGGTAATTTAATCTTATTCTTTTTAAAATAAATTGCTAAAGATAACGCAAGCCCACCACCAGCTGAATCACCCATTAAAATAATTTTATTATTAGGATATTTTTTAATATGTTCTTGATACATTGGGATAATTAAATTAAAAGCATCTTTGTATGTACCAAATGGTACTAATCGATAACCTGGTGCAATAATTAATGCATCGGTATTCTTTACTATTTTTCTTAAGAATGACCAATGAAAAGGAAGAAAATTAGTACAATATGCACCACCATGTATATAAATAACTGTTATATTTGATTTACTTTCTTCATTTGCATAAAACATTCGACCATATTGATTATCAACAAATCTTGTTTTAAGAATTATTGATGGACTACTTGCTTTTTCACCCTTACTTAATACTTTATTTAATTGTTTTTTTCGATATTCACTAGTTTCTTTTGATTTTAAACTAAGAATACCAGAAATACTTTTTGCTTTTAAACTTCTTCCCATAATATCACCTAAATACTTTAACTAATTTTAGAATAAAAAAGCAGATTTATCTGCTTATTTTTATTTCAAGAAAAATGGTGTTAATGTTGTCTTTGATTCATTTCCTTCTTGTGATTTTATAATAACATATAAAGCTAAATTATAAGTCGTTTTTGAACCTTTATCAGTTTTTTCATCTTTCTTATCAATATACCAAATTGGTTCTTTACCATCATTTACTTTTTGAACACTAATAACACCAATAACTGTATTTACTACAATAACTAGAAATAGTAATCCAAAAATAGTTTTTGAAATAACACTACCTATTTTTCTTTTTTTCTCAGTACTACCTTGTTCTTCTTGTAATTCCCTTTTGACTTCTTCTTTTACTTCTTCTTTAATTTCTTCTTCTGACTTACGTATTAATTGTGGTTCTTCTTCCATAATTATTCCTCCAAACTAGTTATCCTCTATAATAGTATTATAACATACTTTTTATTATTTCAACAAATCTTTATATGTATCTAAAACTACTTCTTTTAAAGTATCTATATTATCTACATCATCTACCAAATACATTGGTTTAGCTTTTTCATAGGGAATAACTTCTTCCATATGGTATTTTAAATTACCATCAACTTTTTTAACTAATAGTCGATCATCATATATTCCACCAAATAATACACCTTTATAATATAATAGATATTCTCCCATCATTGGTTTACAAGTAATATCATCAAGTATATTTAACTGTCCTAAAATAAAATCACGATAATCTTTTGTACTAGACATTATTTACTCCATCTCTTTAAAGTTGGGAATAGTTTAGTACAATACTCTTTCATTTCTTCATTTGTCATTCCTGCTTGACTTCCATATTTTGAACACATATCAATGTATTCTTCCATCGTAACATTATCAATAAATTCACCATTCTCATAACAATATTTACAATAATCACCATTAAGACTACCATCTTTATTTGTTCCTAATAAATCATTTGATGTTATTGGCATTCCACAACTTTGACATATTTTATTTTCCATATTTCCTCCTATTAATCTAATTTATTTTCTAAGTATTTACATACTTTATTAAAACAAGCTATTTGATTTTCATTTAATTCATTCGTTTCAACCATATGTTTAAGTTCTTCCATAGTAAACCATCTTACTTCACTTAGTTCTTCTTCTTGAATAGTTATTTCATCAATATTAATATCCTTAGTAACATAATACATTTTATAGCAATCTATTCCATCACAACCAGAGTCATATAAGATGAATTCTTCATTAGAAAAATCTAAACCAATCTCTTCTTTAATTTCTGTAATCATTCCTTCTATTGGTGTTTCGCCAGATTTAGGGTGACCACCTGTTACACCCCAATCTCCACCCTTATTAGGAGTTCTTTTTTGCATTAAAAACTCTCCTTTAGAATTTCTAATAACAACCATTACTACCATTGGATAATATCCTTTTGGAATAATATCACCTTTAAAATAAGTAAGATTTGTTTTATTACCATTTATATCATATAAATCACGTAATTCTTTCATTTATTTCTCCACTATTGATAATATATGAGCACTATAACCCATTAAATCTTCTCTTTCACAAATGGATAAATGATAATTAACATACAGTTGGTATTCTTCATCAGTCATATTATTTATTTCTTCTTTCATTACTCTACCAACACCATCTGTGGCTACATATTTTAGTTTTTTAACATCAAATTTATTCATAAGTTCTTTAACTTCATTATAGTATCTCATGTTAAATATTAATTCTTCTCTATTAATTGGTTTAAAACTTGGTGATACCATTTTATTTTCACCAAAATTTTCATAAAGATTCTTCTCTTGAAATCCCCATATTAACATTGATAAATCAAATAGAATAAAGGCAATAAATATTTTACCCTGTGGTTTAGTTACTCTAATTGCTTCTTTAATTGCTTTTTCTTCTTCGTCTTTTTTGAACAAATGATATAGTGGGCCTAATACTAAAGTCATATCAAAAGTATTATCTTCATACATTGATAAATCTAATGCATTACCCTGAATTGCTTTTATATTCATATTATCATTTATTTTACTTTTCATTATATCAACATTTGCTTGTACTAATTCAACTGCGTCTACTTGATAACCTTTATTTGCGTAGAAAAGAGAATAAGCTCCTGTACCTGCTCCTATTTCTAATATTCTATCTCCCTCTTTTAAATATTTATCAATATAATTAGTGGTTGTAATAAATTCTAAATAATGAATCCTATCTTTTGTTAATCTTTCATCTTCAATACAATCATTTTCATAAAATTTATTAATAACATTATCTAAAAACCTTTCTTTCATATTATCACTCCTTCACGGAATACTTACATGTCTTGGAAATAATTTCATATGGGTGTTTTTTTCGATATTCTTTTCTTTTTTCTTTAGGCATAACTAATACTTTTTCAGCTATATCCATATGAAGTATACCATCTAAATGATCTAATTCATGTGATAAAACAGTTGATTCAAAACCCTCAAATATATCTTCATGAACTTTTCCATTTATATCATAATAACGAACTTTCATTTTATAAGGCCTTCTAACTAATCCCATATTATCTAAGCAACTTAAACAAGCTTCCCAATATTTTGTTATACCTTTTCTTGATATAATAACTGGATTAATTAATACTTTTGATTCTGTATAATTCTTTTCTTCAATTGGTACATCCAATGTAGTGTTTTTTAAATAAACTATTCTTTTTGGAATACCAATTTGAACAGCGGCTAAAGCAAAACATTCTGTTTCAAGACAATATTTTTCCATTAAACTAATTTCTTTTTTTAAAGATTTATCATCAAATGAAACTTCTTTTGATATTTGTCTTAAATATTCTTCGTCTTTTTCAATAGTCTTTCTTATTACTTCCATACTATTACCTCCTATTAAAAAATAAGAGCATTAATAAAACATGTTATATAATGCCCTTTTTATTTTACATCATCTATACTAAAATCAATATCCATAATCAATTTTTGAGTAATTTCTTCTCTTTTATATTTTATATCTTCTAATGTATACATATATGTTTCAAAAGCTTGCCATAATGTAAAAGAAAACAAAAATCCAAAAACTTCTATAAAGAACTTAGAAGAAAAATTAAGAGCTATAAATGCATAACAAGCTACAAAGAATAAACCAGCTACTATATGTTTTATAATTTCCAACTTATATCGTCGATAACTTCTTTGTATTTTATATAATTCAATTGCATAATGCTCATTAATAATATGTCTAACTATTTCTTCATCACGATTACTTAATTTAACTCCAATTATTCTTAAATGTAATTGAATATCATTATTTAACATAGAAGCTTTTTGTTCTAAATGTTCATAAATATCTGGATTTAAATCTAATTGATTACCACTTGTTTTAGAATTGAATAACTCCTCTTTGTTATTAACTTTTAATATAATATTAGCATTACCATCATCAGCTAAAAATTCATTTCTAATATAACCATCTAAATACTCTTCATTAGAATATTCTTTAATTTTTTCTTTAACTCTATCTTTAATGCTATTCATTAATATCACCACTTTAATTATAACATGCATAATTAATATTTTTATAAACAAAATAAAAAAAGATAGATTTTTCTATCTTAAAATATGTTTTTCTTCTTTTGAAGATCTTTCTAATATTTGTTCAATACTAATTGGTTTTATTAATTTATCAATTGATGTCTTTTGAGTTAGATTCATAGGATCATCAATTTCATCTTCGTAATCAACTGAATATAAACTAAAAAATACATTTATTGAAGACCCATAATTATATGGATTAGTAAATTCAATCTTAAGTAATTTATTATTCTCTAGTATTGTATATGCAACTAAAGATCCAGTATCCCTATTTGTTGTATATAAACATTGATCACTATCAAATAATGTAAATAATTTTGTATAACGATATGGCATTAAACTAGTTTGATATTCCTCTATTACTTCTTTTGAATCCATATATGTATGTATAAAATCAACAAATTCATAAACTAATTTATCAGTATATTCATCATAGTTTTTTACTTTAAAATTCATACATTCCTCTTACATATTAGCATTATTTAATTTTGTATCTAATGATTTAATAAATCTTTTTTTTGCTCTACTATAGATAAGATCTCTTTCTTTAAAAGCTTCACTTAAGAAATTTCTATAATATTCTTCATATGCAATAAATCTCTTTATATTTGCATTAGATTCTCTAACATCAGCTGAATATGATCTATTATGATTATTAGTATAAACCATACTTTGATTATTAAGATAATTATCAATTGTTATCTCTTCTGAAATTGGTGCAAAATAATATTCATTTAATTTATCATGATGTACGCTTATACTTTCTTCTTTAACTTTTCTTTCATCATCTATTTTAATAGATCTTGTATACTTTTTAGTAACTAAATCTATTTCACCAAATGATGTTGATAAAATCATTAAGTATTCTTTAGAATAACCACTAGTTTCTTTCTTATATTCAATTAATTTCCATTCAAAATAATCACCAAAACGCCAAAATTTGAATGTCTCCGTTCCATTAGTAAACACTAATATTGTTTCATCTTCATTTTCATAAAAATCTGTTATTTTCATATTATCCCTACTTTCTCTTATCTAATACGCCAAGTTCTTTAGCCTCTTCTACAATTTCCCTAATTAGTTCTATTTCTTTATCTAATCTTTTTATAAAACATTCTTCATAGGCTGAAACATTTGATGCTATGAAATCTGTTCTATAATAATTAATGAATTCTAAATATTTGTCTATTCTTCCAATATACAATCCATTTTCTTCAATTTCTATACCACATACTGGCAAATCACCAACTTTATAATAGTCTTGAATACACTCAGTTTTTGCAATACAATTAGAAATCATTTTTACTTCATTAACAAATATTTGCGGCAATTCACTAAAGCTTTGATAAAGACATTTAACTTTATCTGTTTCATCGTTTGAGGTAACTGCCCAATATAGTTTTTTATTAGCACCTATAAATACTGGAATAACAATATTTGGTACATAGCCAATACTATTAAGAATCCCTACTAATTTGTATTTTTCATTATCCATAAAATACTCCAAATTACCTATGTTCAGCTTCCTCTGTAACTAATAGAAAAATTGCCATCACATATAACAACTCCCTATGGGTTATTTATTATACATAAAGATGTTTATTATTGCAAGAAAAAAACAGGATTTAACCTGTTTTATTTCAATACTTTTTTATGCCAAGATTTCTTTCCACATTTTGGACATGTCATTTTTCTTGTTCTTCCCATATGTGGTGCCCATAATACACTAGAATATGTTGGTACATATTTATGATGGCATTCTCCACATTCATAGTAACCAGCTTTTTGTTCAATACCTACCATGAAAAAGCATCCAACAAGGAATAATATTATTGTAGAAACAATGATTATAATTCTTAAAAAATCTGGCATTTCAACATATGCTGCAATAGCCATTAATCCTAAAAAGAACATCACCATTATTATACCAATTACTATTTCTAAATTAAGTAATTGTTTATCTTTTTCTTCTTTCATCTTAGTCATTTCAAGTAAGTTTTCTTCTAATCTTTTTTCATTGTTTTTCATATCTACAATTTCACCACTGAATAAATCATTAATGGTAATTCCAAGTATTTTACATAACTCTGGCATTGTACCTGCATCTGGTAAACATATACCATTTTCCCATTTAGATATTGCACGATCAGTTATATATAACTTTTCAGCTAATTCACTTTGAGTAATATTTTTTTCTTTTCTTTTGGAACTAATAAATTTACCAATTTTAATTAAATCCATGTGGTTTCCTCCTTTCATGACTAAATTATATTATAAATAATTATAAATTAACACGAACCTGTGGTTGAGTTACTTATTTTATATTGAATAAATTTAAAAAGAAATCTTTTATTTTGTTATTTGAATCTTTTTTCTCTAACATCATATCATATTGTTTATATAAATATTGAACACCATTTTCTAATCGAAAATAATGTACAACATAAAAAGCTAAAAATACTAATACGATTATAAAAACCGGAAAGAACATATAGTGAACAAAACCTAAACCTAAAAACACAATAAATAATAATCCATAAAATAATGTAACATATAAATGTATTATTCTTTCATGTTGAAAGAAGTTTATTTTAATAAGATGTTTTTCGATCATTTCATCAGTAATTCTTTCATCACTTTCTAATAATTCATCTATTTCACTAATATAAT
>JAEEGL016091015.1_pt1 | contig 31231 bp, 33 predicted proteins | sample 9134231 | NCBI WGS metagenome assembly JAEEGL01 (sample SAMN16246548, study PRJNA631951) | gut metagenome | biome: gut microbiome; feature: rumen; material: fiber-attached | host: Bos | place: Iran: Karaj | collected 2018-10
AACCGTTGCCTTTTGATCTGAACGGCGCCGTGATTTACTATGCAGGCCCAACGCCGCAAAAACCGGATGGGCAGATCGGATCGTTCGGGCCGACAACGTCAGCCCGGATGGATGTTTTCACGCCGAGACTGCTTGATCTCGGTTTGCTTGGTATGATCGGCAAAGGAAACAGAAACAACGACGTTATCAATGCCATAAAGAGAAACCGCGCGGTTTATTTTTGTGCCGGCGGCGGTTTCGGCGCGCTGATCAGCCGCAGCATCGTAACCATGGAGGAGATCGCTTTTCAGGACCTCGGCTGCGAAAGCGTGAAACGGCTTGAAGTGAAGGATCTGCCGTTGATCGTTGCCGTGGATGCTTACGGAAATAATATCTTTCATAGAGATTAAGAGGAATATATGGATAAAGAAAGGCTGCTCAGCCTTAGAAAACAAATCATAGAAAAAGATTACGCAAAGCTTAACGCAATGCAGTTTCAGGCAGTGACCACAGTGCGTGGGCCACTGCTTATTCTTGCCGGCGCCGGAAGCGGAAAAACAACGGTGATCGTAAACCGTATCGCCTGCCTGATGAAATACGGCAACGCGTATTGCAGCGACAGGATATATTCGGATTTTACGGAAGATGCCCAAGAAATGATGCGCCGGTATCTTCAAGGGGATGCGTCTGTTTACGGAGAGATCAAGGGGCTGCTTAGTGTGGATGCCCCGAAACCTTGGCAGATCCTTGCCATCACGTTTACCAATAAAGCGGCGAATGAACTGAAGGACCGTCTGGTGAATATGCTCGGCGAAGAGGGGAACGACATCTGGGCGAGCACGTTCCATTCCGCCTGTGTGCGCATATTGCGGCGGGAGAGTGATTCGATCGGCTTCTCTTCGCATTTTACGATATACGATACGGATGATTCCAAGCGTCTGATCAGAGATTGTCAGCGGCAGCTCAATATCGATGAAAAGATCCTGTCTCAGAAAACGGTTCTGGCCGAAATCAGCCGCGCAAAGGATGCGTTGATCGGGCCTGAAGAGTACAGCGCAACCGGGCCGAGGGGCTTTGACCAGAAAAAAGACTATATCAAAAAGATCTATGCGCTCTATCAGCAAATGCTGAAAAACGCCGATGCGATGGACTTTGACGATATTATTGTAAATACCGTAAAGCTCCTGCGGGATAATCCGCAGGTTCTGGAGTATTACCAGCAGCGGTTCCGTTATATCATGGTAGATGAATACCAGGATACCAACCATGCGCAGTACGTGTTGGTCTCTTTACTTGCCGGCGCACATAAAAACATTTGCGTGGTCGGCGACGATGATCAGAGTATTTATAGCTTCCGCGGGGCGAATATTGAGAATATTCTCAGCTTCGAAGAGCAGTTTGACCATGCCGTTGTGATTCGTCTGGAAGAAAACTACCGTTCCACGGGCACGATTCTGGAGGCTGCCAATGCCGTGATCGCGAATAACAGCGAACGCAAAGGTAAGAATCTTTGGACCTCAAACGAAAAAGGCGAAAAAATAGAATTACATACCTGCGCAGATGAATCGGACGAAGGCCGCTTCGTTGCGGACAGCATTATGGAGCAGAGCGCTGCGGGCCGCCCGTTTTCCGATTTTGCCGTTTTATACAGAACGAATGCGCAGTCAAACAATATTGAGCGTTCTCTTGTTCGAAGCGCGATCCCGTACCGTGTGATCGGCGGGCGCAGATTCTACGAACGCAAGGAAATCCGCGATGCGGTCGCTTACCTGGCCGTTACCGTGAATCACAACGATAACGTGCGCCTGCGCAGAATTATTAACGAACCGAAACGCGGGATCGGTGAAACCACAATGAATAACGTTTCTTCGATCGCTGCCTATCTCGGGGAAAGCATGTACAGCGTTATGGCGCGCGCCGACGAATATTCCGCTCTTTCGAGAAGCGCGGCGAAGCTGAAACTGTTTACGGAGATGATCGACAGCTTTACTTCGCGAATGGAGAACGGAACGCTTGCGGAAGGCTTTCGTATGATCATGAATGAAAGCGGTTACGTTGCGGCGTTGTCGTTGGATGAGGAAACGAAAGAAGAGCGTTTGGAAAATCTGGACGAGCTGTATTCTACGCTGGCCCGTTATGAGCAGGAAAACGGCGAAACGGCCTCTCTGGAGGGGTTCCTGGAAGAGATTGCTCTGTTATCGGATATTGATAACTACGACGATCAGTTGGATACCGTAACCCTGATGACTCTGCATTCCGCAAAAGGCCTTGAGTTCCCCGTGGTGTATCTTGTGGGAATGGAAAACGGTTTGTTCCCCTCTTCAAAATCTTTTGACGATCCCCGTGCGCTGGAGGAAGAGCGCCGTCTTGCATACGTAGGTATTACCCGGGCAAAACAGGTTTTGTGCCTTACGAAAGCATCCGTGCGTATGCAATACGGAAAAACAACGGTGAATACGCCGTCTTTATTTCTTGAAGAAATCCCCGATACGCTGATAGACGATACTTCGCCGCGTACATCGGCTTCGTTCGGTTATCATACCGATCGGTACCGCGGATCATACGGAGCGGTTTACGCTCCCTCGGACAGCAGCAGATCTTATGGCTTTGACTTGGATGCGTTCGGAACAAAAAGAACAACGGCTTCCGATCCGTTTGCGCCGAAGAAAGCCGCACAGCAGGAGCCGTTCTATAAACCGCCGCAAAAAAAAGAATCACCTGCGATCATTGCTTTGAAAGCAGGTGATACCGTGCGTCACAAGAAGTTCGGCGTAGGTCTTGTTGTGTCCGCAGTGCCCTTAGGGAACGACGTTCTCCTTGAAGTCGCCTTTGAATCCTGCGGAACGAAGAAGCTGATGCAGGGTATGGCAAAGCTTGAAAAGCTTTAAGTCCCCGTAAACGGCGTCAGATTGGAAAAACGAAACCGGACGGCCTGTTTTTCTTTGTCGAACCGATATATGCTGAGAATCAATCCCACGCCGATATAAACGCAAAGATTTGAAGAACCGCCCGCGCTGAAAAACGGCAGCGTTATGCCGATTACAGGGAGCAAAGAGAGACACATGCCGATGTTTACGATGGTTTGTGCGGCAAGCATGCCGGCGAACCCGTAGCACATCAGTTTTGTTGCGCCGAATCGGGATCTGTGCCCTACGAACATGACACGGGCAATCACGCCGAAAATCAGCAGCAGCGCTGCCGCGCAGCCGATCAGGCCAAGCTCTTCGCCGATGCAGGTGAAAATCATATCGTTTTCGGCTTCCGGTATGGCGTCTTCAACCTGTGTGAGCGCGCCGTTGAACAACCCCTGACCGGTAAATCCGCCGGATGTGATCGCTTTCATTCCCTGGTTTTGCTGGTACATGATATCGGCGTAGCGTTCGGGGTATATCAGCCCCAGGATTCGGTTCTTTTGCGTGGCGTCAAATACGAAATACCAGATTGCCGGCGCTGCGGCTGCAACAAGCGCCGCGCCGATGGCAAAATACCGCAGCTGCACCCCCGCGCAGAACATCATGACGAGAAAAATGACGATGAAGATCAGCGCGCTTCCCATGTCGCCTGTGAGGGCAACGAGGCCGATCGGAATCGCCGCATGAACGCAGAGCAGAAAAATATGTAAAAGCTGCGTGATTTTGTCGCTGATGAGTTCAAGATGCATGCCGAACGTGATGATAAAACCGATTTTCAATAATTCCGACGGCTGAAAATACAGACCGCTGGACCCCAGCGAAAGCCATGTTTTCGCGTCCGGTCGTTCCACGGGCCCTTTGCCCCAAATAAACAGCGCAAGCATCAGGGCGAGGCAAACGGCTCCGATCAGCGGAAACATTTTTGTGATGAAATTATAATCGATAAAGGAAACAGTAACGGCGAACACTGCGCCGATCGCAACTGCCAGCAGCATGGTGCGGGCGTCACGTGAAATAAAACCCCCTTCGGGAATATTGGCGCGGGTTGCGCTGTATACCATAACAATGCCGTAAAAAGACGCGGCGGCGCAAAGAAACAGCAGAAGAAGATCTGTTTCTTTGATCAGTGTTTTGAGTTTCAGTAGTATATGTTTCATTAAACGGAAGCATTTACCTTTCTCATTGTTTCTTATATTATATAAGTTTCATTGATTGATTTCAATACCTTCTTTTTGGAGTTGACAGCATTGCAGAAATATATTACACAGAGTGAATCTGAAACCATGCGCCTGGCGGAAACGCTCTGCCGGAAAATCCCGGGAGGGAGTATCGTATTGTTTCAGGGGGAAATGGGCGCGGGCAAAACTGCCTTTGTGCGTGGCGCAATGAAAGCGTATGGAAATACATCATACGTATCCAGCCCCACGTTTGCGTTGGTGAACGATTACGGGGGTAAACCGCATATCTATCATTTTGATATGTATCGGGTGCAGACCGAGGACGACTTGTATTCTACCGGTTTCTTTGACTACGCATCTGATGGAAGCATACTGTTTATCGAGTGGAGCGAGAACATACGCGATCTCATTGAAGCGTATTACGGAGCGAGGATCATCGACGTTTCCATTGATAAAACCTGCAATGAAAACGAAAGGATAATCACTGTGAAGGGGGGCTGCTTCTGATGATGATTTTAGGTATTGACAGCTCTGCGGTATCCGCAGGTGCCGCGATCGTGAAAGACGGAAAACTGATTGCGGAAACGTATCTGAATCTGGGGCTTACCCATTCGGAAACACTGATGACGCTCATCGACACCTGTTTGCGAAACGCAGGCGTCGCAGTAAAGGATATGGATGCCTTTGCCATCGCAAAGGGGCCGGGGTCTTTTACCGGCGTGCGCATCGGTATTTCCGCGGTAAAAGGGCTCGTTTTCGGTACGGACAAAAAAGTGTATGGTGTTTCCACTCTGGAGGGGCTTGCCGCAGGAGTTATGCTGGAAAACTATTTGATTTGTCCTGTGATGGACGCCCGATGCAATCAGGTGTATGCGGCTGCTTTTTCGTTTGAGAACGGGAAACTGGAACGCTGCATGGAAGACTGCGCGATCAGGCTGGAAGATTTTTATGAATACGTGCATAAGCAGGATCGTTGTGTTCTGCTTCTCGGTGACGGCGCAGGGTTGACAGCCTCATATCTTGCCGATAAGGAAGACGTGCGTTACAGCGTCTATCCTGAGATTTTTCGTTATCAGCACGGTTCCGGTGTTGCATTTGCCGCGTGGCTGCGATATAATAACGGGGAAGAGGGGCTTTGCGGCGATGCGCTTCAGCCCAGTTACCTGCGGCTTCCGCAGGCGGAAAGAGAACGAATCAAAGGAGAGAAAAAACAATGATTGCATTAAGTTCCGACCATGCGGGATACCCGCTGAAAGAAGAGATCAAGGCTTATCTGGATTCGCAGGGGATCGCCTATACCGATTGCGGCGCCTACAGTACGGATTCCGTGGATTATCCGTATCAGGCAAAAAAGGCCTGCGATCTTGTGGTTTCCGGCCAATGTGATAAGGCAATCCTTTGCTGCGGTACCGGTATCGGTATCTCCATTGCGGCAAATAAGGTGAAAGGCATCCGGGCTGCTTGCTGTACGGACTACTTCAGCGCAAAGTATACCCGTATGCATAACGACGCAAACGCGCTGTGCCTCGGCGCGAGAGTGATCGGCCCCGGCGCAGCCATAGAACTCGTTAACGTATTCCTGAATACTGCCTTTGAGGGCGGACGGCACCAGCGGCGTGTAGACCAGATCACCGAGATCGAAAATATGCAATAACAGCAGGAAATCAGCGAATTTTCGCTGATTTTCTTTTTATGATATTGCTTTTTTTATACTCGTGTTATATAATACAGATAATTAAAAGGAAAGGAATGAATACCATGTCGAATATCACAATTACCAATCATCCTTTAATTCAGCATAAGCTTTCCATCCTCAGAGATAAGAACACCGCTTCTAAAGAATTTCGTGCTTTGATCAGCGAGATCGCAATGCTTATGTGCTATGAGGCAACAAGAGATCTTGAACTCAAAGAGGTTGACGTGGAGACGCCGATTGCCACTGCGCACGTAAAAAAGCTCTCCGGTAAAAAGTTGGCGATCATTCCGATCCTCAGAGCGGGTCTCGGCATGGTTGACGGTATGACGGCGCTGATCCCTTCCGCAAGAGTCGGCCATATCGGCCTTTACAGAGATCCCGATACGCTTCAGCCTGTAGAGTATTATTGCAAGCTTCCGCACGATATCGAGGAGCGTGACGTCATTGTTGTAGATCCCATGTGCGCTACCGGCGGTTCCGCAATCGACGCGATCACAATGATCAAAAAGAGAGGCCCCAAGAATATCAAGTTCGTTTGCACCATTGCGGCGCCGGAAGGGCTGAAAGCCTTGCAGGCTGCGCATCCGGACGTTGATATCTACTGCGCTGCTCAGGATGATTGTTTGAATGAACACGGTTATATCGTTCCCGGTCTCGGTGACGCGGGTGACAGAATCTTCGGTACGAAATAAAATGAATTCGCCGCTCCGTATGGGGCGGCGATTTTATGTGTTTATTTCAACGCTGCAGTGCAGATGCCGTTTGAAATGCCGGTAATCTGCACCTTGTGGATCTGCCCGGTAAGAACGGTATCGCTTGTAGTGCAAACAGGGGTATAGTTTTCTGTATACCCGTGCTGCAAACCTGCTTTCGGTGTTTCAAAAAGGACGTTTTGCTCGGTTCCGATCAAGGATTTCAGAAAACGCAGCCGCATATTGTCGCAAACCTGCTGCAGATCAGCGCAGCGGCGCAGTTTTGTTTGTTTTTCTATCTGATCGGGGTAGGCGGCTGCCGGAGTAGATGCGCGTTTTGAATAGGGAAAAACGTGGACTTTCATAAAGCCGATTTTCTCAGCAAACGCAACGGTTTCTCGGAAGTCCTGTTCGGTTTCCCCCGGGAAACCGCAAATAATATCCGTTGTGAGGGAAATGCCTGGAAAAGCATTACTGAGCTTTATGCAAAGCGATTCATACTCTTCCGCAGTATAATGCCGGTTCATTCGCTTCAAAATACGGTTGCATCCGCTCTGCAGGGAGAGATGAAACTGCGGGCAGAATTTTGAGATCGTCTTCAGCGTGTGGATCACTTCATCGGTAATGTGGTCGGGTTCCAGAGATCCGAGACGGATTCGTTCTATTCCGGGGGTTTGCTCGGCAAGCAGAAGTGCATCGCAAATACTGTTTCCCGTATCCAGACCGTAGGCGGAGAGATTGATGCCCACAAAAACAACCTCTTTATACCCGTTGGCGGCGATCGCCCGGAGTTCGTCCTGAATTTCGCTCAGCGGCCGTGAACGGGAGAACCCACGGGATTTCGGAATGATACAGTAGGTGCAGTATCGATTGCAGCCGTCCTGAATCTTTATAAATGCACGGGTATGGCCTTCAAAAGCGGCGGCGCCTGCGCATGAATAGGTATCTGTGATGCGATGCTCGCTTACAAGTGTTTTTCTTTGCCGATTCTGTGCGAATTCAAAGATCGCTTGTGGAAGCATCTGATTTTGTTTTGTTCCGATAATAAGATCCGCCTCGGGCAGGGAATCGAGTTCGTTGCTGTAAGCCTGCGCATAGCATCCGGTGAGTACAATAATTGCATCCGGATGTTTTTGCCGGATCCGGCGAAGCGCCTGCCTGGATTTCCTGCTGCTTTCTGCTGTGACCGTGCAGGAATTGATGATGTATACATCCGCCTCTTCATCAGCAGCGGAAACGATAAAACCGCTTTCCCGCAAAAGCTGCGCCAAAGCGTTTGATTCATATTGATTTACTTTGCAGCCAAGTGTTACAAATGCAGCTCTCATGTGAAAGAATCTTTCTTTTTTTGATTATTATAATTTACAATATACCGAATTGCAATAAAAAGTTTTTTGCTGCATGAATCCCTTTACGGAATCATACATTATAACCGGAGGAATGCAGTATGAAAAACATGATTTCCGTTTTATTGTGTATTGTTCTTGTTCTGACGCCGTCTATTTTTGCAGGCGCATTTCCCGACGATCTTCCCGGGGAAACGGCTGATGCGCTCTTAACGGTAAATACTTCGGCGGAGATTGACGTCCGCGCGGAAAGTTATATCCTGATGGACGTGAATACGGGAACAGTACTGGCGGCGGCCAACGAACACGTCAGGTTATATCCGGCGTCCGTTACAAAAATTATGACGCTGCTTCTTGTTTGCGATGCAATTCAGGCCGGAAAGCTGTCCTTTGACGAGGTGCTCACTTGCTCGGAAACCGCTGCGGCCAAAGGGGGTTCGCAGATCTGGCTGAAGCCGGGAGAAGAAATGACTGTACGGGAACTTCTGAAGGCAGCGGCTGTTTACAGCGCAAACGACGCCTGCACTTTGCTTGGAGAGGCAGTTGCCGGAAGCGAAGCGGCTTTTGCAGATCAGATGAACGCAAAGGCTGAAAAGCTCGGTATGGCGGATACGCATTTTGATAATTGTACAGGGCTTGACGATGATACAACAACGCATCTCACAACTGCGTACGACGTAGCTCTGATGTCGCGCGCTTTGCTGCAGATCGATTTTATCACGGATTTTACGACCATCTGGATGGATGAACTGCGAGGCGGAAACACACAGCTTGTGAACACAAATAGGTTGATCCGTTTTTATCCCGGCGCAACTGGTCTGAAAACCGGAACTACAAGCAAGGCCGGATGTTGTGTGTCCGCAACCGCTGAACGAAACGGCCTTGGTCTGATCGCCGTGGTTATGGGGGCATCCAACAGCAACGACCGTTTTAACGGAGCAAGGGCGTTGTTGGATTACGGTTTTGCAAATTATGAGATTTTCCGGCCTGAAATCAATGAAGGATCCTATGGGCCGGTGCGTGTGTGTCACGGCGAACAGAGTGAGGTTCCGCTTTATGCGGATGAACCGCAGGACGTTTTGCTGAGCAAAGGCGCGGTAAAAGATGTGGAGCAGAGAACCGAGCTTGCCGAACAAATCGACGCCCCTGTGTGTAAGGGGCAGACGTTGGGATACGTTGTTTTTTATTCCGGCGATAATACAATTGTACAGTATGAGCTCAAGGCAGCTTGCGACGTGCCGGCGCTTACATTTATTTCATCGCTCTGCAGGATTCTTCGTTCTGTTCAAAAATAAAATAAATAATGAAAAATTACAGGTTTCTCTTGAAATAATTTCAAATCTATTGTAAAATATTATCTAACTATTATATCGGAGGAAATATCCAGGCATGTCTATTAAACTCAATTGCAGATTTCTTGAGAAATTTGTGAGCGAACAGGACCTGATCGATATTGCAGGGGAAGCGGATCAGGCGCAGCGGCTTCTTGGGGAAAACAGAGAACAGGCCGCAGGCAATCGGTATCACGGGTGGCTGACGCTTCCTGCAGATTACGATAAAGATGAATTTGCCCGTATCAAAAAAGCAGCCGCAAAAATCCGTTCCGATTCGAAGGTGCTTGTTGTGATCGGCATCGGCGGTTCTTATCTCGGCGCGCGCGCGGCAATCGAATTTGTGAAGTCCAAAAACTATAACCTGATTACCGAAGACGGACCTAAGATTCTCTTTACGGGAAACAGTATTTCCCCCACGGAGATCAGTGAAATACTCACAATTTGCAAAAAGTGCGATTTTTCGGTCAACGTGATTTCGAAGTCGGGCACTACAACGGAACCTGCAATCGCCTTCCGTCTGTTCAAAAAACTGCTTGAAGAGAAATACGGAAAAGCGGAAGCTGCGAAACGAATTTATGTTACCACCGATAGAGTAAAGGGCACGCTGAAAGCGCTTGCCGATCAGGAGGGGTACGAAGAGTTCGTTGTGCCCGATAACGTCGGCGGACGGTATTCCGTGCTCACCGCAGTCGGTCTTCTGCCGATTGCCGCTGCCGGCGTTGATATTGACGCGCTGATGGCCGGCGCTGCTGCTGCGATGAAACAGTACGCGGACGGCGACGTTTTCACAAACGACTGTTATAAATACGCGGCGCTGCGCAATATTTTCTACCGCAAGGGCAAAAAGATCGAAATGATGGTTTCTTATGAGCCTGATTATACGATGATGAACGAATGGTTCAAGCAGCTTTTCGGGGAAAGCGAAGGTAAAGACGGCAAAGGTATTTACCCCGCTTCCGCGATCTATTCCACGGATCTCCATTCTATGGGGCAATACGTGCAGGAAGGGGAGCGTCATCTGTTTGAAACGGTGGTTACGTTCAATACGCCGAAATGTGATATCACAATCGAGGCGGATGCCGAAAACGCCGACGGGCTGAATTTTCTTGCGGGAAAAACGCTTTCTTACGTGAATACAAAGGCGTATCAGGGAACCGTGCTTGCGCACATGGACGGCAACGTGCCGAATATCATTCTCGAAATCGATCGTGCGGATGCTTTTAATCTGGGCGAACTGTTTTATTTCCTTGAAAAAGCCTGCGCTGTTTCCGGATATATTTTGGGAGTAAACCCGTTTAATCAGCCCGGCGTGGAAAGCTATAAAAAGAATATGTTTGCGTTGCTTGGCAAACCCGGATATGAGGATATGAAGGCGGAGCTGGAACGCAGAATCTCTGAATAAAAAAGAAAGGAAGATATATTATGGTAAAGCTTCTGATCGGAGACAAGGGCTCCGGAAAAACAAAAAAACTTCTTGACGCGGTGAACGTTGCGCTTGCGGAATCCAAGGGCCACGTTGTTTGTGTGGAGAAAGACGATCTGCTCAGATATCAGGTGAGCTATCGCGTGCGTTTGCTTGCGGCGGCAAATTACGGCATCAGCGGTTATGACGCGTTTTACGGCTTCCTGAGCGGTCTCTGCGCAGGCGATCATGATATTACAGATATCCTTGTGGACGCCACGCTCAAAATCGGCGGCCGGGACTATAACGAGTTGGCTGCGTTTATTGAGAAGATCTCGCGGCTTTCCGATCTCACCGGCACAGTTTTTACCTTTACGGTGTCCACAGCAAAAGAGAATTTGCCCGAGAGCATTTTCAAACTTTGTGAGATTATTTAACGGCCATATAAAAAATCTTGCTTGTCAGTAAAATTATTATTGACAAATGCGGACGGAATCTATATAATATATCGTGCATTTATCCCAATGGGAGTCGTAATCGTTTTCGGAGGAAAATCGGTGTATATCGAACTTGACTCTATTTTCGGCAATGAAGGCGCATGCAGGTCGTTTTCTTACGATTTTATGCTGGAAGATGAATTGATTTCATCGCCTGTTCACGTAACGGGTAAAGTCTTCAACAAAACCGGAATCGTGCGTTTGACGGCAGATGCGGTGTACACACTCAGCACCGTATGCGCGAGATGCACCGCGCCGATACAGCGTGACGTTTATGTGGAGATCGATCACGAGTTGATTGCGCACGCCGAAAACGACGATAACGATTTTTACATTGTTGTGGAAAATATGCGGTTGGATCTTGACGCCCTTGTAAGCGAGGATATATTTCTCGCAATGCCGTTCAGGTTTTTATGCAAGGAGTCATGCAAAGGGCTATGCAGTATCTGCGGCGCGGATCTGAACAAGACCACGTGCGGATGCAAAAAACCGACCGACCCCAGATGGGACGCCCTGAATAATTTACTTTGAATGTAATTTAGGAGGAAACAGAAATGGCTGTACCTGCAAGACGTGTTTCAAAAGCAAGAAGAGATAAAAGACGCAATAACGTTTGGAAGATTACTGCGCCTTCCATCGAGAAGTGCCCCAACTGCGGAGAACTGAAAGAATCTCACAGACTTTGCCGTGCCTGTGGTTATTACAACGGCCGCAAGGTGATTGAGGTGGAGGACTGATTTCAGATCGGTCTTTGTAAATGAATCTGCTTTTGACGAGCAAAGCATAGGTGGGAAAGTTTCTTCCCCGCCTTTTTGCTGTTTATGAAGGGAGTCTGACCTTGGCTGTAACAATATTTGACGTCCGTAAGCACTCCCTTTGTTACCGTAAAGGGATCCGGGCCGGCGACAGCCTTTTAACGATTAACGGGAATGAGATTTCCGACGTGCTGGATTACAGCTTCTATTCGGATGATGAAAAGCTTGTTCTTGTGTTTCAGAAGGCTGACGGCAAAATAAAAAGAATAAAGGCCCATATCCGTGATTCCGCGGATGAGCTTGGTCTTTCTTTTGAAACGTATCTGATGGATAAACAGCGCAGCTGCAAAAACAAATGCATTTTCTGTTTTATCGATCAGCTTCCGAAGGGGCTGCGCCCATCGCTTTATTTCAAAGACGATGATGCGCGCTTATCCTTTCTTTTCGGGAATTATATTACGTTGACCAATCTTTCGGAGCATGATGTGGATCGCATTATTCGAATGCATATCAGTCCCATCAATGCATCGGTACACACGATGGATCCCGATTTGCGTGTGCGGATGATGAAAAATCCAAATGCCGGGGAATCGCTGAAATATCTGTACCGTTTCTCTGAAGCCGGAATCCGGATCAACGTACAGCTGGTTCTTTGCCCCGGAATCAACGACGGCACGGCGTTGGAATACTCCCTGCAAAAACTGAAGGAACTGAAAAGCCTTGAAAGCATTGCCGCCGTTCCCGTCGGTCTTACAAAATACCGCGAGCATCTTTGTGCGCTTCGCAAGTTCTCTTCTTCGGAAGCGTGCGCCGTGATTGATACGATAGACTTGTTCAATTCGGCGTTGATCTCCGAAGGGCGCGGGAAACTTGCGTATCCGTCTGATGAATTCTATCAGCTAGCCGGCCGTGAGCTGCCGCCGTATTCTTATTACGGCGATTTCCCGCAGCTCGAAAACGGCGTGGGTATGCTTGCCAATATGGAGCATGAATTCCGATGCGGTCTCGAAGATCTTACTGCGGATGATTATGATCGGCAATTCGGGCTTGTAACAGGGAAGGCTGCGTATCCGCTTCAGGTGGAGCTTGCAAGGTTGTTCTGCGCTAAGTTCCCGAACACGGATATTGAGGTGTTTGGGATTGAAAACGTGTTTTTCGGCCCGGACGTTACGGTTGCCGGGCTGCTTACCGGCGGTGATATTATTGATTATTTCACAAACCATCCATGCCGGTTCCATACTTTGCTGTTCCCGTCTGCCATGTTTAAAAGCAAAGATGAACTCATTTTCCTTGACGACGTAAAACTGGAAGATCTGGAATCGCGTTTATCCGTTCATGCGATTGTGGCGGACTGCAGCGCGGATGCTTTATTGGATTTGTTTTACTCGCTGCATGATTAATGAAAATGGTTGAAAGGCTCAGGGATCCTGAGAATCTGATTTATGTCTAAACCCATCGTAGCAATTGTTGGTCGTCCCAACGTAGGGAAGTCCACGTTGTTCAATAAACTGTGCGGACAGCGACTTGCCATTGTAGACGACCGCCCCGGCGTTACGCGGGATCGTTTGTATGCGGATTGCGAGTGGCTCGGACGCAGCTTTCTGCTTGTTGATACCGGAGGCATTGAGCCCTATTCCGACGACGTGATCTTATCACAGATGCGCCGTCAGGCGGAGCTTGCGATTTCCAGCGCGGATTGTATAATTCTTGTAACGGATCTGCGCAGCGGCGTTACCGCAAACGACAGTGAAGTTGCCAATATGCTTCTGAAAAGCGGAAAGCCGATCATTTTGTGTGTAAATAAGTGCGACGGCGTAGGCGAAGTGCCGGTTGAATTCTATGAGTTCTATAACCTGGGCCTCGGGGATCCGATAGCCGTGTCTGCGGTTCACGGCCACGGTACCGGAGATCTGCTCGACGAAGTACTGAAGTATATCCCGGAGGCAGAAGAGGATGATGAATCCGACGACCGCATTAAGGTTGCGATCATCGGCAAGCCGAACGTAGGCAAATCCTCATTGGTGAACGCCCTTTGCGGTGAGGAACGTATGCTGGTATCCGATATTGCCGGTACCACGCGGGATGCGTCCGATACCATCGTTGAGAATAAACACGGAAAATTTGTGTTTATTGATACTGCCGGTCTTCGCAGGAAATCAAAAGTGGACGACCGCATCGAGCATTTCAGCGTTGCGCGCGCCGTTATGGCGGTTGAGCGTGCCAGCGTTTGTGTGATTATGATCGACGCGCTGGAAGGTTTTACGGAACAGGATTCCAAAGTGGCCGGTATTGCGCATGAAGCGGGCAAAGCCTGCATAATTGCCGTAAATAAATGGGACGCCTATGAAAAAGACGGAAAAACCATGGACGGATACCGTAAAAAACTGATGGATGATTTTTCGTTCATGTCTTATGCGCCGATTATTTTTATTTCCGCAAAAACCGGCCAGCGCCTGGATCGTTTGTATGAATTGATCAAATTTGTGGATGATTCCAATGCGACGCGCATACCGACCGGCCGCCTGAATTCCGTTCTCGCGGAGGCGGAAGCAAGAGTGCAGCCGCCCACGGATAAGGGCAAGCGATTGAAAATCTATTATATGACGCAAACCTCTACGCGCCCGCCGACGTTCGTTGTGTTTGTGAATAAGAAGGACTTGTTTCATTACAGCTACCAAAGGTATATCGACAACCGCATTCGGGAAGTGTTTGGCCTTGAAGGAACACCTACGCGATATATCATCAGAGAAAGATCTTAATCAAAGTCGTTTCGCAGCATTTGCGGAACGACTTAATTATTAATAATTTATTAATAATTATAAAAAAAATATTGTAATTAGATTTCTTATATGTTATGATATTACAAAATGCATAACTATCTTTGGAGCGATGACAATGAAGAGTATTTCAAGCCTGTCAATCGATGAATTGCAGGCTTTTTATAACGAAGCAAAACAGCAGTACGACGCTTATCGGCAAAAAGGCGTTTCCATCAATATGGCCAGAGGAAAGCCCTCCCCGCAGCAGCTGGATCTCTCGAATAATCTTTTGGATCTTAAACGGGAAGACATCGGGATCAAGGATGCAGACGGCAACGACGTCAGAAATTACGGCGGCTTATGCGGTATCCCCGAATGCCGCGCTCTGTTCGGCGAAATGATGGGTGTGCCCGCAGATAACGTGATCGCGGCCGGCTCCTCCAGCCTGAATCTGATGTATGATTATATTTCACAATGCTGCACACACGGCACCGGCGGCTGCGATCCCTGGATCTTCGATAATCACAGAAAGTTTATTGCGATCGTTCCCGGGTACGACAGGCACTTTGCCATCGCGGAGTATTTCGGTTTGCAGATGATCAGCGTGCCTATGACGCCGACCGGCCCGGATATGGATCGCATTGAAGAGATCGTGAAAGATCCTTCAGTGAAAGGAATGTTCTGTGTGCCGAAGTATTCCAACCCGGATGGGATCACGTATTCCCCCGAAACCGTAGAGCGGATCGCTGCCATGCGGACTGCCGCCCCGGATTTCAGAGTGATCTGGGACGAAGCATATATCGTACACGATCTTTACGATGAAAAAGACGAGCTTGCGAACGTATTTGAGTTTGCAGAGAAATACGGGACGCAGAACAGATTCATTGCTGTAGCTTCCACCTCTAAAATCACCTTTGCCGGCGCCGGCGTATCGGCGATCGTTGCGTTCGGCGATACGTTGAAGGAGATCAAAAAACGCTTGTCGTGGCAGATTATCAGTTACGATAAAATGAATCAGCTCCGGCATTGCGCGTTGTATCATTCCGTTGCGGATATTCAGGCGCAAATGAAAAAACACGCAGAAATCCTGCGGCCGAAATTCGATGCAGTGCTGGATATTCTGCATGCCGAGCTTGACGGGTTGGAAATCGCAACCTTCAATTCTCCCCGCGGCGGCTATTTTATCAGTTTGAACGTAAACACCGGTTCCGCTAAATACGTGGGAAAGCTTTGCAGTGAATGCGGGCTTACGCTCACGGACGTGGGCGCAACGTATCCCTACGGCGTAGATCCGAACGACGCAAATATCCGGATCGCTCCTTCTTGCCCGAGTGTGGAAGAATTGAAAACCGCAGCGCAAATTCTTTGTTCGGCCGTTAAAATTGCCGCATGTGAATCCCTGCTTGGTATACAGTCATGATGCATGCGGGAATGTATCGTATCGGTCATGGGTACGATGTGCACAGATTTGCGGAAAACAGGCCGCTGGTTCTCGGCGGTGTAAAAATTGATTACGCACTCGGCCTTCTCGGGCACTCGGACGCGGACGTTCTTCTTCACGCAATCTCCGACGCGCTTCTCGGCGCGATGGCGCTCGGCGATATCGGAAAGCATTTTCCCGATACCGATCCGGCCTATGAAAATGCGGACAGCCTCTTATTGCTTCAAAATTGTTTCAGCATGATTGAAGCAAAAGGGTATAAGATCGCAAATATTGATGCGACCGTAATCGCGCAAAAACCGAAACTGTCGCCTTACACGGAACAGATGCGGAATAGCATTGCGCAGGCCTGCCGGACGTCCGCGGAAAACGTGAGCGTAAAGGCAACAACGGAAGAAGGCCTCGGATTTACAGGCGCGCTGGAAGGAATCAGCGCACATGCGGTTGTTTTATTAGAGAAAAAAATATAATCGGTGGTGTAATGTATGTTTGCTGAAACAATACAAACTTTCTTTCTTCGGTTGAAGGACGTTTTTCTGAACTTCCATTTCATTCCGGATATTTTAGATATTCTTCTGGTTGCATTGCTGGTCTATGCCGTGATTGTGCAGTTGAGAAAAACGCAGTCGATTCAGGTTGTGAAAGGCATCATTTTTGTTGCCATCGTATACGGCCTTGTTACGATTCTGAACATGTCTGCGAGCTCTTATATTTTTAACAGATTGCTGAATGATATCATCATTATCGTGGTAATCCTGTTCTCCGGTGAGATCCGGCAGGCTTTGGAACATATGGGCACAAGGAGCTTCGGCCGGAACCTTCCGTTTCTAAGCAGAAAAACGGAAGAAGCGGAACTGGACGCCATCAACTGCGTATGCCGCGCGTGCGGCGCCATGAGCAGAAACAAAGTCGGTTCGCTGATCCTGTTCCAAAGAGAGACCTTGCTGGGGGATCTTATGAAGCAGGCCGTTATGATCGATTGCGAAACCAGCTATGAAATGATCTGCAGTATATTCTATCCCAAGGCTCCGCTGCATGACGGTGCTGTGATCATCCGCAACGGCAGAATCGTCGCGGCAAGATGTGTGGTTCCCATGAAGAACGATCGTGTGATCAACGAAAACGTGGGAACGCGCCACAGGGCGGCGCTTGAAGCCAGTTTGAATTCCGACTGCGTTGCCGTGGTAACAAGCGAAGAAACCGGCATTATCTCCATTGCGGTGGAAGGAACCCTGCGCCGCGGCATCACAGACAGTGAATTGCGTGAACTGCTCGGTTCTTATCTGCTTCCCGCAGCAAATGAAAAGAAGCCGAAAGACAAAAAGAAAAAGAAAGAGAAGAAACCTGCGCAATTTGCCGCTGCGGAAACAGCAGCAACTGAAAATACCGGAAAGGAGGGAACCGATTATGGCGAAAATGAATGAGAAATCCGCGGGGAAGCGCAGCGTCATTTCCAGGCTCTTTGACAACAACTGGTTTGTTTTGGGGTTCTCTTTGTTTATAGCTGTGATTCTCTGGTGCGGTGTATCCATGTTCCAGACAACGGAAGTGGAAAAATCCTTTACGAATATCAAAGTGCAGCTCAATTACGAAGGTTCTCTCCCCTCAAATAACAATCTGAAGATTTTCGGCGATGACGAATACTATATTGACGTTACCGTAAAAGGGAAGAGTTATCTCGTGAATGACTCCGACTTCGCGAATAAAATCAGCGCAACGGTTTCTTTTGCGTCCGTAACGTCCGCTGGTACCTATGCGCTTCCGGTAACGGTAACCGTTGATGACGGCGTTGCGGAAGTTGTAAATTACTCAAAATCCACCGTTTCCGTTTACGTGGATGAACTTGTGGAAAAAGAGTTTGCTCTTACGGATGAAATCGTTGAACTCGCGGGATACACGCTTCCCGAAGGTTATGCCCGCGAGAATCCGAGAATCAGCACGGATAACGTCGTGCTGCAGGGGCCCGCGCTGGAAATAAGCCGTGTAACCTCCGTTAAAGCTATGGTAGAGCTTGATAAAGAAATGACGTCAACGGAAACGTTTACGGCAAACGTTGTGATTTCCGGCGCTAATGACAACACGGTTCTTACTAACGTATCGCTGAAGGACGATTCGCCCGTTTACGTTACCGTTCCCATCACGTATACGGCGGACTATACAACTTCGGTCAATTTCACGAACGTTCCGAAAGAATACCGCGCGGATGGCGTTGAATATAAAATCTCGCCTGAAAACGTTTCCATGACCATGATCACAGGGGAGAGCCAGATGCCGAACGGAGAAGCGCTTGTGGTAGGCACCATCGATTTTTCCGAGATCAACAACACCATGAATACCTTCGTTTTTGACGCGGAAGATACCCCCTATACATTCAACGACGGCGTAAAGAATTTTACCGTTACCGTGGATTATTCCAAGCTTCATAAACGCTGGCTTGAGATTGCGGTTTCCACTGAGAACCTTAAATTGCCCGAAGGGGCAAAGCTTCTTACGGAAAGCATCTCTTCCGTTCAGGTAATCGGTCCGGCCGGGTCGGTGGATTCCATTGCTAATTCCGAAGCCTATGCAGTTCCTGTGCTGGACGGTATTGAATTGGAAAAAGGTGTGAACATCGTTCCGGTAAAAGTGATATTGAGAACGCTGACCGACAGCTGGGTCAGAGGAGATTATACCGTAGAAATTCAGTTGGACGATTAATGCAGAGGGAGGCTTTATGAAAGCAATGCGGCACGGCGTACGTATTATAACGCTTATCTTTATATTGTGCGCGGCTTTGCTGATGACGTCGTGTTCTTTCTTTCAGTCGTTTACCGTTGAATCCCTGATCCGTCCTCCGAAACTGACCGGAGAGAACGCTCTGATCGAAAAAGCCTTCGAAACTGCGGTCAATAAGGACGTTATGCTGATCAGTCCGATTGCCGGGGATTATCGGAACGCATTTGTGCAATATGACGTTGATGCGGATGGAACGGATGACACGCTCGTATTTTACGCGAAAAAAGAGTCTCCGAATGAAGCGCATATGCATCTGTTGAAGTTCGACGGTGAAAACTGGTATTCCGCCGGAGATATCACGGGGAACGGCAGCGAAGTGTACTCCGTTGCGTTCTATCAGTTTGATCAGGATGCCTCCTTTGAAGTTGCTGTATGCTGGACGGTTTCCGATACGAGAAGAAGCAAAACGCTGTCTTTGTATAAAACGTCTCTGAAAGACGACGCGCAGGAGCTCACGCAGCTTTCCGTTATTCCGCTTGTGGATTATCTGATCCTTGATTTCGACGACGATGAACAGCTCGAACTCATGTATCTCATGGATAACAGTTCCGACGCGGAGCAGCCTTTTAAGGTCAATCTCATTAAAATGGACCCAAAGGACGGCGCGTTTCATTTTGTTTGCGAACTTTCGCTTCATCAATCGGTTAATCTTCCGTTGAAAATCAACTATGATATAAGAGCGCTCCGGTGTACTTTGTATATTGATTGCGTCAATGCGGACGGTACGTACATGACAGAGATCTTTTATTACGATACGCAGAAAGCGCTGTTCTCACGTATGGTAAACACAGCGGGAGCCGAGCTTTCCGAGCTTACCGTTCGCAATACGCAGGTTTACTGCGCGGATATCGATAACGATAAGATTGTTGAAGTACCGTTGCAGCGAGTGTGGACCGGGGCTACAGTGCTTTATCCGGAAACTGAAAATCCGTTGCCGATGAACGTGATTGCGTTTGCAAAAATGCAGGATAACGAGCTTATGCCTTTGAACGTATCCTATTTCTATGCGCCCGATGCGCAATTCAGATTCAAAACAGATGAATTTCTTGAAGAGTATGTGGCCGCTTATGATGTAACAGAGATGCAGCTGCAGCTTTCTACGCGGGATGAGAATGCCGCGCCGTTGTTTACAGTGCAATACGTTCCTCTTGCAGGAAATGAAGCAGCGTTCAATATTGTGATCGCAGAGCCGGAAGTAACTTTATTTACAGAAAAACACATTAAAAGCCTGTTTGAAATTTTGTCATAAAAGGGGGAGGTTTCGTTTGAAGAGGATCCTTGTTGCGGAAGATGAGAGTTCCATCCGTGAATTTATTGTTATCAATCTGAAAAGAAACGGGTTTGACGTGCTCGAAGCCGAAAACGGTGAAGAAGCGCTGAAGCTCTATGATGAATACGGGGGGAATATTGATATCGCGCTGCTTGATATTATGATGCCCATCATGGACGGCCTTGAGGTATGCAAGCAGCTTCGTAAAAAGAGCAGCACGATCGGTATTATTATTCTCACCGCGAAAACGCAGGAAATGGATAAAGTTACCGGGCTGCTGGTCGGCGCGGATGATTATGTAACAAAACCGTTTTCCCCTTCGGAACTGATGGCCCGTGTGGATGCGATCTATCGCCGGGTTACCGTAAATAAAGAATTTGCAGAAAAAAACAGAGAAAAAAGCAACACCATTGAACTGGGCGTATTCACTTTGAACCTGAGAAGCCGCACTTTGACGAAGCAGGGCGTTCCGATTGAGCTTACCCAGGTGGAATTTCAGTTGATCGAGTATTTCTTCAATCATCCGGGCGTTCCGCTGGAGCGTACGGAACTGCTCAATCACGTATGGGGCAGCATGTATTACGGAGATGAAAAAGTCGTTGACGTCAACATCCGGCGTCTTCGCATGAAATTGGAGGACGATCCTTCTTCCCCGAAACACTTGACTACCATCTGGGGCGTTGGATACAAATGGCTGATCTGAGAATTGGAGAGAGCATATGCTGAAAAGCGGTATCACCAAGCGTTGGATTCTTACAACTCTGCTCGTTATTTCGGTTATTCTGCTCGCGATCGCGTTTGCAATAACGTTATCGGTAAGAAAATACTATTATTCCACCGTAGAGCAAAAGCTTCAGGCTATGGGGCAGAGCAGTGCAATCGCCGAATACTTCAACGGATATATCAACGTGCCGAACGATACCTTCGCCGCAAGGGCCAGCGATTATGCGCAGAATTTTTCCGAGATCAATACCGCATGGGTTTGGATCTATAATAAAAAAGGGGAAATCATCATTACGTCCACAGGCTTTCCCGCGGAGGCAGCGGACGATAACGATTATCAGACCGCAATGACGTCCCCATCGGGGCGCGGCTTAAGCCAGGGATATCTGGCGTCCGGTGAGAAGTTTATGGCGCTTACGGTTCTGCTCCCGAAAACAGGGGAGAACAGCAACGGCGCTATCCGGTATCTGATCTCTATGCAGGATATCAATCACAGGCTTCGTTCCGTTGCCGTGGCTGTGTTCGGTTCCGTACTGTTCGCGGTTGGATTGGTAATTATTTCAGGGCTGTTTTTTATTCGATCCATTCTTGTCCCTGTTAAAAAAATCAACGACGCTACCAGACGGATTGCGGCAGGGGATTATTCCGGAAGAATTGAAGCTGCGAACCGATACGATGAAATCACGGAGCTTACGGAGTCCATCAACTATATGACGGATCAGATCTCCAGAACGGAGACGCTGAAAAACGACTTTATTTCTACTGTATCGCATGAGCTGCGCACGCCGCTTACCGCAATCAAGGGGTGGACGGAAACGCTGCTTACCCTGAATGAGACCGGCGATGAAACTCTGAAACAGGGGCTCAAAGTCATTATGTTCGAATCGGAGCGTCTGTATTCCCTTGTGGAAGATCTGCTTGATTTTTCCCGTCTTGAGAACGGCAGTCTTCAGCTGCGAATTCAAAAGATCGATATTCTTGCGGAACTTGACGAAGCCGTATTTGTATTGCGCGACAGAGCCATGCGAGAGGGAATCGATCTGTATTACAGCACGCCCGATCTTCCCGCGCCTGCAAATGCAGATCCCGACAGAATCAAGCAGGTGTTTGTGAATATCCTTGATAACGCTATAAAATATACGCCTGAAGGCGGGAAAATCTCTATTATCGCTTCCTTTTCGGGAAACGAGCTGCGAATAGAGTTTTCCGATACGGGATGCGGTATCTCGGAAAAGGATCTTCCGCATATCAAAGAAAAATTCTATAAGCCGAACGGCTCTGTAAAGGGATCCGGTATCGGTCTGGCCGTGTGCGATGAGCTGGTTTCACTGCACAGGGGCAAATTAAATATCTACAGTAAACTGAATGAAGGCACAACGGTAGAGGTTCTGTTACCGCTTATGCCGGCAAATGAACGGAAGGATTAACGGAATGAGCAAAAACACGTCATGCGCCAGAAAAAGCTCGGTCGGCGGTCAGGCGCTGATCGAAGGTATTATGATGAACGGGCCGAAGGGCAGCGCGATTGCCGTAAGAAAATCAGACGGCAGTATTTTTGTGGAAGAGCAAACGTTCAAACACATAAAAGATAAATACAAAATACTCGGAGTCCCCTTTATCCGCGGGATCGTGAATTATATTGAAACCATGATCTTCGGTTATAAATGTCTGATGAGAGCGGCCGATCTTTCGGGCCAGCTGGAGGCAGAAGAAGATCCTGAGAATATGTCGAAGCTGGACCGTTGGCTTAATGATCACATGGGCCCAAAAATGATGGGGGTGATCAGCGGCGTTGCCATGGTGATTGCCGTTGCGGTTGGTGTCGTTCTGTTCGCGTATTTACCGACGTTGCTGGTGGATCTTGCGGATGAGCATTTGTTCGCTTCAAAGCTTTCTAATTTTCATGCGATATTTGAGGGGATTATCCGTGCCGCGATCATCGTTCTTTATATGTTTATCGTTTCCCGGCTGAAGGATATTCACAGGGTATTCATGTATCACGGCGCCGAGCATAAAACGATTACCTGTTATGAAAGCGGTAAAGAACTTAACGTAGAAAACGTGCGCGGCTGCAAGCGTTTTCATCCGAGATGCGGAACAAGTTTTATCTTTATCATCATTATTGTAAGTATCATCATTTCTTCCGTGGTGCTTCTGCTGTTTCCCGCTTTGAACGGAACGGATACCGTGATTCGTATTCTGTGGGTTCTCGTGAAGGTAATCGTAATCATTCCTGTTGTCACGGGAATCAGTTATGAAATGATCAAATATGCAGGCCGCCACGATAATATCGTTACGAAGATCTTTTCCGCGCCCGGTCTCTGGATGCAGAGAATTACGACTGCCGAGCCTACGGATGAAATGATCGAAGTCGGAATTGCGTCGCTGAAAGCTGTGATCACGGATGATCCTGAAGACGATACGATCAGATGACCTGTTTTGAACTTGTAAAAAAAGGCGCCCTGATCCTTGATCGTGCAGGGATCGAAAACGCGTTGACAGAGGCGGAGATTCTTCTTTTGTTTCTGTTGGAATGCAGCAAAACAGAGTATATTCTGAATCGGGCGCAGGAAGCGGATGAAAAAACGGAATCCGCTTACCTGAAGTTGATCAACAGGCGCACGGGGCATGAACCGCTGCAGTACATTACGGGAAACGCGCCCTTTCTCGGGATGGATTTTTCCGTTGGAGAAGGCGTTCTGATTCCAAGACCTGAAACAGAGGAATTGACGCAGATCTGTATAGACCGCATCAGAAATAAAGGTTATCGTACTGTGATTGATCTTTGTTCCGGCAGCGGATGTATCGGAATCAGTATTGCGAGCCAATGTCTACAAACGGAAGTCTGGCTTCTGGAAAAATCCGAAAATGCGATTGCGTATATAAAAAAGAATGTACCGGAGGGTATTTCTTCAAGGGTGCATCCGGTGCTTGCCGATATTCTTACCTGTGCTCTTTCTGTGGCGCCTGCCCCGGATCTGATCGTTTCCAATCCGCCGTATATCGCTTCAGATGAGATCGGTGCTTTGCAGACCGAGGTTCAGATGGAACCTCATATTGCTCTCGACGGCGGGGAAGACGGACTGCTGTTTTATCGGAATATTGCGTCCCGTTGGGCGTCAGGAATTCGTTCCGGCGGTATGCTGGCGCTTGAGTGCGGTGAAACACAAACAGATTACGTTATGCATTTGTTGCAGTCTGCCACAAATAAAGAAGCTTTTTGCGATATGTTTGGCTTAAAACGGTTTGTTATAGCTGAGTATTAAACAGCGGAGGAAATTATGCTTTCATCTTTGGTTCGTGCGCTTCTTTCCGGAGAAGCCCCCGGAATGGGGATCATCGTTCAGTTCTTTGCAATTATTTTTATAGCGCTTTGCTGCTTCCCGATCCATGAGAGCGCTCACGCCTGGATGGAGGACCGTCTCGGCGATCCCACAGGGCGTCTGCGCGGGCGCATCACCCTGAACCCGTTGGCGCATCTTGACCTTATCGGTTCTCTCATGATTCTTTTGTTCGGGTTCGGGTATGCCAAACCTGTTCCCGTCAATATCAATAATTTCCCTGCAAAAAAAAGAAAGCTGTATTTCGCTCTTACGGCTCTTGCCGGGCCTGTTTCCAATCTGCTTCTTGCCGTTTTGTTTTCTCTTTTGAGCAACATGTTTATGGCCATCATTGTTTCCCGCGGATCAACAACGTTACTCAGCGTTGCAATGTATTTCTTCAGCGCCGCGGCCAGTGTAAACGTTTCGCTTGCAATCTTCAACCTGATCCCGATTCCGCCGCTGGACGGCTCCAGAATCCTTATGGTGGTATTGCCGGATCATGTTTATAATAAATTTTTGCAGTATGAACGCTATTCCATGTATGCGCTGTTTGCTTTGATTTTTATTTTTAACAGAATCGGCATTTCTCCGATCGGTTCTCTTTCCGGTATCGTGTATAACGGGATCGATTGGATCACCTCTCTGCCGTTTGCGCATTGGATTGGATAAATACCTGAAAAAGGAAAGAATACGCTTGACTGAGATCAATTATAAATTGGATGTATTTGAAGGCCCTATGGACCTGCTGCTGCATCTGATTACAAAACACAAACTGAATATTTACGATATTCCCATCTTTGAATTGGTGGAACAGTACACCGCGTATATCAGAGCGATGCAGGCGCAGGACCTTGACGTCGCCAGCGAGTTCCTTGAGATGGCCGCCCGTTTGATTCATATTAAATCACTTTCGCTTCTTCCCGTTCATGAAGAAGGGGAGCAGCTTCGCCGGGAGCTTTCCGGGGAGCTGATCGAATACGCCGCCTGCAAAAAGGCTGCCGAAGCTCTTTCCATGCAGACCGCCGGTTTTAACGCACAAACAAGAACGCCGGAGCCGATTGAAAGCGACATGACCTATACGAGAGTGCACGATTCCATAGAGCTGCTGAACGCATATATGCGCGTTATGGGAAAAAAGCTGCGCATGCTTCCGCCGAAATTCGACGTGTTCCGTCCGCTGGTACAGAAAAAAATCGTGTCGGTCTCGGAAAAAATCAAATCGGTAGTATCGTTGCTTGTACGCAGAAAACATATGAATTTCAACGAGTTGCTGCATTCCGCAACCAGCCGTTCAGAATTGGTTGCCGTATTCCTTGCGGTGCTGGAACTGGCAAAAACGGGTAACATTCACGTGGACGGCGAAAAATCGGATTTTTCCATGGAATTGGTTTCCGTGCCGGAGGGGGAACTTGACTTTGACTGATGAATCAATGAATATAAAAGGAACTGTTGAGGCCATTATTTTTGCCTCCGGCGAACCGATAGACAGGCTCAGGCTCATTGAGGCTCTGGATTGCACGCCGGAAAAACTGGACGGTATTCTGAATGAGATCAAAAATGAGTACGACGACAGGGAGAGCGCTGTACAGCTGCTGTTGCTTGGGCCGAAGGTACAATTTGCCACCCGGCCGCAATATGCTCCCGCCATCAGAAACGTTCTTGATCTGAAAAGGAATCAGCCGCTTTCTCCGGCTGCGTTTGAGGTACTTGCGATTATTGCATATAATCAGCCTGTAACAAAAGCCTTTGTGGAGCAAATTCGCGGTGTGGATTGCGGAGGTGTTATCAATACGCTGTGTCAGAGAAATCTGATAGAGGAATGCGGCAGATTGGATCTTCCCGGACGTCCGCTGATCTATTGCACCACGGCAGAATTCCTTCGCTGCTTCTGTATGTCTACACTTGCAGAGCTTCCGGAGGTTCAGGATCGGCAAACGGCTGCCGAAGTGCTGCAGTCTATCCAGCCGGCGAACGGCGAAATAAACGGACAGATGTCGATTCTCTGAAATGGGAGGAACGTAAATGATCGTACTGAAAATTATCGGTTGGATCCTGCTCGGTATTCTTGCCCTGATCATATTTGCGCTTTGCGTAAAAGTAAGATTTCGTATAGAATACTCCGCAGAAAATACCTCCGTTTTGTTGAAATGGCTGTTTCTGAAGATTAAACTGTATCCGATGAAAAATACGGGGAAGAAAAAGAAAGAGAAGACCCCGGTGCCGCAGGAAGAAGATAATACGCAAACAGAAAATACCGAAGAAACGGAAGAACCCAAACAAAAGGGCGGCAATAATCTTCTGAAAACCCTGTATGACGCGGAAGGCATTGATGGATTGATTTCCATTCTGCAGAGTGTGCTCGGATATACAAAAACGTTTTTCGGCAATATGATCCATGGCTTCGTGATCGATGAACTGTATCTGGATGTGCGCTGTACGCGCAGCGATGCGGCGGAGACGGCAATCTATTACGGTGAGGTATGCGCCGTTTTGTTCCCGCTGCTCGGCGCGCTTGCCGCAAAATGCAGGATGAAAAAATATGATTTCAATATTTATCCTGATTTCATAGCGCGTTTCAGCGAAGCATCTTTTGTAACAGCGTTTCATTTTACGCCGATGTATTTGATGGGTATAACGCTTGCCTATGTATTCAAGCTTTTATTCGGCGTTGTTCTTAAACTTATTGTTAAAATTTCCGGTGTAAAAAAATCAGAAGGCAACCGGAATAATAATAAAAAATCTGAAGAAAAGAGTGAAGAAAAATGAAAGAACAATCAGCAGCAGGTATCCTTGCAACCACAATCGAAAAAGTGCGTCAGCTTGTGGACGTGAGCACCATCATCGGAGAGCCCATTCATCTTTCCGAAGAAATCACCGTGATTCCCGTATCCAAAGTGACCTACGGCTTTGCCAGCGGCGGTTCCGACTTTCCGTCCAAATCAAACGCCGAGCTTTTCGGCGGCGGCGGCGGGGCCGGCGTTACGATTAATCCTGTGGCGTTCCTTGTGCTGAAAGACGGCGAGGTTACCTTGAAGCATATTACGGCAAACGATAACGCCGCAGAGCGCATCGTGAATATGATCCCGGATGTGATCGATAAGGTTTCCGGTATTGCCGATAAAGCCAAATCGGGTAAAAACGCAGAATAATGCTATGACGTGTATCGCCCTGTGGAGCGATATGCTGTTTGAATCGTATAACTGAAAATGGAAGATAAAATCAGACTTCAGAAGTTTCTTGCTGAGGCGGGCGTGGCATCGCGCAGAAAGGCAGAGGAACTGATCGCAAACGGAAAAGTATACGTAAACGGACGTATTGCGCAGATCGGTGATAAAGTGGATCCGAAAAGGGACTCCGTTACACTGAACGGGAAAAAAATCAAACAGGATACGCAATCCGTTTACTACATGCTTTATAAGCCTCGCGGTTACGTTACCACAATGAGCGATGAGAAAGACCGAAAATGCGTAGCTGAGCTGATGCGAAACGTATCGAAACGGGTATATCCCATCGGCAGATTGGATCGGGATTCCGAAGGACTGCTCCTGTTCACAAACGACGGCGATTTTGCAAACGCGCTGATGCACCCTTCGAGACATATTCAAAAGGTGTATCGTGTAAGTGTGCGTCCTGCGATTACGGAGGCACAGATCACTGTGCTTACTTCCTCTTTGATGATCGACGGAAGAAAAACCATGCCGGCGGATGTCAGGGTCCTTTCCCGGGATACCGATAAAAGCACGTTGGAAATCGTTTTGTATGAAGGCAGAAATCGTCAGATCCGACGTCTTTGCGAAGAAGCCGGTCTCGAAACGCTGCGCCTGAAACGGGTATCGATCGGTCAGCTTTCGCTCGGAAAACTCAAACCGGCCGAGTATCGTGAACTGACTCCCAACGAGGTTGCCGCGCTGAAGCGGGAATCCGGAAGTTACTGAAAAGGATAAATGCTATGATCAGAAGTATGACCGGTTACGGCAGAGCTGTCGGTGTAGACGGCGGTATGACCGTGACCATTGAACTCAAAAGCGTAAATCATCGCTTTTTTGAGTTTAATTCAAAAGTGACCAGAGGCTATTCCTATCTGGAGGAAAAGTTAAAGAGTTTGGTGCAGCAATACGTATCAAGAGGCAAAGTGGATTGCTTTGTGCAGATCGAGAACGAAGAGACGCAGGACGGCGTAGTCAGCATCAATTCATCGTTGGCTGCCGGTTATTATGACGCGCTTCGTACGCTTTGCGAAACATATCATCTGCAGATGAGCGACAACGTTGAGATCCTTGCTTCCCATCCGGATATTTTTAATGTGAAAAAGCCGCCGGTGGACGAGGAAAAGATCTGGAGCTTTGTAAAAGGCGTTGCGATGCAGGCCATAGAGGCTTTTATTGAAATGCGCGAAGCGGAAGGTGAAAAGCTGAAAACGGACGTTCTTTCCAGGGGAGAAACGATTCTTTCCTGTGTGGAATTTATTGAACAGCGTTCGCCGCAAACCGTTGCGGAGTACAATGAAAAGCTGAAAGCCCGTATAAAAGAGCTGATCAGCGATGCTACGGTGGATGAACAACGTCTGCTTACAGAAGCCGCAGTATATGCGGATAAAATTGCCGTTGCCGAAGAAACGGTACGGCTCAGAAGCCATATCGATCAGTTGGGTACCTTCTTTCAATCCAAGGAACCGATCGGACGCAAACTGGATTTCCTTGTGCAGGAGATCAACCGTGAAGCAAACACCATCGGCTCTAAAGCCTCGGATATCCCGATTGCGCGTAAGGTGATTGAGATCAAGGCCGAAGTTGAAAAAATACGCGAGCAGATCCAAAACATTGAATAAGAAACGTGATCAGCGTTTCGTTTAACACAGGGGAAAGATATGAAGTTAATCAATATCGGTTTCGGCAATATGGTAAACGCGGAGCGTGTCGTTTGTGTTGTGAGCCCCGAATCGGCGCCGATCAAACGTATCATTCAGCAGGCGAAAGATCAGGGAAAGCTGATCGACGTCACGCAGGGCAGAAAAACAGCTTCCGTCATTTTAACGGACAGCGAACACATTTTGCTCTCATATCTGAAGGCCGATAAGATATCCCTGCGTTTTGAGGAGAATCAGGAGGAATAACCATGCAGCAGGCGTTAGTGCCGAAGAAGAACTGTTTGTTTGTGCTCTCGGGTCCGTCCGGTTCCGGAAAAAACACCGTATACGACGGGGTGAAAGCTTTGTTGCCGGCGGTTACCCATACCGTATCCGCAACAACGCGCGATATGCGCCCAGGAGAAGCGCACGGCATAGATTATTACTATTTGAGCGTTGAGGAATTTCAGAGTGGTATTGAACGCGGAGAATTTCTTGAATACGTACAATACGGCGGAAATTATTACGGAACGCTGAAAAGTGAAATCACAAGACTTTCTTCGGAAAACAGGATTCCCGTGCTCATCATCGAAGTGAACGGCGCGTTGAATATCAAGCGTATTTACCCCGACGCTACCACGATCTTTATTGTTCCGCCGTCGTTGGAAGAACTGGAACGCCGGATCAGAAAAAGAGGACACAATACGGAAGAAGAACTCCGTACAAGACTGGCTATAGCGCAGGCTGAAATGGAAATGCGCGATAAATATGATCATTGTGTTATAAACGATGATTTAGAGCAATGTATTCAGGAAGTATATACAATTATAAAAAAAGGAGCAAACCCGAATGATTAACATTGATTTGAAACCCATGCTCAAGGGCGGTATCAGCAGATATTCTCTTTGCGTTGCCGTTGCGAAACGTTCCAGAGAAATCAACGATGAGATCGTTGAGAAAAGAGAACGCGAAAAAGTGATCACAGAAGGAAAGCCCGTAAGTATGGCTGTTGAAGACATCCTTTCCGGCAGATATGTGATTCAGGAGAGCGAAGAAATCAAGAACTATTGAGGTGAGAAGCCTTGCGCTGCGTTCAGATCGCAAATATCGGAGTGGAAAACTGCGCATACAGCTTTGATTCTCTCTTCAGTTATCTGATACCTCCCGCGTTATCCGGTGATGTGTGCGAAGGGATTCGCGTATTGGTGCCGTTCGGCAATGGGAACACGATCCGCCAGGGGTTCGTGTTTTCCGTTGTATCTGCAGATGAGGGTACGGCAAGTTCCTATAAAAGCATTATATCAGTGCTTGATCCGCAGCCTTTGCTCGATCCTGAAATGGTGCGTCTTGCCGAGCTGATCCGGGAGCGGACCTTTTGCACGTATTTCATTGCAGCAAAAGCATTATTGCCCGGCGGTATGTGCATGAAAACGGAAAACGTTTACCGTGTTTCCGATCAGGCACAGCTGCTTCCTGAGATTCAGGACCCTGATACGTTTCGTTTGTTCGCCTTGATTCGGTCTTTCGCAAAACCTTTGCGGGAGAATCTGATTTTGAAAAAATGCGGCCTCACAACTGCGGCATTGCTTGCAAAGCTTGAAAAATCAGGTTATATAACAAAAGAAACGCTTGCTTTTCAGCAGGTAAACGAGATCACTGTCCGAATGGTCCGGCTGACAGAAGAGGCGAAAACCGGTATCAATGAAGCAAAACTGACCCTGAAACAAAGATCGGTGTATTCTTTGCTGTGCGATATTGAGACCGGATCGGTGAAAGAGATCTGCTATTATACCGGCGTAACGCCGGGCGTGGTTAAAACGCTTGAAAAAAACGGTATTTGTGAATTATACGATCTTCCCGTCACCCGTTCAAAAACCGACTATGCGGCGGATACAACGGAATTGCCGCCTGTGCTTTCGGAAATACAGAGAAAAGCTTTTGAATCGCTTTATTCTGCGTATCAACGAGGCGGGGGGGAAACAGCTTTACTGTTCGGCGTGACCGGCAGCGGAAAAACAAACGTTTATCTGTCTTTGATCGATAAGGTTCTTGCTGACGGAAAAAACGTGATCGTTCTGGTTCCCGAGATCTCGTTGACGCCGCAAACGATTCTTGTTTTTGAAAAACGATTCGGAAATTCGATTGCGGTTTTGCACAGCGGCTTATCCATCGGTGAGCGCAGAGATACTTTCTATCGGATCAAAAACGGAGACGTGCGTGTTGTGATCGGTACCAGAAGCGCTGTTTTTGCGCCTCTGCAGAAGATCGGCGCAATTATCATCGATGAGGAACAGGAGCATACC
>JAEEGL017377259.1_pt1 | contig 31230 bp, 23 predicted proteins | sample 9134231 | NCBI WGS metagenome assembly JAEEGL01 (sample SAMN16246548, study PRJNA631951) | gut metagenome | biome: gut microbiome; feature: rumen; material: fiber-attached | host: Bos | place: Iran: Karaj | collected 2018-10
CTACTGTGTACTGCCCGGGGGCGGGGAAATCTTACGCGGGGTGGGAAATTAGCCGTGTAGAACGTGGAGGAATGTGGAGGTGCTAAAACAGAGCGACCGCCCTGTGCGCGGGAGCATTCATGTGGATAAAAAGGGCTTTATAGGCAAGAGGCAGCGGGGCGCTTGCGCGCGACCACGGAAGCCGCTGTCGCGGCGGGCCGCCGTTGGCGGCCTTCGGGTAGGGGATTGCGCCAGCCCATGCAAGCATGGCCACGGCCATCCTCCTGCCCTTGCGATGCGTTGCATCGCCGCCGCAGCCAGCGGACACGGAAGCGGGCTTCGCCCGACACTGAATCTCACGGAAAAAGACTTGAAGGGAGTTTTCGTGACTATTCATCAAACGAATTTGGGGCTTTTCAGTGAAGTTCCGCGCCGCCAACCGCTTCCGTGGTTGCGCGTAGCGCCAAATCAATTCCTGCACCCGCGTGTGCTTTTTTGCGCGCGTGTCGGTGGTCGGTTGCCGAGGGCTGTCGACTGCCGGGCTTCGGCTGTCGGCAATCGATTGCCGTCGGCCGCCGAAAGCCTGCTGGCGCGTGGGTCCGGTGGCCATTCGCGAAAAAGTGCTATAATTCTTTAATTACATCCGCGCCCACCCCTCAACCCACCAACTGCCCAACCAGCCAATCGGGATCCCCGCCATGATCCGCGTCAACGAAAACTACGCCAAGCTCCAGGCCTCCTACCTCTTCGCCGAAATCGCCCACCGCATCAAGGCCTACGAAGCCGAAAACCCGCCGCGCCCCATCATCCGCATGGGCATCGGCGACGTCACCGAACCCCTGCCCCCGGCCTGCATCGCGGCGATGCACAGGGCCGTCGACGAGATGGCCTCGCGCGAGACCTTCCGCGGCTACGGCCCCGAGCAGGGCTACGCCTTCCTGCGCGAGGCGATCGCCGCGAACGACTTCCAGGCGCGCGGCGCCGACATCGCCCCCGACGAAATCTTCGTCTCCGACGGCGCGAAGTGCGACACGGCCAACATCCAGGAGCTCTTCGCGGACAAAATCCGCGTCGCCGTGCCCGACCCCGTCTACCCCGTCTACGTCGACACGAACGTCATGGCCGGCCGCACGGGCCCCGCCACAACCTCCGGCCGCTACATGCGGCTCCACTACCTCCCCAGCACGCCCGTGGGGCGCTTCGTCCCGCTGCCGCCCAACCGCACCGTCGACCTCGTCTACCTCTGCTTCCCCAACAACCCCACCGGCGCCACCGCCACGCGCGAACAGCTCGCCAACTGGGTCGGCTACGCCCGCGAACGCAAATCCCTCATTCTCTTCGACGCCGCTTACGAGGCCTTCATCCGCGACCCGGAAATCCCGCACTCAATCTACGAGATCCCCGGCGCACGCGAATGCGCGATCGAGTTCCGCAGCTTCTCCAAGACGGCGGGCTTCACGGGGACGCGCTGCGCCTTCACGGTCGTGCCGAAGGACTGCTGCGCCTACACCGCGAAGGGCGAGCCCGTGCCGCTCCATCCGATGTGGATGCGCCGCCACACCACGAAGTTCAACGGCGTCTCCTATCCGGTGCAGCGCGCGGCCGAGGCTGTCTACTCGCCCGAGGGGAAGAAGCAGGTCCGCGACCTCATCGACTTCTACCTTGGCAACGCGGCGATCGTCCGCAAGACGATGCGCAAACTCGGTCTCCGGGCGACCGGCGGTGAGAACAGCCCCTACATCTGGGTGCGGGCCGGCGGCTCATCGTGGGACTTCTTCGACCGTCTCCTGCGGGAGTGCCAGGTCGTCGTGACGCCGGGCGCCGGCTTCGGCCGCTGCGGCGAGGGCTACATCCGCATCAGCGCCTTCAACTCCCGCGCCAATGTCGAAGAGGCGATGGCACGGCTGACTGCCGCACTCAGAAAATGATGCGCAGAGCTCAAGGCATAATGCGGAATGCGATTGAAGGGCTGAAGGAAGGAGCGAGGCCGTCTCCGCCTTCGGGGCTGAATTGCAGCGTCTTCCCCTTTATGATGCGCAAGTTCACCCACAATCGCCTATACATGGCTGGAACCAAATGTCTTTGAACGTCTTCTGGGGCGATCGGCTGGAGTATCTGGCGGAGGCCCTCTATGCCAGCTGGGACGCGGACACGGGGGGGGATCCCTTCTCGCGCATCTGCGTCGTCGTCGGGGAGCCGGCGACGCGCATCTGGCTCCAGGACTACTTCCTGAAGCATCGCCGTCCAGGCCGGCGCCGGATTCTGGCGAACGTGGATTTCAAGCCCCTCGCCGAATTCGCAAACGACTGGCTCGCGGCCCAGACGCACGGGGCCGAGAGCCGAAACCGCCGTCCCGCAGAGCATCCGTACGCCAAGGGCGTCCTCGCCTGGCGCCTGGACGCGCTTTTGCGCGAACACGCGGACGACCCCGACTTTCGCGTTCTCGCCTCCTATGTCGCGCGTGGCGGCGGCCGCATCGCCGCCCGCCGCCGCTTCGAGCTGGCCACCCGCCTGGCGGCGATGTACGACGACTACCTCGCCTCCCGCCACCCGATGCTCCTGCGCTGGGAGCGCGGCGATCTGCCGGCCGGGCCCGAGCGCTGGCAGGCCCTCCTCTACAGGATGCTGGCCGAGCAGGCCCCGGAAACCTACGCGCGCGACTACGCACGCGCCCTCGCGTCCTCGGACGACCCCGCCCGGGCCTTTGAAAACGGCTTTCCGCGCTACCGGGCCGTCCACGTCTTCGACGTCTCATCGGCGCCCTGGCCCTACCTCCGGATGCTCGATCGCCTTGTCGCCGTGCTCCCCGTCGTCTTCTGGAACTTCAACCCCTCCCGCGCCTTCTGGCTCGACGACCCGACGAAGCGCCAGCTTTTCCGCGACAGGGCCGCCGCACTCAGAAAGGCGCTCGAAGCGGGCGGAACGCCGCCGGAAGAGACGATCGACGAGATGTTCGGCACACCCGACCACAAACTCCTCGGCGCCCTGGCGACGGGCGTGCGCGGCGTCCTGTCGGCCGAACTCGACTTCACCGGCGGCGACTGCGCGTGGATCGGCGGCGAGGCGGAAACCTTCGCCTCGCTCCGCGGGCTGACGCCCGAAGTCCATGTCTGCCACTCGCCGCGCCGCGAACTCGAGGCGGCCCGCGACGCCTTGCACCGCTTCTTCGCGGAGAACGCCGACGCCCGTCCCTGCGACGCACTCGTCCTCTGCGCGGACTGGGACTCCTACGCGCCGCTCATCGAGGCGGTCTTCGGCGTCGCGGGCGAACGCGAATTCCCGGTCGTTTTCGGCGGCCTGCTTCGCGAGGCGACGCCGCTGACGCACTCCGTCGGCGATCTCCTGGACTTCCGGACGAATCGCTTTGAGGTGACGAAGGTCTTCGCGCTTCTCGGCGTACCGGAAATCCGCCGCATGTTCGGCATAGACGCCGACGGTCTTTCCATTCTGCGCGACATGGTCCGGGGCAACAACCTCCACTGGGGGGGCGACGAAGCCGATGTACGCGCGCTGATTGGCGCGCAGGCCGACGAGGGCGGCCCCTTCCCCTTCACCTGGAGCCGCGGCCTCGACCGCTTCACGCTCGACGCGCTGCTTGGCCCGCGCGCGGACGAATCCGCCCTTTTCGAGGCCGGAAGACTCGGGGAGGTCATGCCGCTGGGCCACGTGGAGGGGGAGCGCGCGCGCCTCGTGGGCGCCCTCGGCCGCTTCGTCGGGGCCCTCGCCGGACTGCGCCGTTTTCTCCAGGGGGCGCACACCGCGGAGGAATGGCGCGACCGCCTTCTGCAGGCACTGGACGACTTCTACGACATTTCCGATGAGGATCTTTCCGTCTTCGTGGGCGTTCGCCGCGCCGTGGCCGCCGTCGCCTCCGAAGCCATCGTTGCGCGGACGGTTTCCGGCCGCGCGGCGGAGAAGGTGCCGGGCGACGTCTTCTGCAAGGCCCTGCTCTCCGCCGTCCAGGGAGGGGCGAGGCGCATCCCGTCGGCCGGCGACGCCGTCCGCTTCGCGCCGCTCACGGCCGGCGCGGCTGCGCCGGCCCGCTTTGTCTGGATCTGCGGCCTGAACGACGGCGTCTTCCCGCGCTCGGACTTCCGACCGTCGTTCGACCTGATCGGCCGTCATCCGACGATGTTCGATGTCTCGGTCCGCGAACGCGACGCCTTCGCCTTCCTGAAGGCCGCGCTGGGAGCGCGCGATCGCCTGGCCTTCAGCTACACGGGGCGCAACGCCCGCACGAACGAGGAAATTCCCGCCGCCGTCCCGCTCGCGGACCTGCTCGACTGGTGCGCGGCGTCGGGCGTCGAGGTCCGCACCTTCAGGCATCCGCTCCAGGCCTTCAGCCCCCGGTACTTCCTGAAGCCCGAAAAGCCCGGCGACGCGCTTCCGCCCAGCTACTCGGCGGCGGACCGCGATGCCGCCGCCGCCCTGCTCGCCGCCTCCGCAACGGGCGCGGAGGAGGGGCGGATGACCTTGGCGCCCTTTGCCGCGCCCGATGCGGGCCCCCTGCTCATCGACGTGGACGAGCTGACCTCCTTCTACGCCCGGCCCAACCGCTTTCTAGCGCGGAACCGGCTCGCCATCCGTCTGGCCAAACCTCGGTACGACGAACTTTCCGACGACGACGATCTGGACGAATCGCTTCCGGCCCCCTTGCGAAAGAGACTGATCATCCGGGGCAAGGCGGGCATCGACATCCCCGCCGAGGCGCGCGCGCTCGTGGAGGCCGGAAAGTCGCTGACCCCGGACGAACTGGCCTCCGCCATCGACCGGGCCGACGGGGATGCCGAACCCTACCGCACGCGCCGGATCAAATATGTCCGGGCGCTGGCGGACGGCTTCACCTGCGTCGGCCCGACCGCCGCCGAGGCCCTCGCCGCCTGGGAGGATCGGGGAATGTCCACTTCCTACCACGCGGATTTCGCGATGGACGTCCCGGGCGCCAGCGTCGGCGAAGGCCCGCGGACGCTCCAGGTCTCGGTCGGCGGAAGCTGCCGGACGATCGACCTGGACGTGCAACCCTCGGGGCGCCTCGCCCATGTTTTCGCGTTCTCGCCCTACGGCCAGATCAGCGATTCGTTCCTGATCGAGGCCTGGATTCGCCACGTGGCGGGCCATGCGGCGGGCAAAACATTCGTGACGGCGATGATGTGCTTGAAGGACGGCCCCGTGCGGACATACCGCCCCATTCCCCGGGACGAGGCCCTGGGTGAACTCCGCCAGATCGTCCGTCAGGCGCTGAAGCCGATGGTCTTCGACCTTCGAAGGACGGACGGCCCGGCCGACACGCTGCCCGGCGAATTTGCGGAGGTCGTCGCGCGGTACCGCGAAAGCATCGTTTCCACCCACGGCAGATGAGGGTCGTGATGGCGAACAGTTTCCATGATGAAATCTTCAACCCCTCCTTCGAGCTGGAAGGCCCCCACCTTGTGGCCGCCTCCGCCGGAACGGGCAAGACCTACAACATCCAGAACATCTGCGCGCGCCTTGTGATGGAGAAAGGCCTCCGCATCGCGCAAATCCAGGTGATGACCTTCACCGAGGCGGCCACCCAGGAGCTGCGCGGCCGCATCCGAAAGGTTTTCTCCAATCTTTCGCACTTCTTCGCGGGCGACGTGGCGGGGTTCCGGCCGGACGAGGTCGCGCGCCTCGAAAAGCTGCGGGGATGCGCCCGTGCGAAAATTCCCGGCGGCGAAGCGGCGGCCGACCGCGTGGCGCGCGGCCGCGTCGAGCTTGCGCTGATGGAGTTCGATCAGGCGGCCATCTCGACCATCCACGGCTTCTGCCGCCGGGCGCTCGTCCGCTTCGCCTTCGAGACGGGCGGCGCCTTCCAGAGCGAATTCGCCGACGACAAGAGCGAGGACCTCGCCCGACGGACGCGCGACTGGTGGCGCACGCGGCGCGGCGAACGGACGGACGACTTCGCGCTCGGCGACCTCCGAAAGGCCGTGCTCATGCTCGGCGGAAAGGCCGACTGGAAGGTCGAGGGGAATGGATCCGGCGACGGCGAATGCCTCCTGCGCGCCGCCGAGGCGATTGTCGCGTCCTACGAGGAGGACCGCCCCCTGCGCGAAACGCAGACCTTCGACGATCTGCTCCGGAGCCTGCGCGAGGCGCTGCGCGATCCCGCGCGCGGCCCCCTTCTGGCCGCACGCCTTCGCGAGGAGTTCCGCGCCGTGCTCGTCGACGAGTTCCAGGACACCGACCCCGTCCAGTACGAAATATTCCAACGCGTATTCCTCGACCCCGGTGCCGACCCGCAGCCGACGCTCTTCTTCGTCGGAGACCCCAAGCAGGCCATCTATTCCTTCCGCGGCGGCGACATCTACACCTACCGCGCCGCCGTGACGCGTCCGACCATCGCCGACCACACCTCGCGCCTCGACCGCAACTTCCGCTCAACCCCGCGCCTCATCGAAGCCGTCAACAAGCTCTTCAGGGATCCGCGGGATGCCGACGTCGCTGGAACGTGGACCTTCGGCGACAAGGCCATCGACTATCCCGACGACCTTCAGTCCTCGAACGTGGACGCGCTGAAGCTTCCCGACGGATCCGACGATCCGAAGCCCTTCCGCATCATCCTCGCTCAAAACGCCTCGCTGCGCGATCGGGCCGTCGTTGACGCCGTTCTGGGCACGCTCGCCGAACAGCGCGGCCATCTCACGGCCAGGGACATCGCCATCCTCGTGTCGTCCCACGAGGCCGGCCGCGGCTATCGCGACGCCCTGCGCGAACAGGGTGTGCCAGTAGTGCTCCAGAAGGCCGGCAATGTCTTCGCCGGCGAAACGGCGGCCGAATTCCGACAGGTGGCGCTGGCGATGGCCCGCATGGGCGGTCGCGGACAGGTGCGCGCGGCTCTGGCGACCCCGTTCTTCGACTTCGCGGCCGATGAACTCGCGCGAGACGACGGCGAGGTCCTGGCGGAAATGATCGGCTGGTTCGGCGATGTGAACGCCCTGTGGCTTCGACGTGGCTTCAACGCCGCCTTCGCCGCCGTGGAGTCGCATCCGCGCTGCGATCTGCGCCGGCGCTTCGCCCGCATGAAGGGCGGCGAGCGGATGCTCGCGGACGTCTTGCAGATCGTCGACCTCGTGGGCGGCGCCATCGCCGAACGCGGCCCCGCCCCGGAAGTCGTCGTCGACTGGCTGACGCAACGCATCAACCTCGCCGGGATGGACGCGGCCGAAGCGGATGCCGAGGAATACGCCCGGAAGCTGGAAAGCGAAAACGACGCCGTCCGCATCATGACGAATCATGTCGCGAAAGGGCTGGAATTCCCCGTGGCCATCGTGCCGGTCACAGCCGGAACAGCCGTTTCCCCCCCGTACTTCCACCACGATGGCGACGGCCACCTCCTCGTGGGGCTGGACGCTGCTCTCGCTCCCGCCGCGCAGGCCGAGGCCGACGCCGAACGGATGCGCCTCCTCTACGTCGCCTTCACGCGCGCCTCGGGCCGGACGATCGTGGTGACGACCCCGCCGAAACCCGGTTCCCCGCTTGCACGGGTCTTCGACAACGCGCGGTTCCGGGACGCCGGCGAGGACAATCCGCCCGGCTCGCCGATTCTCTGGACGAAGGCGGAAGGCGACGGCGCCAACGACGGGTGCGGCACCGCAGGAAAGGCGGATGTGCCGGCGGCGGCCGACATGCCGCCGCCGTTGCAGCCCGCCGCCGTCCCCCGGATCTATTCCCACGCTCCGGCGATGGGCAGCTACACGTCGCTCTCGCCGGCGGACCATGGCGAAGGGGGCGACGGGCACGATGTCGACTCGGCTGCGGCGGGGCCGCCCCGCACCGATGGCGACGGTTGCCACGCCATCTTCAAGCTGGGTGGTGGCGCACGGACGGGAACCTGCTGGCACGAGATCCTGGAGAAGCTCCCCTTCGACGCCCCGACCGCCGATATTGCCGCAGCGACACGCCACGCCCTCCAGTTGCACGGTCTCGCCTCTTCGGACGCGGAGAAGGCCGCCTCCGATGCGGCAGTCGTCGCGGACATGGTGGAGAAGACGCTTGCCTGGCGGCTAGACCCGCCCGCCGGGTCCTCCTTCTCCCTCCGCGACGTGTCCGGGGCCGACCGCTTCAGCGAATGGGAGTTCGACTTCTCGTCCGCTGCCGCGGCGGCCACGACGGAGGCGATTGCCGCCATCCTGCGCGAGGAATGGCGCGACGATCCATCGAAGTCCTCCTTCCTCAAGGCGACGGCAGGCTGGAAACGGCCAATTCCCAAGGGATGTCTCAAAGGGTTCGTCGACCTCCTCTTCCGATACGACGGCTACTACTACGTCGTCGACTGGAAGTCGAACACCATTGGCGGGACCCCGGCCAGTTTCGATAGCGAAGGCGTCACGGCGGAGATGGCCGGCGCCGGCTATTTCTTCCAGTACCTGCTCTACGCCGCCGTCCTTCACTGCTTCCTCAAGGAAACGATGGGCACGTCGTACTCGTGGGAAAAGAACTTCGGCGGCATCCGCTACTACTTCCTGCGTGGCATCGCAGCGGGCGGTGCGGCGCCCGTCTTCGCGGACCGCCCGGCCGGAAGATTGCTCGACCGCCTTTCCGCCGCACTCGGACTGGAGGGGCCTTGAGATGAGGGACATGGTCTTTGAGTTCGTCATGCGGATGACCGGCGGCAACCGCGCAGTCGCCGCGCTCTGCGCCCAGACCATCGGCACCCTGGAGGAGGGCGACGTCTGCCGTCCGCTGGACGACGCCGAGGCGGCGCACCTGAAAGAGGAGCCGGCCGTGGCCTCCTTCGTGGCGGACGATGTCCCGCCCGGCGCCGTGCGGACGCCTTTCGTCGTGGCGCACGGATTGCTCTACACGCGACGCAACTGGTACTACGAGCGCCTTGTCCGCAACCGCCTGGCCGAAATGTGCCGCCAGACGGAAGAAGCGGGGCCATTTCTTCCGGACACTCCCTACTACAGGGGCCTGCGCGACGAACAGCGGAAAGCCGTTGAGACAATGATCCGGTCGCGCTTCTCAATCCTCACCGGCGGCCCCGGCACCGGCAAGACGCACACGGTCGCCCGGGCCGTGAGGTTCCTCCGCGACCAGCGGCCCGGCTTGCGCCTTGCCCTTGCCGCTCCCACGGGCAAGGCCGCCGCGCGCATGACCGAGTCGATGCGCCAGGCGATGGACGGCGTGCCCGAAGCCCAGACGATCCATTCCCTGCTTGGATCGAATCCCGACCTCGTCACCTTCCGCCACAACCGCGCCAACCCGCTCGCCTGCGACTGTCTGATCGTCGATGAGGCGAGCATGGTCGATCTGCCGCTGATGGCGAAGTTGCTCGACGCTCTTCCGGCGGAGTGCCGCCTCACGCTTGCGGGCGATGCCGACCAGCTGGCCTCGGTCGAGCGCGGCCGTGTCTTCGGCGACCTCTGCCGGCTGCCGGATGTGCCGATTGCCCGTTTGACGGAAAGCGCCCGTTTCCCGCCGGGGGGCGAAATTGCGCAGCTCGCCGCGGCCGTCAATGGCGGTCGATCCGACGAGGCGCTGGCGATTCTGCAGAACGGAAGGGACCTTGTCGCCTACACCGACCTCCAAGACGCCGACCCCTTCCGTCCTCAGACATGGCCAGGTTTCGCCGCACGGGTCAGGGAGGGCTTCGCCGCCTTGGCGGCGAGCCGCGACACCGCTTCGGCCCTTGCGCACCTCAACGACTTCCGTGTCCTTTGCGCCCTGCGGCAGGGACCTTTCGGTTCGGAGCGGATCGGTGAGTATGTGAGAACTCTTCTGGGGGATGCATGCCCCCTGCTGGTCATGGTGACCCGAAACGACCGCATGCTGGGCGTAGCGAACGGCGAAGTCGGCGTTGTCATGCCTGGCGACGGGCAGCACCTTCACCTGCCGTCCGGGAATGGTGCCAGGCCCCCCATCCGTCTGGAGCTTTTGCCCGCGACCGAACTGGCCTTCGCGTCCACCGTGCACAAATCGCAGGGGTCCGAATTCGCCGACGCCGCCCTTGTGATGCCTCCCGACGCCAGCAGTCCGCTTCTGACGCGCGAAATCCTCTACACGGGCATCACGCGCACGAAGAACCGGATCCTTCTCTACGCGGGTGACGATTCCGTCCGCCGCTGCTGTGAAAGGCACATGGCTCGCGTAACGGGACTCGGCGATGCGTCATTCTGGATGCCGTCGCGCCACATCATGCCGTCCGGTCGGCATTGAATCGGGAGAGAATGTTTGCCGTTGGGATTGCCGCAAATGTCCAGCGGCCTTAGCACGCCAGGATGCCGCACGTCTTGAGCAGGACGTCATGGACGCGGAGGTCGTGGTCGTAGAGCTCGGTGGGATTGGGTCTTTCGCCGCGCACGATTGCCGCGAGTTCCCGGAGTTGCCCGGCATAGCGGTCGGTCTGGACGCCGAGATTGATTTCGTTGCTGCCGGCCGCGTAGCCGTCGGCGGGCTTCGCGAGGTAGAGTTCGGCCATCAGCGGCTGGCCGTCGTATCGCTCGATGCACGGCATTTCGAAGGTGCCCTTGGTGCCGTCGACGCGGAGCCGCCGGGCCGGGCGGGCGATGCGGCTGCAGGCGTGCACGAAGGCCGTGGAGGTCTTCCACTGGAGAAGTGCGGAGCAGCGGTTGCGCGAATCGGGCGGGTCTCCGGCGGCCGTGCCGATGCAGGTCGAGGCGCCTACGAGGTCGCCGTCCATCAGCGGGACAATGAAGTCGAGCAGGTGGCAGCAGAGGTTGTAGAGGATGCCGCCCGTGAAGGTCGCGACATAGGTCTGGTAGGCGTCGTCGCCATAGTGGTGGTCCATGTTGGCCTCGACATGGACGATGTCTCCCAGCAGTCCGGCGTCGACAATCTTCCGAAGGAACTGGACGCCGGGGTTTGCGCGGAACATGTAGCCCAGCTGGAGCGGGATGTTCTTCGCGCGGCAGAGGGTTGCAAGTTCGCGGAAGGGTTCGCGCGCCTCGCCAGTCGGCTTGTCAAGGTGCATCGCAACGCCTCGCTCGGCCCAGGAGCGGGCAGTGGCGACGAGATCGGCGTTGGCCGTTTCCACGAAGACGACGTCGATGTCCGGCATCGCCAGGGCCTCCTCGGCCGTGACGAGACGGCAGCCCTCGCCCGTCGGCCACTTGGCGTGCCAGGTCGGCGTGGCGCTGGCGAGGTCGTCCACTACGGCGACGACTTCGAAATCGTCCTTGAGCTTCGGAAGCGTGCTGCCGAGCTTGGGGGGCGCATGCTCGTGGCGGATGCCGTGAAAGATGGCGCGGAGAGGTTTTTTCATCCTTGCGGACTCCTTTGGATTCGAGGTGCCTATTCCAATGCGAGCACGAGCTTGCCGCGATTCCCGCCTGCTTCCATGATGCGATGGGCCTCTTCGGCTTCGCGGATCGGGAAGGTGGCGTGGATGACGGGCGCAATGACGCCCTTTTCGAAGAGCGGCCAGGCATCGCGGACAAGCCCCGCCAGAATCTGCGACTTCTCGGTTGCGGTTCGGGAACGGAGGGTCGAGCCAATCACGCGGAGATTCTTCCGCCAGAGAAGATTCACGTCGATGACCGTCTCGGGGCCGGCCATCGAGGCGAGGGATATCCAGCGCCCGCGGTAGGGCATCGTCGCGATGCACTTGCCCATGAGTGGCCCGCCGACGGGGTCGATGGCGACATTGGGCGGATTGGCCTCAAGCGTCTTGACGAGGTCGTCCCGGAAGCGGTTCGACGTAACGTCGGCGCCAAGCGAGCGGCAGAATGCGCCGTTTTCGTCGGAAGACACCTGGGCGACGACCTTGGCGCCGAAGACATGCTTGGCGAGCTGGATGGAGGCGACGCCGAGACCGCCCTCGCCGCCGTTGATGAAGAAAGTCTCGCCCTTCTGGATCTGGCCGACGATGCCGAGGTTCAGATAGGCGGTGGCATAGACCTCCGGAAGGGCTGCGGCCTGCGCGAAGCCGAGGCCCTTCGGAAGCGGCATGCACATGCCTTCCGGTACGGCGACGCGCTCGGCGTAGCCGCCGCCGCCGAGAAGGGCGCAGACGGCGTCGCCGGGCTTGAAGCGTCCGCCTGCCGGCGCCTGGAGCACGACGCCCGCGCATTCGAGTCCTGGCCACAGGGGCCATTCCGGCGGCGGGGCGTAGATGCCCGCACGTTGCATGAGGTCGGCGCGGTTCACGGCGGCGGCCTTGATTTCGACGAGGACGTCGAAGTCGTCGCGAAGTTCGGGTTCGGGAACCTCGCTCCACCTGAGGGAACGGTCGGATTCGATTGTCAGTGCATGCATGGCGGTGAACAAGAGGCGAGTTATGAGGGAGAATCGGGAACGGTGAAATCAAACGACAGGCGGCATTTTGAACCGGAGGTTGTTGAAGACACCCTTGAAGTTGGCAAGGGGCGGCTGGGGCATGCCGTCGCGGGGGTCAAGCGTGACGAAGGTGAGGACGACGCCGAGCGAGGGGGCTAGCATGCGGTGGAGATTGCCGAAGGCGCCGGCGACAAGGTGGACGAAGGGCTTGCGGAGCTCGCGGCGACAGAGAAAGGTCGCGCGCACGGAGGCGAGGAACTCTTCTTCCGTGTTGGCCGTCTGGACGATCTTCACGATGTCGGCGCCGCGCTTCTCGAAGTCCTTGAGCTGGGCGAGAACCTCTTCGGGTTCCAGGAAGCAGAGGGGATGGGCGGACATGACGACCTGCGCGCCGGCGGCGTGGATCTTGGATATGAGACGCTTCTGTCTGGCGATGGCCGAAGCCTTGTGCGTCCACTCGCGCGGGGATTTGTCGAAAAGGTCGCCCATCACGTCGATGCAGGCGGCGCCCGCCTCGAGCGCGTTCAGGAGAGTCTTCGTGCGGGCATCGTCGTCGGCACCGTCGAGGATGTCGCTCCGGTAGAGGCAGCACATTGTCGGCAGTGGCGTGGCGTCCATGATGGCGCGCAGCCGTTCGGGCGTACGTTCCTCGCGCGGCAGGGCCCTGAGTTCGACGCAGACGGCGTCGGCGCCGGCCCAATCCGCTTTCTGGGCCTGCCTGGCGAGCTTCATGACGGAGTTGTCGCCAAAAATCGCGGTGAAAAGAGGCGCCCGTTCAAGGGCGAAGCGTTTGCGTTCCATAAAATCCAGCTTCCTGCCGAGTTTTCAAATGGCAGCATGATTTTAGCATTTATGCGGAAGTCACGTCGAGAAAGGCTTGATGCCTTTGGCAATGGGGAAAGTGCAAGATTAAATGGAACGATTTTGAAGAAGGGGAAAACCGATACGGGAAAGAGACGGGCAAAGGGCAGGGGTCGCGCCCGGACGCGCGGCGAATTCCCCCTGCGCGCCCGGACGCCTTCCCGAAAAGATCAGGGATGGCATCGCCTCCGCGAAGACTCAGACGCCTTGCGCGGCCAGGCAAAGCCCCGACTCGTTTCCCGTCCGCAAAAGCCCTGATCTATTTGCCTGTCCTGCTTCCGCCATGCTTCGTCCTCGCCGTTCAACGCGGAAAAGTGCGCTTCGCGACTCGTCCCCGCCTGACGAAGCCAATTCTGCGCAACGAGGACGGAAATCATCGGACGGGATGCTAGTGTGGTGGAACCTAAATAAGTAGTCCAAGGCGGAGCCACGGACGCATTAGGCGTCGGCGCCGGCGCGAAGGCGTAATAATTACGGCAAACGACGACAACGACGCATGGGGAAGACGAGTCAAGCAAGGGCAAATAATTTAAGAATCAGCACACTAGAAATTGGCCCGGAGGCCGATTTCGAAGGTGCGGGGCTCGCCCGCGAGGCACTCGTAGTAATGGCGGGCCGACTCGAAGTAATGCTCGTCAAAGAGGTTGCGGATGCCGAGCGTGAGCATCCAGTCCTCGCTTCCGCCGAAGACGGAGAAGGGAATGTACGCGTTGATGTCGAAGACATGCGCGGGCGAGAAGTAGAGGTTCTCGTCCGTAAAGACGCCGCGCATCGTGGCGTAGCTCTTGGAGCGGAAGCGGTAGCCGCCGCCGAAGACGACGTCCTTGAGAGCACCGGAGGCGATGCGGTACGACGTGTTGAGCGAGACGGTGTCGCGCGGGTAGCGTTCGAAGGAGCGGCCCTTGCTGCCGCGCGGGACGTTCTCGTCCGTGTAGCGGTTGTATGCGTACATCGCGAGCACGGTCCAGTTGTCCGTGAGGTCGCCGGAGAGGGATACTTCCGCGCCGCGCGAATTGTTCTTGCCATCGTAGTCGAGGATGAGGCCCGTGTTGTCGAACTCCGGCATGTTCTTCTGGTCGATGCGGTAGGCGGAGATGGAGAGCCAGAGCTTGTCGAGCGGACGGATGCGAAGACCGCCCTCGTATTGCGTGGCGCGCCAGGACTTGTCGGGAGTCGAGCCGTCCGCACAGCGGAGGCCGAGCATCGGCGTCCGTGTCTGCGAAATGTTCGCGAACGGTACGAGCCAGTCGAGCATCTGGACGGCGAGACCAGCGCGGGGCGACAGGGAATCGGCGGAGACATGCGGGTAGTTGATGGTCTCGCCTCTGCCGCCGGAGGAATATGAATCCTGCTCGAAATGGTCGTAGCGCAAGCCCGCGAGAAGCGTGAGCATGTCCCACTCCACAACGTCCTGGAGCGTGGCGCCCTGGCGCCATGTGGGCGTTCCGAAGCCGCCGGAGGATTCGCGGTAGCTGACGTCGGGCTGGAAGAGGAAGGAGTTGCGGAGGTTCTCCGAGAACTCGGTGTCGTAGACGGAGCGCACGAAGGCGCTGTAGTTGCGCGAAAGCGAAGAGCTGTGGGAGAATCCCGAGAGCATGTATTTTTCGCCGGAGGTCCAGAGACCGGAGCGGCAGTAGTCGAGGAACTCGGGCGTGCCCGGCATGGCCGTGTAGGGTTCGCGCGTCGTCTGATCCCAGGAGGAAACCATCATCGCCGCGCCGAACTTGAGGAGCCAGTTTTCCGTGACCTGCCAGTCCGCCCAGGGGTAAACCATGAACGACTTGTAGGTCGAGCGATCATCGGGGCGGCAGGACGACTCATGCCAGCCGTAGCCGGCGCCGGGCTTGCCGCGGAAGACGGGGATGCCGATGTAGCTCGGCTGATCGGTGTACTGGAAAAGCGACTTGATGCCGAAGGCGAGGTCGTCGTTCAGCGCGAAGATGACGCTGGGGGCGAGGGCGTATGACTCGCGAGCGTCGGCGCCCTTCTGCGAGCCCTCGTTGACATAGGCCGGCTCGTAGTAGTCGGCCGTGCCGACGACGCGGATGGCCGCGTTGCCGTCGCCAAGCATTTCGTTGGCATCGGCCATTTCGCGCTGGCGGACGGTGTGGCGGCCGATGGAGGTGTTCTCCTGAAGCTTTACGGCGTCGCCAGTGAGATTGGCGCTCTTGAGGTACATGTTGACCGAACCGCCCGCGCCAGAGGCGTTCTGGGCCGCGCCCGCGCCGCCCGTGAGCGAGGCGATCGGCCCCTTTGCGATCTCGACGCGATCCATGAGGAAGGAGTCCATGAAGAGGCCGGGGCCGCGGCCGATAGGGAGGAGGCCGTCGAAGGCCGGCTCGGTACCGCCCATGCCGCGGATGGAGAACTGGCCGGGGCTGCGGACGAGAAGCGACTTGCCGCCCGTTTCGATGCCCGGGACGAAGCGGAGGAGGTCGTGGAGGTCGGTGGGGTTGTGCTCCTGTATGAAGTCTTCGGTCAGCGTGTCGACGACCAGCGGAAGCTTTTCCGGGGCGATGTCCGTGAAGGTGCCCCCGGCAACGGTTTCGGGACGGTACTTGGAGAGGGCGCTGCCTTCGACGACGACATTGCCAAGATCGGCGACAGGGGCGGACTCGGCGGCGAAAAGCGAGGCAGTCGATGCAGCCGCCAGGGCAAAAAAGAAAGAGGGAATCTTGTTCATGATGTCTCAATTAACGCATAAGCCGGCAAAAAGGTTCAAACAAACCTCCTGGACAAACCAGCCAACTACCGCCCCGTAAGTTTGAAGGTGATGGTGAGGCGGGCTGCCGATGGTATGGCGACACGCCCGAATCTGGCCGGCGTGAAGTGCGCCTTGCCTGCCGCTCGGACAGCGGCGGCGTCAAGTTCGGGAAAACCGCTGGAAGCCACTACGGCCACGGAATCGACCCTCCCCTTCGCGTTGATGGAAAGCTCCAGAGTGACGTCCCCTTCCTCGCCGCGCTTGCGCGCTCCTTCCGGATAGTCGGGGCGAATGGTTTTGAGCGGCCGTGGAGGCGCATCGATTCGGGCCTGGTTCGGTGCAGGCTTCTCGGGTCGGGTTTCCGGCTCCGGGGGTTGGGGGACAGGCACCGGCGGCTCCGGCACTGGCGGTTCCTCGGGCGGGACCGTCTCCGCCTGGGGCGCCTCCTCCGGTTTGGTGTCAGGCTCCGGGGTTTCGGGGACAGGCACCGGCGGTTTCTCGGGCGGGACCGTCTCCGCCTGGAGCGCCTCCTCCAGCTTGGTGTCAGGCTCCGGGGTTTCGGGGACAGGCGCCGGTGGTTCCTCGGGCGGGACCGTTTCCGCCTGGAGCGCCTCCTCCAGCTTGGTGCCAGGCTCTTCCGAGAAGGAAATTTCCACGGCGGAAAGATCTAGGCGGGGTATGTCTGGCACGGGCGCCAGGTTCAGGTAGAGTGACAGGCACATCGCCAGCAGGATGTGCACGGCGACAGAAAGAAGGATTGCTTTTGGGAACCCGGTCATTTTGCCGTTGCGCCGCTCACCTGAAAGCTGACATGCTCCAGCCCCAGGGACTTGAGGTCGGCGAGAAGGCCGATGCCGGCGCCAAGGGAGGACGCGCGGTCGCCCGAGAGGATGACGGGGGGCGGGTCGTCGGCCGACAGGAGATTGGCGACCTTGGCAAGAAGGTCGGATTTCGCAAGAGGCTCGCCGTTGAACTGGAAGGTGTCGTCAGGGAGGATGGTGATGACGATGCGCTCCCCCTTTTCCGCGACGCCCGCCGCATCCGGCAGGTCTACCTTGACGCCCCGGTGCACGGTCATGTCGAAGATGGAGTAGATGAAGAATACGAGCACAAGGAACATGACGTCCATGAGGGACATCATCTCCATCCGCACCTTTCGCCGCCTGTGCGCCATCAGTCCCCGACCTGGTTGTCCAGCACGTTGTAGGGGAAGAGGAGGATCAGCGAAGCGACGAGGCCCGCCGCCGTCGTGATCAGCGCTTCACCGATGCCGGCCGTGGCGGCGAGGGGATTCGCGGCGCCGCCCGCCGCATTGATCGCGCGGAATGTCTGCATGATGCCCGTCACCGTGCCGAGGATGCCGAGCATGGGCTCCGCCGTGATGATGGTGGAGACGATGACGAGGCCCTTCGCGTTGCGCCGTCCGGCGCGGAACTCGAACGCCTTCCAGATGAGAATGGCCAGTCCGATGACGGAAAGAATGAAAATCGGCCACATGACGGGGCCGCCCGCCTTGAAGATGTCAATGAGGTTTTGCATGGATTGTGACATCCATTTTAACGCAAGAAGGTGGATGTTGGTTCAATTTTGGGGCGTGGGTGGTCTGCCAAGGCACGGCCCTTCGAATTTCACGCCCGCGAAACGAAGGAAAATGCTAAAATTCAATGGTTGCATTTTTAGTGACTTTACTTACCAACGCAAAGGCAATTTGAACATGGCAGGCATTTTCAAGGCATACGACATCCGCGGCATCTACGGGCAGACCCTCACCGAGGAGGTCTTTTACAAAATCGCGCGGGCCTACGCGAAGTTCGCAAAGGTTCGAAAGGTCGTCGTCGCGCGGGACATCCGCCCCCATTCGGAGCCGCTCTTCGGGGCCTTCGCCCGAGGCCTTACGGACGTCGGCGTCGATGTCCTCGACATCGGCCATGCCTCGACGCCGATGAGCTACTTCGCGAACGGCTCCCTCGGGGCCGACGGCTCCGTGATGATCACGGCCTCGCACAACACGAAGGAGTGGAACGGCTGCAAGCTCTGCCGGGCGGGCGCGGTGCCGATTTCCGGCGCCACCGGCATCCAGGATATCGAGGCGATGGTTCTGTCCGGCGACCTGGGCGAGGACGCCGCCGCAAGGGGAACGATAACGAAGGTCGACATCCTCCCCGCGTACATCGCCCATGCGCGAACCTTTGCCCATCTTGTCCGTCCGCTCCGCATCGCCTGCGACTTCGCCAACGGCATGGGCATTTGCGAGGCGAAGGCCTTCGCCGGGACGGGCATCGCCTACACCGGCCTTTACGAGACCTTTGACGGCTCCTTCCCGAACCATGAAGCGAACCCCCTCAAGACCGAGACGCTTGCCGACCTTCAGGCGCTCATTCGCGCCAACCCCGGCAAGTACGCCTTCGGCGCGGCCTTCGATGGCGATGCCGACCGCGTCGGCTTCGTCGACGAAAAGGGCGACATCATCCCGATGGACTTCACGACCGCCCTCATCTCCGAGGACATGCTCGCGGCGAACCCCGGCGCCGCCTGCTTCTACGACCTTCGCAGCTCCAAGGTCGCCGAGGAGACGATCGCGGCGGCGGGCGGGCGGCCCATGATGTCGCGCGTCGGCCACTCCTTCATCAAGGCGCAGATGCGCGAGAACGACGCCGTCTTCGCGGGTGAGCTTTCGGGCCACTACTACTTCAAGGCGAACTACACCGCCGAATCGTCCGCCATGGCCGTCTTCGCCCTCGCGAACATCGTCTCGAAGGCCGGCAGGCCGCTCAGCGAACTCATCGCGCCGCTCCGCAAGTACGCCCAGAGCGGCGAGATCAATTCCAAGGTCGCCTGCGACCCGAAGGAGGTTCTTGCCAAAGTCCGCGCAGCCTACGCGGACGGCACGGGCAGGCTTTTCGAACTCGACGGCGTCTCGGTCGACCGCTGGGAAGCCGAGGGCTGGTGGTGCAACGTCCGCTGCTCCAACACCGAGCCCCTCGTCCGCCTCAACCTTGAAGCAAGGACGCCGGATCTTATGGCCGCGAAGCGCGATGAGTTGCTCGCCCTAATCCGGGGCTGAATCTTTCCCGGTGCTCGGCCACAGTCCGAGTGCCGGACCCACCAAGCAAGAAAAAACACAGGAACGAACATGAACAAAGCCCTTTGCCCCCTATGTGCGCTCTTCCTCGCCGCATCAGCTGTCCTGGGCGCGCCCGCCTACTATGTCGTTACCACGACGGACATGCTTGGCAACAGGAACTACGAAGTCTGCGAAAAGGAGGAAATGCAGGCCCGCAAGAATCAGGCCGCATCGGAAGCCCGTTGCTTCCAGAAGGCGGTTGACAAGCTCAAGAAGGAGTGGGAAGCGCCTGAAAACAAGGAGACCCACCAGTTCGGCTGGCAGGGGCAGAAGCTCAGACCGCGCACCGTCAGGGAGTCGCCACCCTTTCCTACCAGTGAAAAGGCGGCGGCCAGAGCGGACGCGCTGACGGCCAGGGAGTTCGGTTCCGATGCGAAAAAGCCCAAGAAAAAACTCTCCAAGAAGGAAGCGGAGAAGCTCGACAGGAAGCGCATGAGGCAAGCGGAGCTGGAGCAGCTGGCCCAGGCCGTCCAGAAGGAGATCGAGGCAATGATGGCAGCGGCCCCCACGACCGCTGCGAAGTAACGGGAGCCGTTCCGTCGGTGAAATGCGGATTTCCGACCTGCCCATTGTGGTTCGCCGTCTGAAGGCGGACTTCCATTCCCACAGGGCCCCGATCATGGAGCTTGTGGCCGTGCAAACCGAAGACCCCTTCCGCGTCCTCGTGGGCACGATTCTCAGCTCCCGGACGAAGGACGCCTGCACCGCCGCCGCCTGCGGGCGCCTCTTCGCCCGCGCGACGACCCCGGCGGAACTTGACACCCTCTCCGAGGATGAAATCGCGAAGCTGATCTTTCCCGTCGGCTTCTACCGCACCAAGGCCAAGATGCTGAAGAGGCTGCCCGGCGTGCTGGACGCGAAGTTCGACGGCGTCCTGCCCGACACCGTCGAGGCGCTCTGCGAGCTTCCGGGCGTCGGACGCAAGACGGCCAACCTTGTCGTCGCTCTGGGATTCCACAAGCCGGCCATCTGCGTCGACGTCCATGTGCATCGCATGTCGAACCGCTTCGGTCTCATTCGAACCAATACACCCTTCGAGACCGAAATGAAACTGCGCAGGATTCTGCCGATCCGCTACTGGCGGACCTGGAACAGCTACCTCGTTGCCTTTGGTCAGACGCGCTGCTCGCCGCGAAACCCGAAGTGCTCCGGCTGCCCCATTGCCGAATGGTGCGACTACGGGAAGGGACGTCGGATCGTCTAATGGCCGGTCATTCTGCCGAAAGAGCGGCACTGAAGCCGGCGCGTGCGAACCGGTTCCATGCACTTGCCGGCAGCCCCCGGCCTGTCCAGGCAAAGTCGTGCGAGACACCGGCGTCGGCAGTGTGGTCCGGCAGGTGGTTTCGTCCATCGTGCAGGAATCGTGGCGTATGCAGAGGTGCTGGAAGCGGGCGATCCGGCGTTCGGGGGAGAAGGCCTCGGGGTTGTGGCATCAAAGGCACTTCAGCGGGCAGCCCTTCGCGAAGAAGGTCGTCCAAATGCCAGGGCCGTCGTGTACGTCCATTCGCTTCGGGTCGAGCAGAAGAGGAACTCTCGCCGCATTCTTCCTCCCGGACGCATGAAGCTTGAGCCCGTCCATCCGATTCCGCTGGCCTGTTTTGTCGGTTGAACCATGGCGGACTGCATCTTGTGACGGACACGCATGGCACACGGCAGACCCCTTGGCGTCAGGCAAGATATCCCGACATGGTTCGGAAAGGCAAATGCGCATTCCCGCGGAAACGGAAGGTGCATTTACCCTAAATGTCGCAGTCAATGTGTCACACGGAGGCACGGAGAACATTGGAATAGGACTTTTGATGCCTTTGAAACCGTAGACAAGGCCTTCACTCCAAAGGTGCATTGCAAATGGAAACCTTGTGCATCCATAAAACTCTCAATCTCCGTGCCTCCGTGCCTCTGCGCGAGAATGTCTGTTCGGGTCGACTGCGATTTTTAGGTTTGCCCTGCATGCCTTGGAAACGGGCGTTAACATCGCCGTCCGTGCTATACTTTTTGACGGGGAACAGGAGCCCGCAATGAGCAAGCCAGCAGATGCGCGCAACAAGAAGCCCGGCCTCACGGCGGGCTGTGACGGCATTGTCCGCGTGGTTGCCGGCATGGGCCTCGACGAGGTGAATGCCCCGCCACGCGCGCCGGAACCAAGCACCCTTCGTTTTCCGTTTTCGAGATTCCATGGATTGGCGGCGGACACCTCCGCGCCGACTTGCATGGCAACGGCGTCCACTGCGAAAACGGCATCGAGTTCATGGGCGACGCCAGGAAAGCTTCCGGCCACGGATCCGTAGCCCGGCTTTTCAACCTTACGCGAAAGGAAGACATCATGAAGACGGCCTTTATCACTGGAGCAGGCGGCTACATCGGCGGCGAAACCGCGCGCCGCCTCGCACGCGACGGCTACGCCATCGCGGCGGCGGACATCCGTACCGAGGCGGTGGACCGCACCGTCGCGGACATCCGCGCTGCGGGCGGCGAAGCCCGCGGCTACGCCATAGACGTCACGGATCCCGAAGGCGTGGACGAAACGGCCGCGCGCATCGCCGCGGAGATGGGCTCCATCGACGCGCTGGTCCATGTGGCGGGCGGCAGCGCCCGCATTGGCGGGGGGGGCCTGCGCCCGCTCATCGAGCAGGACGTCCATGTGATCGACACCGTTCTCAAGGTGAATCTCTACGGGGCGCTCTGGACGGCCCGCGCCGCCGCACGCGCCATGATCGCGCAGGGGAGGGGGGGGCGCATCATTGCCTTTTCCTCGGTTGTCGGCCGCAACGGCCTCTGGGGATGCGTCGACTACGCCGCCGCAAAGGGCGGCGTAATGTCCCTCGTGCGATCCCTTGCCAAGGAACTCGGACCGCACAAGATCACGGTGAACTCCGTCGCGCCCGGCATCGTCATGCGTCCGGAGGAGGGCGGCGGCGACAAGCGCGCACTCGAAACCAATGTCCTTGGCGAGAAATGCACCGCCGCCGACATCGCGGGCCTCGTTTCGTATCTTTGCTCCCCCGACGCCCGCTTCGTGACAGGCCAGACCTATGCAATCGACGGAGGCCGGTCCCTGTCGATGAAGGGATCCGACTGACCCGGGCTACGGCACTGGACCGCTGCCGGAAGGCGAGCGCCGCCGTTTTCCGGGAAAGCTCTTTTTTTACTTGCGCGCGCCCGAAATCTTTACTACCCTTCTCAACTGGGCAAGATGAGGGAGATTTTCATATTTGTGGATGGGCTCGGATTGGCGCCCGCCGCGCCGGACAACCCGGTGAACCCGGAAGTGTGTCCCTTCATCTGCGATCTTATCGCGAACAGCTCAAAGCCGATCGACGCCTGTCTCGGCGTCGGCGGCCTCCCACAGAGCGCGACGGGGCAGGCGACACTCTTCACCGGGCGAAACGCCGCCCAATTCATGGGGCGCCATGTCGAGGGTTTCCCCGGTCCGACGCTCCGCAAGTTCGTCGAGCAGGACAATGTCTTCCTCGCCTTGAAGGCGATGGGCCGCCGCGGTCGATTCGCCGACGGCTACATGGCCGAAACGGTCGACGAAATCCGCAACAGGCGCTTCCGCTCCGTCACAACGACGGCTGCGCTGACGGTTCCGGAAGTGCTTTCGCTCAAGGCGGATCTTCTCGCCAACCAGGCCGTCCTCCACGACCTCACGCGTGCCGCCATCGTCCCGAAGGGCTACCAGGGGCCCCTGATCACACCTGCCGAGGCGGCCGAGCACCTCGTCCAGATAGCGCTCGGCTACGACTACACGCTTTTCGAGTATTTCCTAACTGATCGCGCCGGCCACTCCGGAAGCTATGAGGCCGCGGCCGACATCCTCCGTTCCCTTGATGCGTTTTTCGCCACGCTCTTCCCGCTTGCGGAGGAACTCGGCTTTGCCCTCGCGCTCACGAGCGACCACGGCAACATCGAGGCCATTTCGGCCAAGGGCCACACGCGAAACCCCATTCCCCTCATTGCGCGCGGCCCTGGCACGGAGGTCGTTTTCGCGCACGCGACCAGCCTCGTCGACGTCACCCCCGCCTTTCTCTCCCTTCTGTAACCACTTTTTCCCGCAATCCATGAACAACCAGTCCAAAAACGAAAATCGGAAGTCGAAAACCCTTGATCGCCACGCATTTCGCATTTCGCATTCCGCACGCCGCATTCTGCTTGGCGCCTTGTGCATCGCGCAGGGTGCATTCGCGCAGGCGCCGGACGCGGCGCAACCACCCCCGTACAGCCTCTTCGCGATGCCGGTCCTCCACCCGGTGCACCGACAGCTTGCGGAGCAATTCAAGAAGGCCATTCAGGCTCGCGACTACATGGCCATGGAAGCCCTTTGCGAAAAAGCGGTCGGGATTCTCCCCGAAGACGCCACCTGGCGCTACAACCTCGCCTGCTCCCGGGCGCGGCGCGGTCGACCGCGCGAAGCGCTTGCCGAACTGGAGAAGGCCGTTCGTCTCGGCTTCACGGATGCCGACCAGATTGCTGCGGATGCGGATCTCGCCATTCTGCGCCGCGACCCCGCCTTCGCGCGCATCCTCGGCGAGGCCCGCGCTCTCAGAGCCTCCCCGGACAAGCGGCCGCATGCCATCGCGCCCGCGTCGGTCGTCCCAGGCAAGCGGGCGTCCGTCTCGCAGGCAAACACGACGTGGAACATGGAGCAGGGCGGCTTCATTTCCTTTTTTTCTTTCCCGCCACGGCCGGAAAAGACCGAAACCAACGATTTCGTCAATGTGCCGGGGAAGACGGGGGAACGCCTTCGCCAGTGGCAGCTCGAAGGTTCGGCTGCCGGCAACTGGGGCGACCTCTACGACAATCTCGATCGCGGCCACTCCAGGCTTGATTTGCGCCACTTCCCCGAGATGACACCCATCAGCTACTGCGCCGACGCCGTTTCGAACGGCCTTGACAACACCGGTGCCACGCTCTTCAGTTTCGCAGGCCTTCCCGTCATCGGCAACAGCTCGACCGCCATGGCCGAGGGGCCAATGTGGCGGAGCATCCCGCGCTATGCTCAGGAGTTCACATTCTCCGCCCTTGTCACCCAGTACCTCAACAACCAGGCCTATGTCTACCCGCAGCACCGCGACTATCTTCCGACCATCGCGGGAGACGTCTTTCCGTCGCGCACTCCCTACCTCTACATTTCGCCCGGCTCCTCCTGGACCGACCAGCCCATCCTCGCCGCCCTGGCCTCGGCGCTCGCCGCCATGCGGCCCGAGGTCAAGGCGGCCCTCGTGCGCCGCCACCTTCTCGCACCGGCGCTCCGCGTCCTTGTCCATTCGTCGCTTCAGGGCGTCAAGCGGCGCGCGGACTACCTCGCGCCGAGCTCCCACCCGCCCGTCCTGAAGGGCGAGGCGATCGACACGCTCCGCCTTGTCGAGACGGCGCACGCCCTCACGACCAATGATCTCCCCCCCCTCGTCGCCATGCGGCTGACACGCGAGGAAGGTGCGGGGGCCATCCCCTTCGTGGATTTCTTCGACACCGCCGCCGGCGAACGGCTCCTCGACACGCCCTTCGCCATCGCGCGCGTTTTCCGAGGCATGGGCTACACGCGCAAGTACACGCTGGAGGCGAGGCCCTTCTATCCCGTCCCCGGGCGGAAACTCACCTGCCATTGGATCCTCATCCAGGGCGATGCCGCCCGGGTCCGCATCCTCCCGCGCACGGACGACGGAAGCGTAGCCGACATCGAAATCGACTACCAGGGTCCGGTCTTCGGGACGCCCTTCGGCGTCCAGTCGTCGCGCGTCGACATTGCGCTCATCGCGGATGACGGACTCCACTTCTCACCGCCCGCCTTCTTCTCCTGCTTCTTCCTCAACAACGAGGTTCGTCGCTATTCCGAGGACCGCCACATCCTGAGCGTCGACTATGCGGCGGCGGCCGACAACTATGTCGACCCGCAGATTTCCCGGCGGAAGGACTGGTGCGACCTCTACGCCTACGGTGCCGACGGCAGCGTCTCCGGCTGGTCGCGCCTCCGCCCGGGCAAGGAGCCCGTCGCCTACGCGGCGAACGGACGGCGGATTGTAAAGCTCGCCGCCGACGGCTCCCCCCTCGAAACGGTCGTGCCGAAGTACGCGCCGCAGATTGTCGAAACGAATGATGGCCCAGCCCTCGCCCTTGTCGAGGAGAACTAGTGTGGTGGAACCTAAATAAGTAGTCCAAGGCGGAGCCAAGGACGCATCAGGCGAGGCGTCGGCGCGAAGGCGTAATAATTACGTCAAGCGCCGGCAACGATGCATCATGCGCCCGTGGCCCGCATGGGAAAGTTATTTAGGTTCCGCCACACTAGCGGCCCTTTCCCCGCGGCGCAGCCGCCGACCAGCCTCCCGCGCGGCAACGGGGGTGGATTCGTCGGTCGCTCCCCGCCATCGGAAGCCTCCACGATGCCGGTGCGATGCTTGGCGCCCGCCCCCGCCACCGCCGGCGTTTCCCTGCTGAATCACCAGGATTCGGATGGGGCCGATTATGGAAGCAGCTGCATTTGCAGGGTTCTCGTGGTCTCAAATTCGCACTTTATCTTTTCCGTTGGGAAGAGTAGAATCTTTTAACCTCTTAATAAACCAGGAGAAACCCATGCTTGAGAAACTGTTCAAGTTGTCCGCCAGCAAGACGACGGTCAGAACCGAACTTGTCGCCGGTCTCACCACGTTCATGACGATGGCCTACATTCTCGCCGTCAACCCCAACATCCTTTCCGCGGCGGGCATGCCGCGCGGCGGCGTTTTCGTCGCCACGGCGTTGGCGGCGGTCATCGGAACGCTGCTGATGGCCTTCTTCTCGAACTACCCCTTCGTTCTCGCCCCGGGCATGGGCCTCAACGCCTTCCTCACCTACGGCGTCGTCCTCGGCATGGGCTATAGCTGGCAGTTCGCGCTGCTGGCCGTCTTCGTCGAGGGCCTGGTCTTCCTTGCCCTTTCGCTTACTCCCGTCCGCGAAGGCATCTTCAACGCGATTCCGATTTCGCTTAAGAAGGCCGTCGCCGCCGGCATCGGCCTCTTCATCTGCTTCATCGCCCTTCAGACCGCCAAGGTCGTCGTGGACAACGGCGCGACGCTCGTCGACTGCATCAGCTTCCGCGACGTTCCCTTCCACACCCAGGGCGTCTGCGCCGCGCTGGCGCTTGCCGGCACGATGCTGACGGGCGTGATGCTGTCCAAGGGCATTAAGGGCTCGATCCTTCTCGGCATCCTCGTCACCTGGATTCTCGGCATGCTTTGCCAGCTTTGCGGAGCCTACGTCCCCGATCCGGCGACCGGCTACTTCTCCCTCTATCCCAGCTTCACCTTTGCCGGCATCGGCGAATCCTTCTCCGAGTTCGGCCAGACGGTCGGCGGGCTCTTCTCCGCCGGGCAGTGGACGCACAGCAAGGATGGCGCCGTCATCGCCTCCGGGTGGTCCCTGGTCAAGTCCCTTGACTTTTTCGTCGTGATGTTCGCCTTCTTCTTCGTCGACCTCTTCGACACGCTTGGCACACTCATCGGCGTCTCGATGAAGGGCGGCTTCCTTGACAAGGACGGACGCCTGCCCCGCATCAGCGGCGCGCTTTGCGCCGATGCGATCGCGACCACCATTGGCGCCGTCTTCGGTACCTCGACGACGACGACCTATGTGGAGTCCGCTTCCGGCGTCGCGGCAGGCGGCAGGACCGGGCTCACGGCCGTCACGTCCGCAATCCTCTTCGCCCTCGCGATTCTCTTCGCCCCGATTTTCCTAGCGGTGCCGGGCTTCGCTACGACGCCGGCCCTCGTCATCGTCGGCTACTTGATGCTCTCCTCCGTCGCCGACATCGACTGGTCGGACGTAGGCGAGAGCGTCCCTGCCTTCATCGCCCTCGCCTGGATGCCCTTCACCTACTCGATTTCCGACGGCATCATGTTCGGCATCATCTCCTATACACTCATCAACGCACTCTCCGGCAAGTCCGGCAAGGTTCACTGGCTGATGTACGTCCTCACGGTGATTTTCATCGCCAAGTACGCCCTCATGTAGAGCGCGGACTTCGCCCGCCGCTCTGGAGGGAAATCTTCGGAAGGAAAGCCATGGCAAGAAGAAGCATCGCTCTCGTCGCCCTGCTGGCGGCCGGCTGCATGTCGGTAGGGCCAGCGTCGGAACGGACCGGAAAGCACGGAAACCGTACGGAGGATGCCGTACGCGTCGGCGCGCCTCCGGTCGGAGTGTCCGTTTCGAAAGTGTTCGGCTCCCACATGGTCCTTCCGCGCGGTCGGCCAGTCCCCGTTTGGGGCAAGGCCGCCCCCGGCGAGACGGTTCGCGTCGCCTTTGCCGGTCAGGAACGCGCCGCGAAGGCCGATGCAGCGGGCGACTGGCAGGTCACCCTCAAGCCGCTTGAAGTCTCGAAGGAAGGACGCGCCCTGACGGTTTCCGGATCGTCGGAGACCAATGTCTTCACGGATGTCCTTGTTGGCGACGTCTGGCTCTGCTCGGGTCAGTCGAACATGGAAATGACCTTCAAATGGGGCATTTACGATGGCGACGGCTTCAAGACCGAGGCCGTGCAGTTTCCAACGATCCGCCGGCTGAAGATCGCGCGCGGCAGGAAGGCGACTCCCGAACGCTACGACATTCCCGTCGCCTCCTCGTGGACCGTCGCCGCCGAGGCCTTCAAGGACGCCGCCGACATCTCCGCCGCGGGTTATTTTTTCGCACGCAAGCTGACGCAGGAGCTCGACATCCCGATCGGACTCGTCGACGGCAGCTGGAGCGGATCCAAGATCGAGCCGTTCATCCCCCGCGAAGGCTTCCGTCTCGTCCCCGCCCTTGCCTCCCATGCGAAGAGGATCGACGCGCAGGATCCGTCGACAAAGAAGGGGAGGGCGATGCTCGGCGAACGCGTCGCAAGCGTCCGCCAGTGGCTGGAGGAGGCCGAGGCCGCGTTGGCCCGGGGCGAAAAGCCGAAAGGGCAGCCGCCGCAAATGCCGGAACTGGACGGCCTCACGGAACAGTACAATCGGATGATCGCCCCGATCGTCCGCTTTCCGATAAAGGGAACCATCTGGTACCAGGGCTGCTCGAACGGCGGCGAGGGCGATGGCTACGGCGACAAGATGGAGGGACTTGTCCTTGGCTGGCGCAAGGCCTGGGGATACGAATTTCCCTTCTACTGGGTGCAGCTCGCCAGCTACCAGGCCGCCACAACCAATCCGGCAGGCGGCGATGGCTACGCCCGCATTCGGGAGGCACAGCGCAAGGCGCTCCGCATCCCGAAGACCGGCATGGCCGTGGCGATCGATGTCGGGAACCCCCGGGACATCCATCCGAAGGCCAAGCTCTTCGTCGGCGAGCGCCTGGCGCTCTGGGCCCTCGCGAAGGACTACGGCAAGGATGTCGTCTGCTCCGGCCCGCTAGTCAAGGGCGCGGTCGTGGAAACCAACGGCCTCGGCGCCGTCAGGGCGCGCGTCCGCATCTCGTTCGACCATGTTGGCTCCGGACTCATGGTCGGAAAGAAGGATTGGAAGAACAACGCCCCCGTTGAAGAGGATGTTGCCGCCACAGGCAGGCTCAGGGGATTTGCGCTTAAGGGATCCGACGGCAAGTGGCACTGGGCCGACGCCGCCATCGACGGCGCAGACGTCGTTGTCTCATCGGCGGAAGTGTCCGTGCCGGTCGTCGTGCGCTACGCCTTCCGCGGCAACCCGCTTGGAAACTGCAACCTCTACAACAGGGAAGGACTTCCAGCCTCCCCCTTCAGCATCGACTTGCCGGTGGCGGACGCATCGTCGGCGGACTGACCGGGGAGTTTGCCCCTGTCCCTTCCCTTGACGAGGGTGCGGCGCAAAAATCAGTTGCCTTGACAGGATGTGGCGGATATAATGGACGAGGCAAAAAAGGGGAGTTCCCCCTGCAAGCAAGGCAAACATTTGCCAGGGCACCAACAAGTCGTTGCATGCCCGATGTTCAGGCCGCGATGAAAGGAACGCACCGCAATGCAGAAAATCCTAGGACCCCTCATCTTCGTCGTTCTCCTCGCCGGGCCGCTATGGGTCTGGTACGGATGGCGCATCGAGCCAGGCAACGGCGAAATCGCCATCCTCATTCGGAAGACCGGGCGCAACCTGCCACCCGAGGCGATTCTCGCGCCAGGTCCCGGCTACAAGGGCATCCAGGAGGCCGTTCTCCCCGAAGGCCGCTATTTCCGAAACCCCTGGACCTGGGAATGGCGCTTCGCGAAGGCCGTTGACATTCCCGCCGGCAAGTTCGGCGTTCTCGTCCGCCGCTTCGGCAAGGATCTGCCCGAAGGCGAAATTCTCGCCCACGAGGGGACGAAGGGCATCCTGCCCGACGTCCTCGGCACGGGCAAGCACCGCATCAACCCGTTCGCATACGAAGTCAAGCTCTACGACGACATCACAATCAAGCCCGGCCATGTCGGCGTCGTCACCGAGCTGACGGGCGACGACATCCTCGTCCCGGGCGGCGCGGCGGACGCCGAGACGGGATCCGGCTTCCTCGTCAAGTCAGGCGCGAAGGGCGTGTCGCCGAAAATCCTCAAGGAAGGCACCCACCGCCTCAACCCCTTCGTCTATGCGGTCTCCATCGTGAACATCCAGAGCCAGCGCTTCGAGCTGAGCGGGGCCGATGCAATCTCCTTCCTCACGCAGGACGGCTTCACCGTCAACGCCGAGGGCACCCTCGAGTTCAACCTCGAGGTCGACAAGGTCGCGCTCCTTTCGCACGAGGTCGGCGACATGGACGACATCCTCCAGAAGATCGTTCTGCCGGCCGCGCGCGGCTTCTCCCGCATCGAGGGCAGCAAGAAGAGCGCGACTGAGTTCATCGTCGGCGAGTCGCGCCAAGCCTTCCAGAACTCTCTGGAGAAGTATCTCAAGGATGTCTGCAAGCCGTGGGGCGTCTCGCTAAACTCGGTGCTGATCCGCGACATCTTCGCCCCGCAGGAGGTTGCGGCGATCATCCGCCAGCGCGAACTCGCCGTTCAGGAAGGCAGGAAGATCGAGCAGCAGATCGTCCAGGCCAAGTCGCAGGCCGAACTTGAACGCCAGCGCGCCCTCGCGGCGCAGAACAGCGCGAAGGTCACCGCAGAAACGGAGTCGATCCGCGCGAAGATCGCCGCCGAGCAGCGCAAGGCCGAACAGGTCATCGCCGCCGAGACGAGGCTCGTGGTTGCCTCCGTCGAACTCAAGGCCGCGCAGGCCGACGCCGCAGCGAAGCTTACCGCGGCCGAGGCCGAACGAAAGGTCGTCGAGGCCGAAACCATGGCCGCGGCCAATGTGCTGCGGCAGGAAATCGCCGCATACGGTGGCGAGGGCGACTATGTTCGGGCCCGCCTCTACGAGAAAACCGCCCCGAACCTGAAGGACGTCGTCACTGGCGACGCGCCGGGCGAAATCTTCGGTCTTCCAATCCGTACATCGACTGACAGGCCCGGGGCGAACAAACGGCCAGACGAATCGGCGAAAAAACGGGCAAGCGAACAAATGGCGAAGGGAGGCGCGCAATGAAGAAGGCCATCGTCGCATTTTCAGCGGTATTTGCAATCCTCGTCGTGGCAGCGGTCGTGGGACTGCTCTTCGCATGGGCCTTCTGCCGCGTCTACGTGCCGGCCGGCCGCATGGCGATTGTCACGGCCAAGACGGGTCGTCCCCTGCCTCCCGGCCGCATCCTCGCCGAACCGGGCGAGAAGGGCGTTCAGCGCATCCCGCTCGCCGAAGGGCGCCACTTCCTCAACCCCGTCAACAACGACTGGCGCATCGTGCCCGTCGTGACGATTCCCGCCGGCAAGATAGGCGTCGTTACCTCGAAAACCGGCAAGGAACTTGCCGCCGGCGAAATCCTCGCGCCGGACGAGGACTCCAAGGGCGTCTGGCGCCGCGTCCTCGGCCCCGGCACCTACCGTCTCAACCCCGAAGGCTACGACATCCGCGTCCTTGACGCCATCAACATCCCGATCGGCTACGCGGGCGTTGTCACGTCGCTTACCGGAACCCCCGCCGCCGAAGGGCAGTTCGCTGGTCCGGGCGAAAAGGGCATCTTCGCAAAGATCCTCCAGCCGGGACTCTACTATGTCAACCCGCGCGCCTACCAGGTCGATGTCGTGGAAATCGGCATGAACCAGGTCTCCATCGTCGGCAAGAGCGGCACCGTCGTCCTCACCAAAGCCGCCGCAACGAGCGCGAACGGCCTCGCCGAACTCCAGTACAACACGCTGGCCAGCCAGTCCGCCAAGCGCGAGAGCTATGTCGGCGCGAATGCCGATCTCGGCATCATCTCGCAGAAGGACGCCTCCAAGCTCAACCTAAGCCAGCAGCAGACCTTGAACGAGCGCAACCTCGCC
>JAEEGL015385637.1_pt1 | contig 31229 bp, 22 predicted proteins | sample 9134231 | NCBI WGS metagenome assembly JAEEGL01 (sample SAMN16246548, study PRJNA631951) | gut metagenome | biome: gut microbiome; feature: rumen; material: fiber-attached | host: Bos | place: Iran: Karaj | collected 2018-10
CTATATGGATATGAAAAACGATCTTTTCGGAGACAGAGCCGAAACGCCTGAAGAACTCATGGACCTTATCAAAGAGAACATAGAAAACGGATTTGTCATGAAAGAAAAGTACTCGAGCGAGAGAAGCAAGTATTTTGCTTATATCGATGATAATAACAGCGAGAGAATCTGGCAGGCAATTCAGGATAGAGACTGGACTGAAAACGTTGCAGAATTAACTTAGGGGGAATGAAAAAATATGGTAACAGCTTTGATATTTGCTGGCGGTGTCGGAAAACGAATGAAATCCGAAGAGATACCCAAACAATTCCTTGAAGTTGAAGGAAAACCTATCATCATCCATACACTGGAACATTTTTCAAATCATGATTTAGTTGATAATATAGTTGTAGTGTGTCTGGAAAGCTGGATAGACGAATTAAATAAGGATATTAAGAAATTCGCAATTAAGAAAGTCAATGATATCATTCCGGGAGGGAAGACCGGATTTCAGTCGATTCATAATGGTCTTGAATTGATTTCAAAACAAAGTAAGGATGACGATATCGTATTGATATGCGACGGAGTAAGACCGATTCTTTCCGAGGAACTGATTACCACATGTGTTAACGATACCGTCAAGTATGGGACCGCCGTGCCGGTAACGCCCAGCATAGACTCGGTTCTTTACAGTGAAGACGGAACAAGCTGTAAGAAAAATATTGAAAGAAAGAAGATTTTCATAACACAGGCTCCACAGGGCTATAAGGTCAAAACGATCATGGATGCGCATGATGAGGCCATAAAAAATGGTGTTGAATCTGTATCTTCGGGCGATCTGATGATAGAACTCGGACATGAGATACATATTTTCCAGGGAATTCGTGAGAACATTAAGGTTACCACGCCGGAAGACTTGAATATCATGCGTGCTACACAGTATTATGAACATTTCAAGAATTTCTCAAGAGAAGAATTAAAATACCAGATTTAATTGGAGGAAAAAATGAGTAAATATTATTTCACAATGATTGTATACGTAGATGATGATACGACTTTGGACAAATCAGTTCGCAGTATTTTCAGTGTGAGTCCGGATATCAGAGAAATCACCAAACTTGTAATTGTTGATCCTTTCTGCAATGAAACTGTAAAGGCAGTTGTAAATGAGTGGAAACAGAATATAGGTGAAAATAATCTTGTTTACATAGAAGCTTTGGGAGATGGCATTGCTGAAGGATATAACAAAGCCGTACCCGAAATAAGAGGAACATATGTTAACTTTTCACTGGCAAGTACATGGTTTGATGACGGTACACTGGAAAGTGTCAGATATGTGGCAGAAGAACGGGAAAGACCGAAAATGATTGCACTTCCTCCATGGACGGTAAATGAAAAGAATGAAGTGGTTCAATACGGTATGTCTCCCGTTTGTACTAAAGAACTGTATGAAAACATTCGCTTTTATAATGAACCATATAAATTGCATTTATATTTTCATGCGTATTTTATACGAACATTTCTTATAAAAGACAAAGACAAAGAAAGAAGTTTTCGTACTGAACTGCAGGGTGATGCAGTAATGGAAATGCTTATGGAACTTCTCGCTGAATGGAGAGGTTATGTATATCTTCAAACTTTCAAATTTCATTATTCTTTACAATTGGAAGACAATACATCCGCATTTATCGACCAGCATCATGAGTGGTGGTATAACGATTCATTTAAAAACTGGATACTGCCTTTTGCACAAAAATGGGCTAAGGTAAACTGGCCGATAGAAGATGCAATGAGGGTTGCCCTTTTGTATCTGGTTTTTGCGCGTTTTAACTGTAATTACAATGACAGAAACAAGGGGGTAATCTGTGACGAAAAACTGGATGAATTTTTCGATTTAACAGGCAAAATCCTTCAGTATATAGATGTTGAAAAAATATACAAGAAGAGTACGGAACAGACTTTTTCCATTAATCGAAGCATGAGAATGCTCTTTATTTACCTGAAAGCAAAAGGAGCGGAAAGTGAAGCGGAAGTTGTCTCCATGAATAACAATTTTTGTTTGTGGATTCATGAAGCAGAAAAAGATGTAACCAAGAAGAATCTTGAGTATGTAAATCTTGACAGTTTTCCTGATAATGAATTGCTTTCTTCGCAGAATAAGGAACTTGGAAGCAACATATCGGTTTTTACCATTGAGCGAAACGAAAAGGATATTCCCGAAGCTAAAATGGCTTATCCCAATATGTCATTTAATACTTTGTGTAAAACTTCAACTGAACAGGTAATCCTCACTGCAATCAATTATATTGACGGAATGCTGGAAATAGACGGTACTTACTCGGGAGGAGATTTACTTGACAATCAGGTAATAAAACTCAAATTATGTCGAGACGATAAGATTTATCCTGTTAAGTACTCTGAAGTTTATGGATTAAACAGAGTATTCGGAAAGACATATAATCATAAATATCAATTCCATGTAAGCGTTCCGGGTACTGCGGCTACAGGCACGGCTGAACTTCAGTTTTTGCAGGAATTAAACGGGGAAGACATAGTATTGCAGATTCGGTCTGAATCAATGTATTCGCATCTTCGTGCTGATGTTAAAGGACAGTATTGGAGATATTCAAAAGACTGGAGTATAAATATTGCAGAAAAAAATAAATTAAGGATTATTCATCTTACAGAAGATAAAGCAGCCCAAAAGGAAAAAGATTTCAGAGCAGAATTACAGGCAAGGGCAAAGAAAGGTGATTTGGCTGCCCAAAAAGCACTGGAACTCAGAGAGAAATACTTTGAAGCAAAGGCTCAGAATCCCGATTCAAGAATATGGATTACATTTGATAAACTGTATAAAGCGGGCGATAATGGCGAATACATGTATGATTACATATCTACTCACCATCCGGAAATTGATATCAGATATCTCATTAAAGAGGATTCCGTGGATTATAAAAGGATGGAAGAAAAAGGCGATAATCTTCTGGTCTGGGGAAAAGATGAGACACTTTTAACCGCACTTTTGGCTGAAGTAATTATGACAACGCATGCAAATGTTGTTTCTTATGTAGGATTTGACAAGACGCTGATTCCTTATATATGTGATTTGTTTAATCCGGTAAATGTATGTATTCAGCATGGACTGACAACTCAGGATATAGCTCAGTTCCAAAACAGATTGTTTGACAATCTTCAGTTATACCTTTGTGCATCTCCCAATGAAATCAGGAATCTCAGCAGACCCATTTACGGATTCAATAATCCCAAGAGTCTTCAGTTAACCGGAGTGGCAAGATATGACGGATTAAAAAGCAACGACTGTAAGCAGATTCTTATTACCCCGACATGGAGAAGGAATATTGCGAATGCAAATGTAGCACATTTTAAGAAGGGACATAATGATTACTTTAAGGAAAGTGAGTATTATCACATCTATAATTCTTTAATAAACGATCCGAGGCTGATTAAATGTGCAAAGTCAACGGGATACAGACTGATTTATCTTCTTCATCCTGCGGCAAGTGCACAGATTGATGATTTTGACAGAAATGATTATGTGGAAATCATTGCAGCAGCCGGTGATATGAATTATGAGAAGATTCTGACGGAATCAAGTCTCATGGTAACGGATTATTCGGGTGTGCAGTTTGATTTTGCATATATGAGAAAACCTATTCTGTATTACCATCCGAGCACAATACCTCCGCACTATAATGAGTCTGAGGCATATGTTTATGAAAGGGATGCATTCGGTCCCATAATTGATAATCATGAAGATTTGGTTAATTCTTTGTGCGAGTATATGAAAAAGAAGTGCAAGACAGAGGAAATGTATGTACAAAGAGCGGATTCATTTTTTGCATACAAAGATCATGAAAACTGTTCGAGAATATTCGAAGCAATTAACAGGTTTGTAAATAAGAAATAAATTGTAAAAGGAGAAAAACATGAAACGCGTAATAACATACGGAACATTTGATTTATTGCATTATGGTCATATAAATTTGTTGAAAAGAGCAAAAGCATTGGGCGATTATCTGATTGTGGTAATCTCAACAGATGAATTTAACTGGAGAGAAAAACAAAAGAAGTGCTATTTCACTTATGAACAGAGAAAGGCTTTGGTTGAGGCGATCAGATATGTTGATTTGGTTATTCCCGAAGAAAGCTGGGCGCAGAAAAGAACAGATATGCATGAGTATCATGTTGATACTTTTGTAATTGGTGATGACTGGGAAGGAAAATTTGATTTTCTTAAAGAAGAAGGTGTTGAAGTTGTATATCTTCCGAGAACACCGGAAATCAGCAGCAGTCAGATTAAGAAAGAATTATATAATGCGGCAGATGTTGAAGATTCAAAACTTAATCATGATTCGATAAATACTAACGCATAATAGTAATAAAAGAACCAAAGGAGAAAGAATAATGTCTTCATTTACAGTTGAATTTGATGCAAATGGCGGAACAGGATTAATGGAAAGCATTTGCGTGGAATATGGCCAGGAAACGGTTTTACCGAAATGTAAATATATTAAGGATGGTTATGTGTTTGCCGGTTGGGATTCCTATCGTGTTTCTGATGGAACAAGTTGTTACACGGACGGAAAAGTAAAAAAATACTTTTCTGAAAAGAAAAAAGGCGGTGACTGGGAAAAATATTACTATAAAAACGGTAATAAAGTTTCAAAAATGTCCAAAGTCGACGGAGACCGTATTATTTTAAAAGCACAATGGCATAAAGAAGAGCAAGACGATATTTACGAGAAAATAGTGTTTAAAAACAGAAAAAAAATATTGGATGAATGTAAAAATAAGGCTGAGTTTTTTGAATGTGAAGAAATAAAAGATACAATAAATGATAATTATTTTAACAACTCGGTAAAGGATAATACTGTTTTAATATCCGGTTTGGGATTGGGTGTACGCGGAAGCATGCAGTACATTCTCAAGGAATTGAATGAAAATGATATTTATAAAGATTTCAAGATTTATGTAAGAACAAAAGATGAGACAGACGCTGTTGTAAATGAGTACATTAAACAAAATAACTGGACACGTACATCTACGGTTCATAAAGGATATAACAAATATCTTGAGAGCTGCAAGTACATGATTACCGAAAGTTATTTCCCGTATTCCTGGGTGAAAAAAGAAAACCAGGTAGTAATCAACTTATGGCATGGTACTCCTTTAAAATGTCTTGGATTGGAAAAGAACGGTGAAAAATGCCATCTTCAGTCTATTCAGCAGAAAAACTTTATTTATGCGAATTACCTCTTGTATCCCAATGATTATACAAAAGAGCACATGCTTGATTCGTATAAAATTGAATCCCTTCTTACGGGAAAGGCATTGATGTCGGGTTATCCGAGAGTAGCAGGAATGCTTTCCGTAACAGAAGAAAGACAGAAAGAGATAAAGCAGTTACTTGCTCCAAATGGAGAAAAAATATACGCTTACATGCCGACATTCAGAGGCTATATGTCAGATCAGGAAATGTCGGATTATGCGAAAAAACTTTTGGATTACCTCGATGCCAATCTGAGGGATGATCAGATATTATATGTTAATCTTCATCACAAAGTTGATGATTTGATGAGTTATGATGGTTTCAAACATATTAAGAAGTTCCCGCCTCTTGTTGACAGTTATGAACTTTTAAATGTTACGGAAGCTCTTATTTCAGATTATTCAAGTGTGTTCTTTGATTATCTGGCATTAAGAAAACAGATTATTCTTCATATTGAAGATTATGAAACATACAGAGATTTTCAGGGATTATACATGGATGTCGAGGAATTGCCGTTTGACAAGGCTCGAAGCAAAGAAGAAGTTCTTGCGGCAATTAATCGCGGAAAACAATATGACGATCAGGAAGCATTTAACCGCTTCAGTCAATATGACAGTGTTAATAATCATAAGAAAATTTGTCAATTACTTCTTAATGATGAGAATAATCTTAATCTTATTCAACTCGGAGAAAAAGATACATCTGACAAGGCTGTTATTTATTCGAATGGATTCAGATTTGGCAAGGAAAAGAAATATGTTGATAAATTTGTAAAAATATCCGGAATTGAAGATAAAAATGTCTGGCTGAGCTGTGACTCGGATTCAACCAAAAAAAATCTCAGTACCGCATATCCGTATTTGTATGAAAGACCGGTTTTTGGTACTGAAGGGGATATTATATTATCTTCTTTGGGAGAAAAGTTTAAGAGATTATATTTAAGAGGATTAATATCATTTAATGATGCTATGGATATCCTTAGATATGATTATCGCCTTATGTATGAAAGAATGTTTGGAAAAACAAGATTCGGTTATATGTTCATTTATGATGCTGTTTCACCTGAAATGTTAATCAGTCTTGCTTTGTCGGAAGCTGAGCATATTTATATTTTTGTTCAAAAAGACATGATTGAAAATATTGAAAGCGGAAATTCTTTTGTAAGGGATTCGCTTCGCTATGCATCATATTTTGCAGACGAGTTATTTGTCGAATCGGAGGATTGGCTCGAAAGGTTAAAACCTTTTCTCGGAAAAGAATATGAGAGCAGGATAAAACTGTGGAGTGATATAAAAGAGCTGAAGCAGTCAAAAAAAAAAATAATTGAAGAAAATCCCCCCATGTATAAAATTCCGTTAACCGCACATGCACTTGGCGGAATTAATGGCAAGAGCTATCTAAACACGCGAGAGTGTTTTGAGAAATCAGTTAAAAACGGTCATCGTTATCTTGAAGTTGATTTGAGAATGACGAAGGATGAAAAACTGGTTTGTTCACATGGATGGGGACAGGCTCAATGCGAAAAAATGGGAATAGAATATAATCCCGAATATGATAATATGACCGAAAAACAGTTTTTGGAAATGAACATTTTCGGTATGCATACTTTGAATATAGGTATGCTTTATGAACTGATAAAGTTAAATCCACAGGTTTATATGCATTTCGATATCTCTAAACCTTCATATGATGAAACAAAAAAACTCGTAAAGAAATTGGTGGATGGTTTTAATAATGACGATGCCGTATTAGACAGATGTGTTCTTCAAATCAGAAGCAAAGAAATGCTTATGGCAGCGAGAGAAGTTTATAATTTTAAATATATTGCATATTGCATTCTTAAAACTGAGGAATCAGTTGAAAAAACGGCGGATTTTTGCGCTGAGAATGGTATATGTGCGATAGCACTTCATAAGAGATACGCTTCAAAAGAGACAATTAAGTATATTAAATCCAAAGGATTGAGTCTTTCTGTATTTACTTCGGATAATCTCATGGAAGTAAAGGAACTCTTAAGTTTAGGAGCTGATACGATTGTTACCAATAAAATGAAGGTTGACATGTTATGAAAATATTAATTGTTGCTTTTTATGATGACAATTTTGGAGATATGCTTATTCGAACATGCTTTGTCCAATTAATGAAAGTGGTTTTGGATAATCTTGGTATTGATTCGACCGATTATACTGTCGACACAATGGAATTGAAATATCCGGATAAAGAAAAGATTCGTGAAGCTAATCTGGTGATTTTTCCCGGAGGAGGCTTGTTTGGATTAAGCTATCTTGGTTTTTTGGATTATGTAGAGACGGTTGTCTCTGAAGCTGAATTAAATAATATACCTGTTATTTTTTCTTCTCTTGGCGTTAACAATATGAGTGTAAATGAAGATATAAGTCAGGAATACAGGCTATACAGATTATTGGAAAAAAAATGTATAAAAGCCATTTCAGCAAGAGACGGAATAGAAGTGATAAAAAAGTATGATGGAGGATCGCATGATATTATTGAAGTCTGTGATCCGGTGGTATGGGCAAAGTATGTTTATTCCAAAGATTTAAAGGAAAAGAATAACAGTGCCCGGATAATAGGTTTAAATGTTGTCAGAGGAGGACTTTTTAAATCCAACGGAATAGCATGGAATGCCAAAAAAGAAGAAAAATATTTATTAAATGCTATCGATTTAATAAAACAAATGGGATTTGACTATAGATTATTTACTAACGGTCAGTTCCTGGATTCGCATGAATTATACTATTTTTCGGATAAGCATGATATTCCCACTGAAAAAGTTATCATTCCGGATACTTCGCGTGAGGTTGTAAAAGCAATTAACGATGTAAATTGTGTTTTGGGGATTCGAATGCATTCTTCCATTATTTCTTACGGATTGGGAATACCTTCGATTAACCTTGGTTGGAACCTAAAAGTATACGATTTTTATAATCATATACATAAGTGTGGAAGGGTGTTTTCTGTTGAAGAATGGAATAATGAAATGTTGAGCAAAATGATTCCGGAATTATTAAATGATCATGAGTATTCTATTGACAGAGATTATTTGATGACTTTATATGGATTTCTGTATAGAACATTTAATTTGTTATTTGATCGTAATTTATCTGAAGAAAAATGTTTTGCGTTTGAAATGATTGAAAAACAATTACTTGATATGTCTGTGCCGACGTCTGAGGATGATACGGATTTGAGAATTAAAATCAGAAATGGTACCAAAGCATTTGACAGATTATACATAAGAGATTTACAAAAAAAGAAAGAAATAAAAAAATTAAAGGGTCAATAAATTATTATGGAGTTTTCTTTTGATGTTTATTTTTCCGAGACAGGTTGGGTAAAAGGTCTTGAGAATTATTCTGTTGCATATTTTCCGAAAGAGAATATAGAAGCTGTAAAGATACCGGATAATGATTCTTTTGACTGCAAAATTAAAAATGATATTGGATTGTTAAAATCCGATTCAAATGAAATAATCGGCAAAGGAATTCCTGCCAATCAGATTTTCTTTTCATCAATAAAAAATACGGATTATAAAATATTTTACAGAGTATGTATTAACGGTTGCTGGACGGCTTTTATGGAATCAGATGGAGATAAAATTGTATCAAACGATTATCTTAATGGGATTCAAATTGTTGCAGAAAAAGAATTGACAGAAAAAGAATTGCTAAAAGCCGAAGATAAGATTAAAAAATATAATTTATTATATCAAAGATTGTTTTTGAATCATAAAGAGAATGCCTTGGTTCATTTGAATAATAATTATATTGATGACAGACCGAAAGGAGTCAAGGAAATAAAGAATGGTATTATATTACCATTAAGGGAAACAGAGGATTCCCCCAAAAAACATGTGACGTATTATTCCGGCGGAGTGACAGATTCGGATTATAATTTCGTATCCGGATTTGAAAGACTCAGGGAAGAAAAAATGAATTTCTGCTGTGTTGAGAGCTATGTGCCGGATTCTATAGTTAAATCTGATAATACGGTTATATTTGGCGGAATTCTTCTTGCTCATTTCGGACATATTCTTGCCGAATCTGTATCAAGATTATGGTGGATTATTGATAATTCCTCTGATAATGAACAAATAGTTTTTTTATGTCAGGAAGAAAAAGGGGAAGAAAAAAAAGAAACATCACTAAGAATAATTAAGAATATTTTTAAGATTCTGGAAATCGACGAAGATCGTTTGATAATATTAGATAAAGCTACTCAATTTGCCAAAGTAATTGTGCCTGACCAATTAATCAGGCTGCATTCCGATTTTCGGAAATCTTATGTCGATTTATACAAGAAAATGGCGGACAAATGTACTTATAAAGAAGGTTATAAAAAAGTATATTTAACCAGAACGCATTTGAGTAACAATAGTATTATTAATGAAGAATATTTTGAACGTTTTTTCGAAAAAAGAGGCTATGTAATTGTTGCTCCTGAAGAATATGAATTCAGCGAACAAATTTCAATCTTGAAATCCGCTGATGAAGTGATTTGTTCAGAAGGTACGTTATCTCATCTGACTGTTTTTTGCAAACCGGATGCTGTTTTGACTTTTTTCAGACGTGAAGACAATACATTGCTTACGCCACAGACACTGATAGATGTTGCTTCCAACCATATTCCTTATTATGTTGATGTGACATACAATTTGCTTCCTGTTAGGCATAATATTGGAGTTTTTTTGTTTGGACCTACATCGAAATTTGTTGGGTATCTGAATGAGCGTAATATTGAATATACCCAAGATGAAATCGCATTTGATATACAAGATTATATTGGTGAATATATCATTGAATGGGTAAAGAAATTCAGGGAACCCAATGCTTTTTCAAATATTTCAAATAATGATATTTTTGATGTCTTGTATTCATTAAACAAATCTTTGGGATACGATGAAATAGTACCAAGAGATTTTATGACACCTGCAAGAAGAAATAAACGAAAAATTAAAAAACTCGAAGAAAAAATCCGGGTTTTGGAAGTTGAATCTAACAAAAAATAAAAATGACGGTATAAGAAAGAAGTCTTTAGAAAGAGAAGAAAAGTATGGAATTTAATTTTGATGTTCATTATTCAAAAATTGGTTGGATAAAAGGATTAGAGAATTATGATATTCTCATGTTTAAGGATAAACGAATAGAAGCATTAAATGTTATTTGTGAAAGAATGTTTTCTGTCGACTTAAAATTGGAAAAAAAAGAAGAATCAGATAATCAAGCAGAATATATTACTACGATTAGTGCAGTAAAAAATTTTGATTCGGATATTAACTTGTATTATCGTGTATTTGCGAATGATAAATGGAGTGATTTTTATTCAAACTGCAATTCGGGAAGCAATTTAGTTTTGAATGGAATGATTCGTGGGATACAGTTTTTCTATTCAACAAAGTTGAGCGATGATGAAATACTTTTAGCCGAAGAAAAGAGAGAACAATTTGAGTATTACAGTAAGCATTTGTTCTTAAAGAATTCAGAAGATGCTCTATTTCATATTACACGAAATTATAAGGATGATCAAAAAGCTACGGCCAAAACAGTGGAATCAGGTTTGATTCTTCCATTAGAGGAAATTCCGGAAATAAAAGGAGTAAAGCATGCTGCATATAAAGGCGGTGTAGTTGACAGCTCGTTTAATTTTATATCGGGCTTTGATAGAAAAGCGGGACAACATATGAACTTCACCTGCATTATCGGATACAAGCCTGACAAATATATTTCCAGTAATGAAACAGTTATATATGCAGGTATTTTATTTTCAGGATTTGGGCATATTTTATTTGAATCTGTTTCAAGACTATGGTGGGTAGTAGAACATCCTGAGAACAGTGACAGAATTCTTTTTCTGGTGCAGAAGGATATTGGTGATAAGAGAGATTCGGCAATCAGCGTTCTTAAAAAGATATTTTCAATCTTGGGAATTGATGAAAAAAGGCTCGGATTTGTAGATGAACCAATAAAATTTGACAGAGTCATAGTTCCTGACCAATTAATCAGACTTCATTCAGATGTTAAAGCTGAATATGCAGATTTTTACAGAAACATGGCCCATAGAATTGCTGACGGCCAAAAGAGACCGGAAAAAATCTATCTTACAAGAACTCATTTATCGAAAAATGATGGAATAAATGAAATCTTTTTTGAGAGATTTTATGAAAACAGAGGATTTTTTGTCCTTGCTCCGGAAGAACACTCGATAGAGGATCAAATAAGATATTTAAATTCTGCCAAAGAAGTTGTTTGTACAATAGGAACATTATCGCATCTTTCAGCTTTTTGCGAGAAGGATACCAAATTAACGATTATTCGCAGAGATGACAGCGAAATGCTTACTCCTCAAACCGTCATAGACAATGCAACAAATTTGGAGGTTTACTACGTTGACGGAACATTTAATATTTTGCCTACAAGACATGTGGCCGGATTGTTCTTATATGGTCCTACTCAGGAGTTTATTAATTATCTTCAAGACAGGAATATAGAATATTCTGTTGAAGAGGTAGCATTTGATATTAAAGATTTTATTGCGGAATATGTAATAAAATGGAATGAACGCTATAATAAAGTTGGAAATTTCAGAACAATAGCTTACTGTGATATTTTTGATGTTCTTCAAGCAATGAATAATGCTTTAGGAAATCCTTCGATATCAAGAAAAAAATATGTTACCAAGGCAAAAGAAACGGAGAAGAAACTGAAGGAAACAGAGAAAAAACTGAAGGAAACAGAGAAAAAACTGAAAGAAACTCAAAAGAAACTTGAAATTGTTTTAGAAAAGGAAGGAAATTTGGGAGTTAAATAGAAAAATGGGAAAAAAATCATTTTTTATTGTAGGCAGTTATATGGCCAAGAAAATTGAACCGCATATAACAAAAAATCACAATAGGGTTGGAGATTTATATGTTTTTTTAAAAGAAAATGAAGGATCGGTTGAGTATATCAATCGATTTGTAAATCAATTAAAAAAACAATTATTAAATTGTAATCCTGATTACCTTGTTATAGAATTACAGGCTTTGTTAGAGGCATTTGATAATGATACAACTTGTGTTTCAGAGGAAAAAATCAACGTATTTATAGAAGATTTAATCGGATGTATCAAGTCTTCGATAAAAGAAAACAGAGTTTATGTTATTCGTACAAATGTTCCTTCGTATTATATTATGGGCGAATGCCATCTTAAGCAGATTACAAATAAAACTGAAATAAATCGTAATTTACCGAAATTAAATTATTTTGAAGATAAGTTGGCTGAAGAAGTTAATGGAATTAAGGTTAACATTACACGGTTTTATTTTTATAAAAAAAGAACAGGATACTTACTAAATGCTCATAGATACGAAAATGAGTGTTATTTGGATATAAGTAGTAAAATATCTAGTCATATGGAGAAAGAGAAAAAAATTGCCAATGTTCCCTCTCCAAAATATAAAATTGAAAGATATATTCGATATTCAGACAGGTCAAATTTTTATGAGGCATTAGATGTTTTTATGACCAGCGATAACATAGTGGATAAATTAATATTATCTGCGCCTTCATCTTTTGTTGAAAAGTATAAGGAAGACTTATTGGAAGCCAGAAAGATTAAAGCCAAAACGCCTGAAGAATGGAAAGAAGCTGTATATAGCATATTTTCAGGGAAAGAAGAATTACAAGAAGTACTGGTGGCTTTTTTTCTGATTGAATGTGGAAAATACGATGAGTTTGTTTCGTATAAAACTATTTTTCAATTGAGTATAGCAAGCAGAGATTTAATAAGTATTTTGCAAAAATTTGTAATAGAAAACAAGATTGCAAGCGGAAAGCAGATAAATAACCACAATGCAGGATATTTCTTTGCGTTAATGAATGGTAAAACGCAAGAAGAAGCTCTTGAATATGTAAAAAAAGATACTGTTATATTCCCGGCGTTAATTGATGTTTTTGGCTCTTGCGTATCAAGAACATGCTTAATGGGAAACTACACAAACAGGGCTAGTCTTTCTGAAAATAATTATTGGTTTGAAGTTCCGCCGTATACGGATACTACAAGAAAACCGAATTATGATCCCAGTGTATTTGATGGGCTTAGCGATGTTTTTGCGCAGGTAGTCAAAAGTCAGTTGGATGGAAGTGTAAAAAGTGAAATATTAAATTCAGATGCCGAGTGGATTATTATTGATTTGCATCCGTTGGCTCAACCGAGAATCTATCAGTATGATGGTTTTATTTATTACGATCATGAGGGAAAGGTTTCCAAAAGGCTGGGAAGCGAAAGAATCGATGTTCTTCATGATGAGCGTTTCTTTAAAGACTGGGACGATTTATTTGCCTCTACAAAAGGCTGGGCAGAAACTGTAAAAGAAAAATATGGGAACAATATAATTGTATTGCAGGTCAGCAATTCAAATTTAATCGTTGGAGACGATAAAGTTCTTTATGCAAATACTAATAAAGAAAGTGATGAAGAAAAGACTAAATTTCTTGAAAAGGCCCTTGAGTATTTCCGAGATAATCTGAATTGTTATACCATAGAAATAACATCGGAATTTTGTTCTGATGATTGCGGCTACATGAAAAGAAGTCGTGTTCATTATGGATATGATTTTTATCAACAGGCGGCAAAAATCATAGAAAATATAGTCTATAACAAACCTGAGCAAAAAAGATTTACTACATATGACTCATTGGTTAAGGTGGAACGTATTATTACTCTCAGAGAACAGAATTGCCCTTCAGCAGTACAGAATCTTTTTTCATCTGAAATAGATAAGGCTGTTATAAACCTTCCGTTTGAAGTTATTAAAGAAAATAAAGATATTATTGTATCCTGGTATGAAAACGGTATAAAAGACATAAATACCCTGAAAGAAAACTGGCAAACTGAATGGGATTCTTTCCCGAAGAGTTTAATATTGGGGAAAGAGTGCGTTGAATCAAGCTCATATCAATACCCGACGGACTATCCCGATGAACCTTCTTTAGGACCATTAACTGAGTATCAAGATACAATTCCTGTTGGACCCCAGTTGTATTATAAGGATGAATTGAATCGTACTATAGAGACCGTTAATTCGCTAATTGATGAACAATCATTAGTCTTTATAAACGTGACAGATATTCATTATAAGAGTGCAATGAGAAGGAATGGAAATCCGGTTGAAGTAAATTTTGAACGGATGATTGCCAATATGGAATTTTTGCTAAAACATGTAAAATGTGAGTTTATTATGAATCTCGGAGATGATACGGATGGTAATTTTACTGATATTGGAGATTTGTACAAGGCGGCACATTATGTTCAGTCAAATATTCTGAAATTGAATATTCCGTATTACAAAGCTATAGGAAATCATGATACAAATTGTTTTGCAACTCCTATTGATGTGAAAAAAATGTATAATGCTTATATGACACATCTTCCGTTGCTATACAAGAATATAGTGTTTAATCCGCAATCTTTCGGGACTGAATACTATATTGATTATGAAAAATACGGAATTCGATTAATAGTTTTAAATACTATGTTTGATGGGCTTTTTTCTTATTCAGACAGCACACCGGATTGGCTTAGGAATGAGGCATTAAAAACTGACAAATTAATTTTATTATGCGAGCACTTGTCATGTGTACATACAATGAATATGAATGCCAAACCGATTAAGCATAATGAAGAAGTGATAAAGGTCTTAAAAGAGTTTAAGGGAAAAATCATTCAGATTTGCGGTCACAGCCACTGTGATTATCATTTTGATTATTATGATGAGAAGCTTAGTCCTTTTCTTACTGTTTTTTGCAACTTACAAAGATGCAGCAGAAGAAGACAGAGTGATATTGGCGATATAACCGAAGGATTTTATGGCAAATTCGGTTGCCCTAAAAGAGAGCCTGAAACTGTATCGGAAGATTGTTGGGATGTTGTTATTGTCAGACCCAATTATCATAAGATTAATTTTGTCAGGTTTGGGGCAGGAGAAGATCGAGAATTTGACTATTAAATATTTTATAAAACGATAGTTGAGATTCTGTTTTTAAAGGCATTATAGGGTGTACAGAAGAGAAAGATAAAAGAATTAGAAAGAACGAAAGGAGCTGCTAATGTTGAAGAATAAAAAATTCCCCCAATATCTCTGGAATATATTTTTAGTATTCTCTTTGCTTTTTTGTTTGACAGCTTGTACCGGAAAGAGTGATGGTGGAGCAAACGTAAATAACGAGACTGGAGAGACGTATGAATATGATGTTCCTTCAATTACTTCTTTTGAATACAAGGATAACGCGATAAGGATAAAGTGGGACAAAATTGATGGAATAGAAAATTATCGTGTTTTCAGAAAAGATGAACAGTCTGATTGGGAAATATTGGGAGATTCTCAGGAAAATGGTTTTACCGATGAAAATGCTGAAAAAGAAAAAACTTATTCGTATACGGTAAGATGTCTTGATCCGGAAGGTTTGAATTATTTAAGCGGTTATGATGATATAGGTAAAAGCATTTTGAATGTGGCGTATGATATTCCTGATCTGTCAGAAGTCAAACGTGTAAATGACGGGATAGAAATAAAATGGAAAGCCGTTGATGGCATAAATAATTACATGGTAATGCGTAAAGTTGAAGACGGCAAATGGAAAAAACTGGAATCAGTCGAAGGAAACAAGTATGTTGATAAAGATGTTAAGAATGGCAAAACATATTCATATTCGGTTCGATGTGTAAATGAGGATTCAACTATTTTAGGTAATTTCGACAGAGACGGATTGAAATTGAAATATGTTTTGCTCAAGACACCTCAGATAACAAATGTAGAAAATGTTGATGGTGGAATCAAAATCACTTGGGACGCGGTATCCAAAGCAGAAAAATACAGAGTATTTCATAAAGTTGGCGACGGAAAGTGGGAAAAAGTACTGGATACCAAATCAACAGAGTGTATAGATGAAGGCGTAACCGAGGGTACAGCATACACTTATACCGTCAGATGCTTAAGTGAAGACGGTGAATCATACATGAGCGAATATGACAAAAACGGTGTAACGATTACGTACTTGAAGTAATTATTCTTTTACGTCTAAGACAGAAGGAATCAATAATTATGAATGAATATTTGGATAAACAGGTTTTAAAAGAAGATTTAGACATTTTGATCAATCAATCGGAATTGTTCAGTCAATTGGAAAATTCGAGAATACTTATTACAGGCAGTACGGGACTTATAGGTTCTTTGCTTGTCAGAACAATTCTTTATGCCAACAGAATTAAAGGATGTGGAATTAAAATCATTGCTCTTGCAAGAAATGAAGAAAAAATACGTTCAGTTTACGGGGATTTGACAGACAGGGATGATTTCGAAGTAGTATATGGAGATTTGGTAAAGGATGAAATAGTTGTTTCCGGGGAACTGGATTATATTATTCATTCAGCTGCGGTTACAACATCAAAGACTATGGTTTCAGCTCCTGTAGAAACTATAATGACTGCAATTGAGGGCACTGATAAAATGCTTAAAATTGCTGTTGAAAAAAAAGTCAAAAAAGTTATCTATGTTTCATCTATGGAAGTGTATGGAGCCTTTGAAGGAAAAGCAGATGAGCAAAGTATGGGGTATGTAAACCCTCTTGTGGTCAGAAGCAATTATCCTGAATCGAAAAGAATGTGCGAGAATCTTTGTGCTGCTTATTCCAGCGAATACAATCTCGATATTTCGATTGCTAGGCTGGCGCAAACTTTTGGCCCCGGAGTTCTTCCGTGGGAAAACAGAGTTTTTGCTCAGTTTGCCAGAAGTGCAATAAATCAGGAAGATATTGTACTTCATACATTGGGTCAGTCGGAAGGCAATTATTGTTATTCGCGTGATATGGTTTCTGCTGTTTTAATTTTAATCAATAAAGGTGAATCATGTCAGGCATATAACATTTGCAACGAGGAAACTCATATTAAAATTGCCGATATGGCTAAGATGGTTTGTGAAAGAATAGCGGAGAACAAAATTAGAGTGATTTTCGATATTCCTGAGAATAATTCATTTGGATATGCGGCGGACACGAAACTTGCTCTGGATTCTTCGAAATTAAAAGATTTAGGTTGGAAACCTACGGTCTCTCTTGAGGAGGCATACAAACGACTTATAGCATTTTTAAGCGAGTAAATCATAAATGGGAGGATTAAGAATAACTTATGGCTTTTTCGTTTACTAAAACAAAATTACCCGGAGTGGTAATTATTCACCCCAAGGTATTTGGCGACAACCGTGGATATTTTATGGAGACATACAAAAAATGCGATTATGCTGAAGCAGGGATAGACAGAGAATTTGTTCAGGATAATGAGAGCAGCAGTACCAAAGGGGTGCTTAGAGGTCTTCATTTTCAGAAGGATCATACTCAGGGAAAATTAGTAAGGGTTACTCATGGTGAAGTGTTTGATGTTGCGGTAGATGTAAGGCCCGGCTCTGAAACATATGGTCAGTGGGTTGGTGTGACATTATCTTCCGAAAAGAAAAATATGTTTTATATACCGGAAGGTTTTGCACATGGCTTTTTGGTTCTTTCGGATACTGCAGAATTTGTTTATAAATGCACAGATGTTTATGATCCTTCTTCAGAAGGCGGTATTCCATGGAATGATAAGGATATAGCTATTGATTGGCCTAAATTGGATTGCGAATATAAGACAAGTGAAAAAGATGAAAAGCATTTGTCTTTTAAAGAGCAGACATTTGAATGGGCTAAAAAATGGCTGTAGTGCAATAGGCGAGTGATTTTACTGGATTGAAAAGCATAAAAAGGTGGGTTATGGCTATACATTAATGTATAGCCGTTTTCTATTCAATACATTTGCTGTAAATTCGGTAAATTGAAATTTTTAAGGATGAAATATTTGAGACAGAAATGAACAAGACAGCTTTGGTAATGATATACTTTTTGCTTGCCTTGGAATCGGCAAAGCAAATGAGTTTTGTAAAAGACAATATATATGTAACAGCCTACGATACGCCTGTACTGGTGGCCAATAAGCCACAGGCAGACATTAAGGAATTCAAATCGGCACAGAGTATGGCGTTGAATTACAATGCGTCGATTGCTTTTGTGATGCTTGCAGGTCCCGATAACGATCAGGATGGAATTAACGATTCGATGGGAATGGCAATTTATGCGAGAAAAACCAACGGAATTTTTACGGAAATGAAAGTTATACACGGCCTGGAAAAAGGTCATGCAAACGGTGCAACCTATTATGAAGATAATGGTGAGTCATATGTCGTTGTTGCACCGCCCATCACCGATTCGGAATATTCTTTGATCAGATACAAAATGGATATGAAAAGATTTGAGATCGTTGAAACGGATTATATCCCTTTAACTGTGGCAAATTCTCTTGTAAAGAATATAAGAAGCGTTTCTTACGACAGGGAAGATGAAGCTTTTTATGTGTCTAACGGAACGTCAATTATGAGGTTTGACAAGTATTTCAACGGTGGATATGTCATTCGTTCTAAAAAAGTGGCTAATCAGTCACCGATCGGGACTGAACCCGGTGCAACGAGTTTCAACCAGGACGGAACGGTTTATGGTGAATATTTTTACGGGGTTGTTTATTACACCAACTCTTTCGAAAAATACAGTGAAATAGGTTTGAGAAAAGCGCAGTATCACTCGGAGAAGAAAGACAGTGTTATAGCTGTGTACGATAAATACTCAGGAGATTTCAAGAATTTCATTATTCTTGATTCAGATGAAATTAAGGGAATTACATCGGTGAATTATTACGAGTCATTTAAGTATGACATGGTGGAAATAGAAGATGTTGAGTTTTATGATGATAAAATGTATCTTCTTTACCAGAAAAAAGGTAATTTCCAGATACTGATTGTCGACAAACCGGATGTAATCAAGGATTTGAGCGAAGAGGAAAGAGAAAAAGACATCATTTCGGAAGAATTAGATGTTTCAAAATTCTATTAAAAGGAAAGCACTTTGATTGCCGAAGATACAGGCTTTTTGCGTAAGATTGAAGAGAAAAGACAAAAGTAGTATAATTTACACTGTTGTAAACAGAAAGGGTATATGGAATGAAAAAGAATTTATTGAAAATATCTGTTTTTGCAGTTTTTGCAGCGTTCTTATCCGTTATGGTTTTCGCCTGCAAAAAGAATGAAACAACGGTACCGGAAGTGGTAGAAACTCCTTCATTGGTTAAGGTGGCGGAAGAGGAGAACGAAACTCACGAGGAAGAAACCAAAGAGGAAACAAAAGAAGTTACAGAGAAAGAGCCTGAAGTTGAAGAGGAACCCGAAGAAGAGCTTATTGCGAAAGATCTGGGAACATTCATATTTTATTTCAGCGGGATCGATGTATGGGGCTGGACCGATACACAGAGTCGAAGCGATGTTAATATTATCGCAGCAGTAAATACAAATACAAGACATATTCAGCTTATCAATACACCGAGAGATTATTATGTTGAGATGCCCATAAGCAACGGTATGAAAGACAAACTCACACATGCGGGTCTTTACGGTATAGACAATTCAATGGGAACATTAAATATGCTTTACGGAATTCAGATCGATTATTATCTTCGAATGAATTTCTCAGGATTTGAAAAGATTATCGATACTCTCGGCGGAGTGGACGTTTATTCGGAGTATGATTTCACTGTTGATCCCATCAAGCATTACACAGAAGGATACAACCATCTTACAGGACTTGAAGCTTTAGCATTTGTTCGTGAAAGACATGCTTTCGCAAACGGCGACAATCAGCGTGGACGTAACCAGATGGCTATGATTCAGGCTATGATTAAGAAAGTATGCTCACCCGAGTTTTTACTTAATTATCCGACAATCAAGGAAGAACTGGTTGATATGTACAGAACCAATATGCCTGATGAAATGCTTCTTCAGCTTATGACCAACCAGCTTGTTGACGATACCGAATGGACAGTTGATACATTCTCGGTAACAGGTTCGGGCGGAAGCGAAGTTACTTATTCAACACCGGGCTCTGCAGCATATGTTATGATTCCCAATGAATCGGACATTGCTGAAGCAAAAAGATTAATGGAAGCAGTTCTTACAGAAAAGAAGGATTGATCCGGTTATAACTGTTAAAAAATTGTTGTGATTAAGAAACAGATAATTACATGAAGATAATTATTTGGAGTAAAAGTATAAATGAGTTTAAAAATGAGTATCTATGGTTTCCTGGTAAACAGGAAACCGGGGATAAACTTCAGATATCATAAGTTTCATGACGGAAAAGCGGGAGCGGAAAAAATACATTCCTGGCTTTATTTGTTATGGCTGAATTTCGCATATTATATTCTATTTTGCCGATTCTTGGGCAAACTTCCCGAAGCGGAAATCTTTGAACAAAAAAGAGTCCCCTTTAAAACAAGCGAATCAAAAAAGAACCTTGAAGACAATCCGGGTTTAACCGTGTCTCATTATGTTGATGCGGCAGATGATTATGACATTGTTTCTTTTGATATATTCGATACGCTTATTTTCAGACCTCTTTGCGAACCTGCAGATCTTTTCTATTTTGTCGGAGAAGAACTTAAGGTAATGGATTTTAAGAGAACAAGGATCTGGGCCGAAGGTGATGCGAGATTTAAGAATTACTTAAAGAAAAAACACTATGAAATAGGGCTTTCTGAGATCTGGGAGGATTTAAGCGAAGAGTCCGGACTTGATGCAAAAAAAGGAATGGATATCGAGATTGAGACCGAAAAGAGGCTTTGTTACGCCAATCCTTTCATGCTTGAAGTTTGGAATGAACTTAAGAAAAAAGGAAAAAAGATAATAGTTGTTTCCGACATGTATCTTCCCGGGAAAACTCTTGAAGAAATCCTTGAAAAGAACGGATTTAAGGGTGCCGAGAGACTTTATGTCTCAAATGAATACGGAAAGAACAAGTATGAAGGAAAGCTTTTTGAGCAGGTAAAAAATGATTATCCCGGAGCAAAGATACTGCATATCGGAGACAATCCCAAAAGTGATGTTGTAAGTGCGAAAAAGGCTCTTTTCGGTGTTTGTCAGTATCCGAACACGAACAGAAAGATGCTCGAATACCGTCCCTATGACATGTCATACCTGGTCGGTTCAGCCTACAGGGGAATCGTAAGCAATAATCTTTATAACGGATTGGCAGACTTTTCCATGGAATATGAGTACGGATATTTATATGGCGGGCTTTTCGTTCTCGGATATTGTTCCTATATTCATGAATACTGCAAAACTCATAATATTGACAAGATTCTTTTCTTATCAAGAGACGGAGATATTCTTAATAAAGCCTACAGCTTCCTTTATCCGGGCGAAAACACGGAATATGTTTACTGGTCAAGAAAAGCAGCGCTTAAACTTACGGCTCCTTATGACAAGCATGATTATTTCAGAAGATTTTTGTATCATAAGGTAAATCAGAAGATTAAGATTAAAAAGATTCTTGAAGCCATGGAACTCGGTTTCCTGGCAGATGAACTCGGTGATTGGAAGCAGATTAATGATGACTGGAATCATAAGACTTACCTCGAGGAAGACTGGGAGAAGTGTGACAGAAAGTTCATAGATCTTAAAGCTGAATATGAACTCACAGATAAGAACGCATATCTTCTCAGAAGATTTATTGAAGCCAAATGGGATAAAGTTATCGATACGTACAGTTCGCAATCTGAGGCTGCAAGGGAGTACTGGAGCGAAGTTTTGAAGGATTCATCCAAGGCTCTTGCAGTTGATATCGGATGGGCAGGAAGCGGTGCAATCGCTTTGTCACACCTTGTTGAAAATGTATGGGAAATGCCCTGTGAGATAATCGGGATGATAGCCGGAAGCAATACTGTACATAACGCTGAACCCGATGCGTCAGAAACTTTCCTGCAAAGCGGAAAAATGGTCTCCTACATGTATTCTCATGCGCACAATCGTGATCTTTTAAAAAAGCATAATCCCGGAAGGGATTACAATGTCTTCTGGGAGCTGCTACTTTCATCACCGCAACCCCGATTTGAGGGATTTTACCCTGATGGATTGCATTTTGGAAAGAAAGATTACAATCCCGAAGGAATTGCGGAAATTCAAAACGGAATTATGGATTTCGTTCAAACATATAAGGTAAGATTCAAGGATTATCCGTATATGTTTAACATCTCCGGAAGAGATGCCTACGCACCGATGATCGCTGCAAGCGGAAATCACGAAAAGTATTTTAAAGAAATAGAAAAGAAATTCGAACTGAATATTAATGTCGAATAGAAATGAAAGGACAAACAATGGAAAAATTAATACTGTTTGGATGTGGAGTTGAAACAGAGAAATTCATTAAGCGAAATTCCAATGAAAAAATAATTTGTTGTATAGATGACAATTTAGCGACTGCGTCTTTTGGGGGATACAAGGTGTATAAATCATCAGAACTTATGAATGTAAGGTCTGACCATGGCGGAATCGTGCTTATATTTACTAGAAATGTGAAAGCATATAGTTTAATTTCAAAGCAATTAAAAAAGCTCGGATTGACAGAATTTGAAGATTATCTACCTGCACACTTATATAAAAAGAAAATAGCATTGGCATGGGGGAATTGTCATGCTTTATATATAAAAGCTTTTTTGAGTTATTCAAAAGAATTTAGTGATAAATATGCTTTCTATGATACTAAAAATCTATGGGATATGAAAGAAAAGGATTTGGATTTAAATCTTCTTAAACATTGCGATTTGCTGGTTAGTCAACATATTCGTGAAGATAATAAGGTTGGTAGTTTTGCATCAAGTGATTCCATTGAAAAGTATATAAAACCAGAATGTATTGTTTTAAAATTCCCTAACTTATTTGGACTTCCGAAATTTCTGTTTCCACAATCGTCGATAGATGATATGTATACAATAGGCGCATCTATCAGATGGTATAGGGATGCCTATATTGATGAATGTATACGATTAAATCCTACATATACAGCAGAACAGGTTGAATTATATGTTAAGAGTAAAGAGATAGACAATAATTGGATTGATGAAAAACTTCGTGAGTTTTGGGAAAAGGTAGACATACGTGAAGCTCAGAGTAATATTCATATTAAAGATTATTTAGAAAGCCATTTTTATGATTTGCAGTTGTTTTATGATACGGAGCATCCTTCGAAAGAAGTTTTAGGTGAGATTGGAAATAGAATTCTTACTTTTCTGAATATGAAGAGGTTGCCAGATGATGTGTTTATCTCAAATGTTTATGCGCATGAGGTGCCTGTCTACCCACAAATTAAGAAATATTTAAAACTTAATTGGAAAGAACGAGATCTCAAAAAAGATAATTGCGCCGAAAAGATTGAAAACGTATATATGGACTTCAAAGAATATATAAGACAATATTTAATTGCATATTCATCGAAAAATAATATTGTTTATTTGAGTGGGAAAGTCTTTCTGAACGATCACACTGTAAATGAAATTGGTAAATGGGTAACGATGGATAAGAATAGTGTATGGGGAGCAGAAAGTAAAGCACAAAAAATGTACGCTATAAGTATAAATGATAATGAATATGCAAAACTCGAATATCAAGTTAAGGGAAATATATCGGGGTGGAGTGAGGTGAAAATGTCTGGCGCATTAGCAGGCAAAACAGATGATCCAGATGATTATATTGTAGATATGAGAGTTAAGTGTTTTATAGCCGACCCATCTATAACAATGAGGATTAGGGGGTATTTTCAAAGTATTGGATGGAAAGAATTTGTTGAGCAGAACGAGTGCCTTGGTAACAATAATATTGAAAAACGTTTGGAAGCATTTGAGATTTACCTTGAGAACACTAAACATCCGAATTAAATGTGGCAGTATCACGATTAAGTAAAAAGGGTTTTATTGCCTTACTATAGATTGAAACCAGGACGAAACCATTGGTTTTCATAGAATATTAGGGGAATTGCTGAGATGGCGTATTCAGTATTCTACAATAACTAACTCGGATAAAGGTAATGAGGATGAAAACGAATTTGAAACTGCTTCGATGACAAACGAAAACTTGCTTAATGCTAGGAATGCCTATCGAGAGAAACATGGGCTTCTTACTTCGAATGAAATCGTTAAAATCAGAGAGGGGTACGGTCTTTCTCAGGTTGAATTGGCAAGAATGCTTGGCTGGGGAGAGGCTACTGTTTCAAGGTATGAAAGCAACTCCATTCAGGACGATGCTTATGATACAATGCTTCGAATAATTAAAGATAATCCTCTTCAGGCTTTGGAGTTTTTAAAAAGAAATGAGTCCAAGTTTTCCGATACAAAGAAACTGGTCAACTTTTATAATAGCGTTTACAACCATTCTCTTTAGCCTTGGAAATAAAGGAATTTTAATTGCATTGTATTTGAATTATAAAATGAAAAATGGCATGCATAATGAATATGGAGGATTACTCATTATAAGATCTAAATTAATTATATGGTAAAACAGGTTACCGACTGATGCCGGTAACCTGTTTTTTGTCAGTGAATGATGGTTTTGTATTGGAAACAACAAATATGGATAGCATAGTCAGATAGACTTGACATATGATTAAATACTATTTATACTATCAATTGATAGTGAAACGCGGAAGGGGGCGGTTACAATATTCCTAAGCGCTATATCAAAGAAGAGAGATGTTGTCGCTTTTTTGAAAGAACTGAAATCATTTCTGGAAAGAAAAGATTTTAATATAGATTCGGATATTTACATAATCAGAAAAAGAAAAAATAACGACGAAAAGCACTCGACTCCATATACTTTATTGGATTTGGATTATGATATATGGGATGTAATTGAAAGGCTGAAAGAATTGTCAGTTTCAGAATATTCAGAAACAAAAATAGATAAAGATGATGTTAATCCGCCATTACTGTATGTATTTGGAAAGGTGATCGATGGAAAACTTGTTTATGTGAAACTGAAAATAAAAGATGATCCCAAGAGATACATTTTGTGTGTATCATTTCACTATGCTAAAGAGTCTATGGAATTTCCTTATGCGTGATGGGCTATTGAATGGAGATGTTGTTATGGAAAGATCAAAATTAATCAAAAAAATACGTATGAGCTGTCCTTTATGTGATAAAGAACATGAAGTTGAGGAAAGAAAAAGACTGACTGCAATTTCCTTTAAAGGCGAAAAAGTTAAGTATGAAGAAAAGTTCTATTTTTGCGTGAATGCAGATGAGGATGAAAACGAATTTGAAACTGCTTCGATGACAAACGAAAACTTGCTTAATGCAAGGAATGCCTATCGAGAGAAACATGGGCTTCTTACTTCGAATGAAATCGTTAAAATCAGAGAGGGGTACGGCCTTTCTCAGGTTGATTTGGCAAGAATGCTTGGCTGGGGAGAGGCTACTGTTTCAAGGTATGAAAGCAACGCCATTCAGGACGATGCTTATGATACAATGCTTCGAATAATTAAAGATAATCCTCTTCAGGCTTTGGAGTTTTTAAAAAGAAATGAGTCCAAGTTTTCCGATAAAAAGAAACGTGAAATAAAGAATAAAATATTAGAGAAAATCGATTCTTACGGAAAAGAATATCTTACAAGACAGGCATTTGAGGGAGAGTATGCCAGCTTTGAAGAACCTTCGGATTCCAATGGTAATTCCTTGCTTAATATCGATAAGATTGAAGCTGTAATTTCCTATATTGCCGAACGTGATAAGAATCTTTATAAAGTTAAACTGATGAAGTTACTTTGGTATATAGATGTAGTGTCATATAAACTCAGAGGTTTTTCCATAACCGGAATGGTTTACAGACACAATACTATGGGCGCACTTCCGATTGGACATTATAGCCTTATGAACCTGGAGAATCTTAATGTGGTTGAAGAAGAGAGTTACACGAATGATTCAATGTTACATATCTTGCCTACTGAGGGGATGGACTATAGTATTTTGAGTGATGAAGATAAAAAAATAATAGATAAAGTAATTAAAAAGTTTAAGAATTATAAAACTTCTGATATTGTTGACTACATGCATAAAGAAAAAGCGTATGTTGAAACAAAGACCGGAGATATAATACCATTCACTCTGGCTAAGGAGATAAAGAACTTCTAAACGTTTTTTTCGCATCCATATTCTTATAAATGTTTTAAGCGTTGGATTATCTATATATTTGACCAGATAAAACAGGTTACCGACGATGCGCCGGTAACCTGTTTTTTGTCAGTGAATGATGGTTTTGTGTTGTTGATGAACATTATTTTATAACTATTCTGAAATCATCTCCTTTCGAAATAATTTTAGCTTTAAGGCCCTGACTTTGAAGTAAGCTTCGTACAATCGAAAGTCCGAGTCCGGTACCGTTTTTCTCACTTCTGCTTTCGTCGTCCTTGACGAAAGGCTCCCAGAGTTTGGAGGGAGTAGTTTTTAGAGGTGTAATGGGAGTATTTTGGATAATTAAACTATTTCCTTTTGAATAGATCTTTATACTTCCGTTATCCTTTGTGTATTTGACAGCGTTATTAATCAGGTTATCCAAAACCCTTTTTACGGATTCTGTATTTGCGTTTTTTGAAAACGAGTTTTCTATAGTGTATGTAATACCGCGCTGATTTAAAGCATCTTCGTAGCGCACAATTACTTCTTTTGCAATTTCACAAAAATCTGTTTTTGCCACAGAATTTGGATCATTGTTACTTTCCAGCTTGGAAAGCGCCAGAACATCCGCAATAATTCCATTCATGTATTCGGTATTCTCTATTATTGCATCTGCATAGTGCTCGCGTTTTTCACTCTGGACATTCAACTTAAGGTTTTCTGCATATCCGCTCATTACGGTAAGAGGAGTCTTAAGATCGTGTGCCATGGAATTCATCAATGCTTTTCTGTAATCCTCATTCTGATACCAGACTTTCAGCTTGCTGTACGATAAATTGGCCAGAAGGAAACATACAACAATATCGGCCAGAATGTAAATAATTGAAAGAATAATGATTATCGAAAGATATGTTTTTAAAAAATCATCGGTAATTTTCGTGGTTATAACATATTCTTTTCCGGAAGGATCCGTATAATTCGCTGTATCTGTTAAATTGTTTGAAAACGGTCTTCGTGCGATACTTTGATAATCATCAAGTGACATATTTCTTCCTAAGAGAATATGCAATCCGCTTATTTTTTCACCGTCGAGGAAGAATTCTCCGGTTTCCATATCATACTTATACGGCAGCAGACCTTCGGTATTCTCAAGCTGCCTGCTGAAGAATTCTTTGTCAGTGACATAATCACCGTCATCTTTGAGTTCCCCCATCCAGCTCGGAATTCGTTCTGTTGTAATTACAATGGTAGTGGGATACATTTTTAGTGTTTCGGGGTCTACGTAACCATCAAGAATTTCAATATACTTGTAAGTGTTTTTCGAAGGGATAAGCATTTCGAGCAGGGTCTTGTCGTAGAGCGTATTGTAGCTGTCCATTACGTCTTTCGCGATATCGAATTTTGAAAGCGTTTCGTAATCGCACAGATATACGTTTCGTTCCATAAGTTCGTTGTTTTCGTCTCTGACGGTATGCAAAAACGACCATGCAGGCGAGGAGTCCATTATCATATTGCCATCCGAATCGGTCACATAAATATAAGATTTAAGACCGGGAAACTGGCAAAGAAGAGATTCGTAATTGAGAACGACTCTGAATTTATAGAAATTGAAGTTTTCTTCGAGAGGAACTTCTTTTTTGTCCTGAAGGAGTTTCGTAATGAAAGGTTTGGAAAAATTATTCATCACTTCGGAAACTTTGTATTTTGAATACTGATTCAAAGCGGTAAAAGTGATAATTATGATAATAAGTATTATTGGAATTGAAATGAGTATTTTTTCGGAAAATACTTTTGAAAATGTTTTTCTTTTCTTCATATAAGCCTCCGCAATTGTCTGACGGTATATGACAAAACAGCCTTCAAAAGGAAAACGATTGAGCTTATCCTGCAGATTTATTCCGTTATCTTGTATCCTTTGGAAAAAACGGTATGTATCTGGGAAGCTGCAGAGCCAAGGGCTTTCCTTAATTTTTTGATATGATTGTCAACGACTCTGTCGCCGCCTTCAAAATCATATCCCCATACGGCATCAAGAAGAGTTTCTCTGCTGATTACCCAGTCTTTGTGCTTAACAAGATACAAAAGCAATTCGTATTCTTTGGGCGCGAGAGTGACTTCTTTTCCGTTTGCATATACATTCATTGTGTTTAAGTTGATTTCGATCTGCCCGATTTTGCAGATATCGTTTACGACCGTCCCCTTTGAGCGGTTTAAAAGTGCAATACATTTTGCATAAAGCGTCGCAAGTGAGAACGGTTTGGAAATATAATCGTCGCATCCGGTTTTAAAACCGTTAAGGACGTCTTCTTCAAGAGTTCTTGCCGTAAGATAAATAATCGGAACGTCGTTTTTCTGCCTGATCATTTTACAGAGCGTAAAGCCGTCTATATAGGGAAGCATAATATCGAGAAGGATAAGGTCGAATTCATTTTCTTCTATTATTTCTTTTGCTTCCTGACCGTCTTTAGCCATGGTGATTTTAAAATCATGATCTTTTTTGGCTGTGAAATAGTCATAGATTATTTCTCTTATCTGACTGTCATCTTCAACACAAAGCATTTTTATATTCATAACTGACCTCGTTTCTGATTGTATAATAAAATACGGATGTATCTATTTTGTATCGTTTGAAATTATTTATACATTTATTTTATTTCAGAGGCAGGTGTATGTCATTACTTTTGATGATTAACGATTGAAATATTATTGTTTGATATATTAATACAATGTATAAATAATTGATGAAGTTATAAATTCGGTATTTATAAATTTCAGTTGACACACCAAAATGTTTTGCTTTTAATTAACTATATGAAATGGATAAAAATGAATTCGTGATTTTTGTGTTTTGTGACATTGCGGATTTTAAAAAGAAAGATGAATTATATATACATGAACAGGAGGGAAAATTAATGGTAAAACATGTTATTGTTTGGACTCTGAAAGAAGAGTATTCAAAAGAGGAAAAAGAGAACATCAAGAAGGAAATCAAGGAAGGACTCGAAGGTCTTAAGGGAAAGGTTCCCGGCATCGTTGAAATAAAGGTAAATATTAACGGACTTGAAAGTTCCAATGCCGATCTTATGCTTGATTCAACTTTTGAAGACGCTGCAGCTCTTAACGGATATTCAGTACATCCCGAACATGTTAAGGTTGCTACGGAAAAGGTAAGACCTTTTGCAAAGATCAGAAGCTGTTTTGATTACGAAGTTTAATCAGAGAGAGTATAAAAAAACTTTGATTTGATTGCATTATCTTATTGTGACTAATGCTACATAAACATATGATTGGATGAAAAAATGAGTGCTATAGCAGTATTAAAGAAGGGCGAGGGAAGGAATCTTAATTCCGGAGGAGCCTGGATTTTTGACAATGAAATCGAAAGTGTCATGGGCGATTACGAAGACGGAGACATTGTTGCCGTTAAGGATAATGACGGCAGATTTTTGGGACAGGGATTTATCAATTCCAATTCCAAAATCCGCATAAGAATTACGACAAGACGAAGCGATGTAACCATAGACCGTGATTTCCTTCGTATGAGAGTAAGGAATGCCTGGAATTATCGTAAGAACGTTATGAGTGATTGCTTTGACGATTCGGATTCGATGCGTGTTGTTTTCGGAGAAGCTGATTTTCTACCGGGACTTGTAATAGATAAGTATAACGATGTTCTGGTTGTTGAGTCTCTGGCGCTTGGTATAGATAAACTGAAAGAAACAATTATCGAAGAATTAAAAGCAGTTCTTTCGGAGGACGGTATTAAAATAAAGGGCGTGTATGAACGTTCTGATGCGCCTGTCCGCAAAAAAGAAGGAATGTATCTTCATAAGGGATTCATCGGCGAAGAGTTCGATACGAATGTTAAGATAAAGGAGAACGGGATTGAATATACCGTCGATGTTGTAAATGGACAGAAGACCGGATTTTTCCTTGATCAGAAATTAAACCGCCTCGCGATGCAAAGGCTTTGTAAGAATGTTTTAAACTGTGAAGATAATCTTGGCGGAAGAGGTACTCTTAAGGTGCTTGACTGTTTTACACATATGGGTACGTTTGCTCTTAACTGCGCGAAAGCAGGTGCCACTGAAGTTACCGGACTTGATATATCTGAATTTGCAGTATCTCAGGCCACGCAGAATGCAAAGAACAACGGCCTTGACGGCAGAGCAAAGTTTGTATGTGCCAATGTACTTGATGAGCTGCCGAGGCTTTACACTGCGGGAGAGCAGTATGATATAGTCATTCTTGATCCGCCTGCATTTACCAAGTCAAAGGAAGCAACGAAGAATGCAATCAAAGGTTATCGTGAGATAAACATGAAAGGAATGAAACTTGTTCGTGACGGAGGTTTCCTTGCGACCTGTTCGTGCTCGCATTTCATGACCGAAGATTTATTCAAGCAGACGATTCTTCAGGCCGCAAGAAGCGTTCACAAGAGACTTACTCAGGTCGAGTTTCGTACTCAGGCACCTGACCATCCGATACTCTGGTCAGCCGATGAGTCCTATTATCTTAAATTCATCATCTTTCAGGTTACTGATGAGAAGTAATATTGGATGAATTATATTGCTTCAGAAGCTATTCATGGTAACCCGGAGTACTTCAATGAAAGATTTAAAACTATAATACAAAAATGCAAAACCGCAAAATTTGTGACAGAATACGCTCGATTAACCACAAATATTGCGGTTTAATTGTTGTAAGTAGTTGGCTTGTAAAGCGCAATAATGATATTACGTTTTGCGCTTTGGGGTTGAATTTAAAGCGCAACAATGATATTGTTAAATAAAAAAACTAAGGACGAGGCTATGCGAGATATAGACAAAATAATTGAAGATGACGAAAATCAGGTGGTTGAATGGAAAGAGTCATGGCAGGATAAGTATCTAGA
>JAEEGL011965546.1_pt1 | contig 31226 bp, 23 predicted proteins | sample 9134231 | NCBI WGS metagenome assembly JAEEGL01 (sample SAMN16246548, study PRJNA631951) | gut metagenome | biome: gut microbiome; feature: rumen; material: fiber-attached | host: Bos | place: Iran: Karaj | collected 2018-10
GACTGACACCTTCGGCCGTGAAGGCCTCAGCCGGCGCTATTGAGCATATGATGGTTGCCAAGGTCACCAACCTGAACCGGACCATTGATGATCTGAAGCGGAGCGGCGTATGGATCTATGCGGTCACGATGGACGGGAAAGACTATGAAAAGGTTGATTTCCGGGGCGGAGCAGCACTGATCATTGGCGCTGAAGGCGAAGGCATCAGCCGGCTGACACTGGAGAAATGCGATCTGGCCGTTTCCCTGCCGATTAAAGGCAAGCTGGACAGCCTGAACGCCTCTGTTGCGGCCGGAATTATGATGTACCGAGTGCTGAGCAGCCGGAAAAAATGACAGATACAGAGGCGGAAAGCGATAATATGGACGAAAGAGAATGGCAGGAAATTCGGGATCTGCCGGATGCATTTTCCCGGAAAGAGCCGCTTTCCACTGAGAAAGAAGAAGAAACGCAGGAGGATTTGCGGGAGCGATTTACCCATCTGACCGACGAAGAAGTAGTCGAGATGAGCCATCAGGGCGAGCCGCTGGCAGAAGATTATCTGCTGGACAAGTACAAGAACTTCGTCCGGGCAAAGGCCAGAAGCTATTTTCTGATTGGCGCCGACCACGAGGATATCGTTCAGGAGGGGATGATCGGCCTGTACAAGGCTATCCGGGATTACCGGCCGGAAAAGCTGAGCTCGTTCCGGGCTTTTGCAGAACTGTGCATCACAAGGCAGATTATCACAGCCATCAAAACTGCAACCAGGCAGAAACACATCCCGCTGAACAGCTATATCAGTCTGAACAAACCGCTCTACGACGAGGAAAGCGACCGTACGCTGATGGATGTCATCATGGAGGGGAAGGTCTCAAACCCGGAGGAAATCATTATCAACCGGGAGGACCTGACCAACATCAACGAAAAGATCAAAGAGGTGCTGAGCGGACTGGAGCAGGAGGTGCTGAGCGCCTATCTGGACGGAAAAAGCTATCAGGAAATCGCCGAATCTCTGGGGCGCCACGTTAAGTCCATCGACAATGCTTTGCAGCGGGTCAAACGGAAGCTCGAAAAATACCTGGAAGAAACCGCCATATAAACTTGAGAAGGACAGCCGACACAGGGCTGTCCTTTTCCATACACAACTTTTTTTCAGAAAAAAAGGATTTTCCATGACTTACCTATTGACGAATATGGTCAAAAACAGGTAAAATATCTACAGATACCGGCTGATCCATTTTCCTCTCTTTCCATGGATGCCGGTACGGACCAGGCGAAAAGAATACAAATAAGGAGTGTGTGGTTCTGTGTTAAGAAAAAAGACCTGTGTAGCAATGCTTTTGGCAGGCGGTCAGGGGAGCCGCCTTGGAATCCTGACCAAGAACGTGGCCAAACCGGCGGTTCCTTATGGAGGCAAATACCGGATTATCGATTTTCCTCTGAGCAACTGCACGAACAGCGGCATTGATACCGTCGGTGTGCTGACCCAATATCAGCCGCTGGAGCTGAACTCCTATATCGGCAGCGGCGCGCCCTGGGATCTTGACATCTCCAACGGCGGCGGCGTGTTCGTACTTCCGCCCTATCAGACTGTCAAGGGAAGTGAGTGGTACAGGGGCACCGCCAATGCCATTTATCAGAACCTTTCCTTCATCGAAGAATACAATCCGGATTATGTGCTGATCCTCAGCGGCGATCACATTTATAAAATGGACTACAACGCCATGCTGACAGACCATATCCGCAACGACGCGGACGCAACGATTGCCGTACGGCCGGTCCCGTGGGAAGAGGCGTCCCGTTTCGGTATCATGAACACGGACGATGAGAACCGGATTATCGAGTTTGAGGAAAAACCGAAGAAGCCGAAGAGCAACAAGGCTTCCATGGGCGTATATATTTTTACATGGGAAAAGCTGCGGAAATATCTGATTGATGATGAAAACGACAAGAAGAGCAGCAACGACTTCGGCAAGAACATTATTCCAGCAATGCTGGGTGCCCAGGAACGGATGTTTGCGTACAACTTTGAGGGATACTGGAAGGACGTCGGAACCATCGAGAGCCTCTGGGAAGCGAACATGGATCTGCTGATGGAGAATCCGCCGATTAATCTGCATGACAAGAGCTGGCGGATCTATGCCCGCAATCCCGGCTTCCCGCCGCATTACGTGGCGAAGGGCGCGAGCATTACCGACTCCATGGTGACAGAAGGCAGCGAGATCTACGGCAACGTTCATCACAGCATTATCTTCGCCGGGGTCACCGTTGAAGAGGGCGCCAATGTTCAGGACAGCGTGATTATGCCCGGAAGCGTCATCAAGCGCGGAGCTGTCGTCCGCAGGACCATTGTAGCGGAGAACGCAGTCATCGGCGCGGGTGCCATCGTCGGTGAAGAAACGGGCAACATTGCCGTGATCGGACATGACGTATCCCTGCCGGCAGGAGTCAGCGTAGCCGCAGGCGTGCAGGTGGATCAGGATACCACCTTCTGAGAAAGAGCAGCAAAACGAGGAAAGGACGAAAATGAACATGAAGAATGTCATGGGAATTATCTATACGGGCGAAAATGATACCCGCCTGCGGGAGCTGACGATGCTCCGCGCCATTGCCGCGCTGCCGGTGGCCGCCCGGTTCCGGGTGATCGACTTCCAGGTTTCCAGCATGGTGAACGCCGGGATCAAGAATATCGGCGTGATTATGCAGAAAAACTACCACAGCCTGATGGACCATCTGGGCAGCGGCAAGGAATGGGATCTGCATGGAAAAAATGAAGGTCTGCATATTCTGCCGCCCTTCCTGACACGGGAAAATGTGGGTGTCTATACAGGGCTTCTGGACGGCATTCGGAGCAATACCAATTACCTCGAGCGGAGCAAGCAGGAGCTGCTGGTTCTGAGCGGAAGCGATATCATCTACAACGCCCGGCTGGATGAAATCCTCCGGTTCCATCAGGATACGGATGCCGCGGTAACCCTCATGTACACCCGGGATCCTTCCATGCAGCGGGATGAGCGGGGAACCTATCTGAAGATCGATGAGAGCGGCAACGTGACAGATATGGAAGTTCAGCCCACAAAGCCAAGCTATGAAAATACCTATATGAAGGTACTGGTCATCAAGCGCGAGCTGCTGCAGACGCTGGTCGACAAGGCTGTAGCCCACGGTCAGCACGACCTGGACCGTGATCTGCTGCTGAAGATGGTGCAGGAAGGTCAGTATAAAGTGAATGCCTATGAATACAAGGGAGAATGCTGGCGGATCGACTCTGTACAGAGCTTCTTCAAACTGAACATGGATCTGCTGAATCCCGAGAAGCGGAAGGGGATTTTCCGGGACGAGCTGCCGGTTTATACGAAGGTCCGCGATGAGATGCCAACTTATTACGGCGACAACGCGAGCGTCATCAACAGCCTGCTGGCTGACGGATGTCAGATCGAAGGCACTGTTGAGAACAGCATCCTTTTCCGCGGCGTACGTGTGGCTCCGGATGCGCATGTGAAGAACTGCATCATCATGCAGGACGGCCAGGTGCATTCCGGTGCGTATATTGAAAACTGCATCCTGGACAAGCAATCCGTCATCAAGCGGAATGCCAAACTAATCGGGCCTGATGCGTATCCCATCGTGATCGCGAAGAACGTCATGATCTGATAAGAGGCGCGGCTGCCTGATTACGGCAGCCTCGTTTTTTTCGGAAGTTTTTCTGAAGTTTTCCGGATCGGACCGGGTCTGTGAGAATTCAGGAGACAAAGGAGGACAAGCAATATGAAAATCCTGTTTGCAGCCAGTGAATCGGTGCCGTTCGTTAAAACCGGCGGACTGGCGGATGTGGTCGGAGCACTGGCCCCCGTGCTGGCGAAGGAAGGACATGATGTCCGGGTAATTATTCCCCTGTTCAGCGCTATTCCCCAGGAATGGCAGAAGCAGATGAGCCATGTGACGGACTTTGAGGTTCAGCTGGGATGGCGGAAGCAGTACTGTGGTATTGAAATGCTGAAGAAGGACGGGGTTACCTGGTACTTCATGGACAACAAATACTATTTCGGCCGGCCGTACATATACGGAATGGGCGGGGATGAATATGAACGGTTCGGATTCTTCTGCCGTGCGATTCTGAACATGCTTCCGCTGATCGATTTCCAGCCGGAAGTGATTCATGCGCACGACTGGCAGAGCGGTATGGTACCAGCCCTGCTGAAGATCCAGTACGCTCATCTGCCATTCTACACGAAGATCAAAACGATCTATACGATCCATAACCTGCAGTATCAGGGGATCTTCGGGATCCGGGAAGTACAGGACGTGCTTGGGCTGGGAGACAGCCTCTGGACAAACGATAAGCTGGAATGCTACGGATGTGCCAACTTCATGAAAGCGGCGCTGGTATACAGCGACCTGATCACTACGGTCAGTCCGTCCTATTCCGAAGAAATTCAGACAGCCTATTACGGAGAGCGGCTGGACGGTCTGCTGCGAGCCAGAAAAAATGATCTGTTCGGGGTGCTGAACGGAATTGACATGGTGGATTATAACCCCGAAACAGACGAGCGGATCGCGGCCGATTATTCTGTGAATGACCTGAGCGGCAAGGCAATATGCAAGAAGGCGCTGCAGGAAAGCCTGGGGCTGGATGTGAATCCCGATGTGCCGGTCATCGGTATGGTCGGCCGGCTCAGCAACCAGAAAGGACTGGACCTGGTAGACTATGTGATCGCCGACATCATGCGGCAGAACGTTCAGCTGGTTGTGCTGGGTATGGGCGAAGGCCGGTATTTCAACCTGTTCAGCTGGGCTGAAGGTGAATATAAGGGAAGGGTTGCAGCCAGGTTTACCATGGATCATGCGCTGGCTCATCAGATATATGCGGGCACAGATATGTTCCTGATGCCAAGCCAGTTTGAACCCTGCGGGCTGAGCCAGATGATCGCCATGCGGTACGGAACGATACCGATCGTACGTGAAACCGGCGGACTGCGGGATACCGTGCTCAGCTACAATGAAACGACCGGAAATGGAAACGGATTCACCTTTTTCAACTACAATGCGCATGATATGCTGCACACCATTGAGCGGGCCGTCGATTACTACCGGAATAAGCCTGAAATCTGGAGAATGCTGCAGGAGCGCGGCATGAATGGGGATTACAGCTGGACTCATTCTGCGGGAGAATACCTGAAACTGTATGAACGGCTGTTTGTTGAAAAAGATCCCAAGACGGATAAACAGGCAGAACAGGAAGAACCCAACCCTGTAGTCGTGGAAATTAAAGCGGAGTAATGGAAGACAGAGGGAAAGCGGGAACCAAATCTGACAGGGATGTGCGGGTGCTGACCTGCACATCCATTTTTCACGAGTATGGAGCATATATTTGAAGATGAGACTCTGGAGGATCTGCAGATTGGCGGGTTAAAGCTGATCCAGAAAAAAAAGAACTTCCGGTACGGCATGGATGCAGTGCTGCTGGCGGATTTCGCGAATATCCGCTCCAGGGATGCTGTAGCTGATTTTGGCACAGGAACAGGAATTCTTCCGCTGCTTCTGATTGGCAGAGGGAAAGGTCAGCATTTTACAGCGATCGAGATCCAGCCTGAAATGGCGGAGATGGCCCGGCGCACGATGAAGCTGAATCATCTGGAAGAACGGGTGATGGTTCTGCAGGCAGATGCGTCCGAAGCTCCGGAAATGCTGGGTATCTGCACCATGGAAGCAGTGGTTTGCAATCCACCCTATGGTATGCCGGGACGATCGATGCAGAATCAGCGGCAGGAGCTGGCACTGGCCCGTCATCAGGGGCAGGAAACGCTCAGCCGTCTTTTTAACGCCGCTTTCCGCATCCTGAAGGGAAAGGGAAAACTGTTTCTCGTTTATCCTGCGGCACAGATGTTCAGTCTGATGACGGCATTGCGAACGGCGCATCTGGAGCCGAAACACTTCCGGCTGGTATATCCGGATATCAATCACAGCGCCAATCTGGTACTGATGGAAGCGGTGAAGGATGCACGGCCTTTGCTGCAGCCCATGCCGCCGCTGATTGTATGCGATGAAAACGGAAACTTGACAAACGAACTGAAGTCCATTTATCATATGGAGGAATAAACTGAAGTCAGTCAGAAAGGCGGCGGGTCTCCATGCAGGCGGATGTCGGCATCATTGGCGGCGGCGCTTCCGGAATTGCAGCCGCCATTGCTGCAGGCCGAGGCGGAGAGCGCGTGCTGCTGCTGGAAAGCATGGAGCAGATCGGAAAAAAGCTTCTGGCCACCGGCAACGGACGCTGTAACCTGATCAACAGCGGAAAGCCTGTTTACTATGGAGATCCGGAGTTTGCTGCTCTGGTAACAGGTTCGAACCCCGTGGATGAGCTGACGGCGTTTTGGCACAGTCTTGGATTATTTCTGCGATACGATCGGGAAGGACGCGGATATCCGTTCACCGGAATGGCATCGACCGTGGTGGAGGTGCTGAAGGCGGAAATGAAGCGCCTGCCGGTTGAGATCTGTACAAAAGCAGCCGTTGCCGGTATCCGGAAGGATAACCATGGTTTCCTGATCCAAACGCAGAAAGGGGAAATGATTCCGGTAAAAAGACTGATTCTTGCCACAGGCGGCGCAGCGCAGCCAAAGCTGGGCGGAAATCAGAATGCCTGGTCCTGGCTACAGAGCCTGGGGCATCGGATGATTCCAGCCCGGCCTTCTCTGGTTCCATTCAGGACAGACTCAAAATCCATTTCCGGACTGGCAGGACTGCGGGTCCGGGGACAGGTCCGGCTGGAAGCTGGTGATCGTACCCTGCACGCGGAAACGGGCGAAGTGCTTTTCACTGAGCATGGTGTCAGCGGAATCTGCGTGATGCAATGTTCCCGGTTTTATTCCGAAGCAGACGATATCAGGCTGCGGATTAACCTGATGGACGGGCTCTTTGCCAGCCGGAAGGAACTGGAGCAGGAACTGAAGCGCCGAATGAACATGATGCCTGATGAAGAGCCTCTGGATCTGCTTCGGGGGCTCTGTGCCGCAAAGATGGGATATGCTGTATGCAAACAGGCGGGGCTGCCGCTCCGGGGAGAAAAGAACCGATGCATGACAGGCGAACAAATCGGACGACTGTCCGATTGCCTGATGGGATATACGGTTCATGTTACAGGAACGGAGGGGTTTGAAAAAGCGCAGGTTATGGCCGGAGGCGCGGCATGCGGCGAATTTGATCCCCGAAATATGGAATCCCGAAAATGTGCCGGACTTCATGTTACGGGAGAATTACTGAATGTGGACGGGGATTGCGGCGGATTTAATCTGATGTTTGCTTTTCTCAGCGGCATACGCGCGGGGGAAAACGGGAGGCAGAGAGTATGATCAAGGGGGATTTGCGAAAAAAACAGATCCTGGAAACAGCGGAACGACTCTTTACAGAGCATGGATATGAACGGACAGGCGTTCAGGATATCCTGGATGTGCTGAATCTGAGCAAGGGAAGCTTCTATCATCATTTCGCAAGCAAGGAACTGGTTCTGCTGACTATCTGTGAAAGCAGGGCGGAACTGTCGGCTGCTCATTATCGGGCTGAAGAAACGGAAAGCGGACTGGAGCGAATGAATCGACTGCTTTCCGGAATGATTCCCTTCCAGGGCGAAGGCCTTGCCTTCCTGAAGATGCTGATGCCGGTTTTCCTGCTTCCGGAAGGGAAAAGCGTGCTGAATGGATATCAGGAAGCGCTGAAGTCAGCCTGGCTGCCCATGACGATAAAGGCGCTGGAGCAGATGATCAACCAGAAAGCTGCCTTTGCCCGCTTTCCGGAGAAATTGGCCGGCATTCTGCTGGACCTGATTAATGACCTCTGGGGACGAATCAGCCAGGAGATGCTGAGTTCATCGGAGAAAGAGAACACTGAAATCGCAGGAAGTCTGATCGGCCTTGTAGAAGCTTACCGGGCTGCTGTGGAAAATATCATCTGCGCCCCATACGGTACGATTGAACTGATAAACCTGGAGCAACTGATAAAAACCAGTCAGGAACTCCATGAAGAGAAAAAAAGGAGGTAAACCCATGAATTCCAATATTCCTACTCCACACATCAACGCTCCGGAAGGTGCCTTTGCCGATACTGTCCTGATGCCAGGGGATCCTCTACGGTCCAAATACATCGCGGAAAATTTCCTCGAAAATGCGGAACTGGTCAACAATATCCGCGGAGTGCAGGGGTATACCGGCACCTGGCATGGCAAACGGGTTTCCGTCATGGCGAGCGGCATGGGGATGCCATCCATCGGAATTTACAGCTATGAACTGTTCAATTTCTATGATGTGAAAAACATCATCCGGATCGGATCAGCCGGAGCGTTAACCGAAAAGCTTCATCTGATGGACATCGTGGCGGGCATGAGCTGCTATACTGATTCCGGATTCGGCGGGCAGTATGGTGTACGGGGCCAGATGGCGCCATGCTGCAGTTATGAGCTGCTCTATAAGGCGGTGGAGGCCGGGAAGAAGATGGGCAAAGAGATCATTTGCGGACCTGTCTATTCCTCTGATGTTTTTTATGACGAGAGCAAGAATTCGGTTGCATTGCGGAAACTGGGCGTGCTGGCTGTCGAAATGGAAGCGGCTTCCCTTTACCTCACAGCTGCGAGAGCCGGAAAGAATGCTCTTTGCATCTGCACAATTTCGGATAATGTTGTGACCGGAGAATGCATGCCGGCGGAACAGCGGCAGGTCAGTTTCCGTGAAATGATGAAGATTGCACTGGAAATCGCTTAAAGAAGCGGTGAAAAATATGCCGCCTGGGAATTACTCTTCCCAGGCGGCATATTTTTCACCGTCTTCCAGGGACAGCAGCTTGCGGGATGTAACCTGCTCCAGCTGGCGGAGCACCTCTGTCCGGTCCCGGGAACGGGTCAGGAGTGTAAAGGAGACGGAGGCTCCAAAGGACAGATCCTGAATTTTTGCAGGGAGCTTTCCGAGCGTGTACTGCAAAGCGTCCCAGCAGGAATAGGGAACCTCACACAGATCCAGACAGGTTCGCTCCATGCGGACGATTCGGGCTGCGTCCAGCGCAATACGGCATCCCTGGGTATATGCCCGGACAAGACCGCCGGTACCAAGCAATATGCCGCCGAAGTAGCGCGTTACGATACAGCAGCAGTCTACCAGATGCTCGCTGCGAAGGAGGCTGAGGATCGGCATACCGGCTGTTCCCCCCGGTTCACCGTCATCACTGTAACGGAGAATTCCTTCATTTTTGCCGATAATATAGGCATAGCAGTGATGCCGGGCATCCCGTGTCTGCTCCCTTACCTCCCGAAGGCGGCCGAGCGCTTCTTCTTCCGTAGCACACGGCCAGGCCTGCCCGATGAAACGGCTCTTCTGGATAATGACCTCATCCCGGCCTGGACCGGCAAGTGTACGATAGGATTCAGCAATCATTTCAGGATAATCCGGCAATAACCTTTTTTGCCCTTCTTCAGAAGCAGGCCGCCGCCGATCTGATCCGAAGAAACGGAAGCGAGAGGATCAGCGACCTTTTCGCCTGCCAGAGATACGGCATTCTGTTCGATCTGCTTCCGGGCATCGGACTGGCTTTTGCAAAGGCCTGAACGGACGAGCAGGGTTGTGATCCGGCTGTCCGCTGCCAGCTCTTCCGTCGTCACCTCCAGGGTGGGCACGTTTGAAGAATCTCCGCTGCCGCCGAAGAGGGCGCTGGCACCATCCTGTGCTTTCCTGGCTTCCTCCTCGCCATGGACCAGCCTGGTGACCTCATAAGCCAGGACTTTCTTGGCTTCATTGATTTCGGCTCCCTGCAGCGCGCCAAGCCGGCGTACTTCATCCATCGGCAGGAATGTCAGGAGCGAAAGGCATTTCTGAACATCCTGATCATCCACATTCCGCCAATATTGATAGAAATCATAGGGCGTTGTTTTCTCAGGATCCAGCCATAGGGCGCCGGCTTCTGTTTTTCCCATCTTACGGCCGTCATGGGTCAGCAGGAGCTGGAATGTACAGGCAAAAGCCTTAGCGCCTTCCAGTTTCCGGCGCACCAGATCCGCACCACCCAGCATATTGCTCCACTGGTCATTACCGCCCATCTCCAGACGGCAGTCGTAGCGCTGAAAGAGCTGCAGGAAATCGTAGGACTGCATCAGCATATATGTGAATTCCAGGAAGGAAAGGCCGTTTTCAGTGGCCATTCTGGCTTTATAGCAGTCCGCGGTCAGCATGCGATTGACATTAAACATGGAACCGATATCCCGCATAAATTCGATAAAATTCAGGTGGCGGAGCCAGTCACCGTTATTGACGATGATTGCTTTCCCTTCACTGAAATCCAGGAAGCGGGACATCTGCTTTTTGATGCATTCCACATTGTGATCAATGGTTTCCACGGTCATCATCTTCCGCATATCGGTTTTGCCGGAAGGATCACCGATCATGGCAGTTCCGCCTCCCATCAGTGCAATGGGACGGTGGCCGGCCTTCTGCATATGGGCCATGGCCATAATCGGAATGTAGTGTCCGATATGGAGACTGTCCGCTGTCGGGTCGAAACCGACATAGAAAGTGGTGGGAGTTTTCAGCTGCTCATACAGCTCATCTTCAAAGGTGGTCTGGGCAATGAAGCCCCGATCCTTCAGAATATCCAGAATATGCTCCATTGATTTTTCCTCCTTGTTTTACAACGATTTTTCGATTACATCACGCAGCGCAGCCATTCCTTTGCAGATCTGAGGAATGGTACTGGCAGAAAAATTCAGGCGCAGGGTATTCGGATGGCCGCCAAGAGCGTAGAAATGCGTCCCGGGGACAAATGCTACTTTCCGTTCTATAGCCTGCAGCAGCAGTTGCTGCGCATCCAGGCATTCAGGCAGATCAACCCAGATGAAGAGACCGCCCTCCGGCCGGGTAAAGGAGATACCGGACGGGAAGCTTTCCAGGCAGGACAGCATGGTATCACACTGGGCGGCATAGTCTGCGCTGATTTTCCGAATGTGCTCCGGAAGCAGATTCCGCCGCAGGAACTGATCTACAATCGCCTGGGTCAAATTGGCGGTATGCAGATCCGAAGACTGCTTCCCAACAATACATTTCCGCAGAAGGCCGGGTTCAGCAATCATATAGCCTACCCGCATGCCGGGGGAAATAATCTTGCTGAAGCTGCCGAGATAGACGACCCAGCCTTCCGTATCAAAGGATTTGATCGTGGGCAGGGAAGTACCGCGGTAGCGAAGATCCCGGTATGGATCGTCCTCGGCAACGATCACACCGTATTCACAGGCCAGCTCTGCCACCTTTTTCCGCTTCGCCAGCGAAAGTGTGCGGCCGGTTGGATTCTGGAAGGTGGGGATTGTATAAATCATCTTTGGATGCTTTTCCCGGATCAGCTGCTCCAAATGATCGGTATTCAGGCCATCCTCCTCGCTGTCCACCGGGACCAGCTCTGCCTGATAGAGCTTCATACACTGCAGATTCCCAAGAAAGGACGGGTTTTCAACGATGATCCGGTCTCCCGGATTGATAAGCGCCTTACAGAGCAAGTCCATCGCCTGGGTCGAGCCGGTGACCGGCAGAATTCCGGGGACGTCAATCCCAAGGGTTGCGGGAATCCAGGACTTCAGGCTTTCCAGCAGGGGCGCATATCCCTCAGTTGCCCCATACTGCAGGATTGCCTTTCCGTTGTCAAGCAGTACCTGGCGGGCAATCTCCGCAGCCTGATGGTCCGGCAGGGCGGCCAGACTTGGATTGCCTCCTGCAAAAGAAATCATGCCCGGCTGTGCGATGATCTTAAAAATATCCCGGATCGCGCTGCCGGAGACATGGTCAAAACGATTCGCGTACTGCAGGGATTCCAGTTTCATCCCAATCATCCTCCTTTTTTATGTCAGTTTCTTTCGTCCCTTACGCTGAAGCACGGTCGGTGCTGAACGAATAACCGTCTGATTCCTGCGGCCAGCTGACAGTTCCACAAAAAATCCTCCTCCGCCGGAAGGCGGGGAGGACCGCGGTACCACTTCCATTCAGCCGAAACAGTCCCTTGCAGGACAGATGCCGACTCTTATCAGGCGGCTGTAACCGGCGCACCGGCCCGAACCTACGCAGCCTGCAACATAATAATCATGTGGCAGGCTTTCAGACGGGAGCTCAGGGGTGTATATCCACGGTATCTTCCGGTCCCTTCCACCAGCCGGGACTTCTCTGCAGGCAAGCATACCGGGCTTCTTCCCTTCATTGCACACGTAAAAGTATCATCTTTAATACGGAGTTGTCAAGAGGGTTTTGGGAAAAAGCTTGATTAAAGCTGGGATATCCTGTATAATTTTGATGTCCTTTGGGAACATGCCGGGCTTTAAGCCGGCAGGAGCAGGAGGAACCGCATTAATGGAATGCAAGATTAAAAATGACGAAGGCACGATTTACATCTCTGAAGATGTTCTGATGAAGGTGGTCGGATACGCCGCTCTTGAATGCTATGGTATTGTCGCCATGTGCGGAAAGCGCGCGACGGATGGCCTGGTGGAATGGCTGGGAAGGGAGAACCTGTCCAAGGGCGTCCAGATCCGGAACGTCGGTGATATGCTGGATGTGGATCTGTTCATCATCGTGGAATACGGTGTATCCATTGCTGAAGTCTGCAAAACGATTGTGGATACAGTCCGGTACAAGCTGGAATCCATGGCCGGCGTAAAGGTCCGGAAGGTCAGCATCTCTGTTGAAGGCATCCGCGTCTGAACGGAAGGCAGGCTTACATTTTCAGATTGATGAACGGAGGGAAATCCTTTGATACAGTTCAAAACAATTGACGGGCTGCTGCTGCGGGACATGGTGATGGCTGGCGCTGCCCTGCTAGAGAAGAATCGGGAAGCGGTTGATGCGCTGAACGTTTTTCCCGTCCCGGATGGGGATACGGGCACCAATATGTCCCTGACAATGCAAAGCGCTATCCGGGAGGTTAACAGCAAGGAGTTCCTGCGGGCTGATGAAGCCGCTGCTGCGCTGTCAAAAGGCGCGCTGAAAGGAGCCAGGGGAAACAGCGGCGTTATCACAAGCCAGCTTTTCCGCGGCTTTTCCAAAGCGCTGAAGGGTGTGGATAAAATTACGCCTCTTCAGTTTGCCGAAGCTTTGGGCAAAGGAGCCGAAGTCGCGTATAAGGCTGTGATGAAACCCAAAGAGGGGACCATTCTGACAGTAGCCCGGGTGGTTGCGGAGGATGCCCTGAAGCAGGCGCAGAAAAATCCGGACGACTATGACGGCCTGATCTCCGTCATGCTTAAGAGCGGGGAAGCCATCCTGAAGAAAACGCCGGATATGCTGCCGGCACTGAAGCAGGCCGGGGTTGTTGACTCCGGTGGCCGGGGCCTGATGCTGATTTATCAGGGATATGCCGCAGTGCTCCGGGGGGAGGACATCAGCCTGACTGAAACCGGGATGGAAGAGGACAGCGCGAACCCGGAGGATGAATGGCATGACCTGACAAGAGAACTGACCTATACCTACTGCGTACAGTTTGAAATCAAGAATTTCCGTGAAGACTGCGATGAGCACGATCTGGACTCTTTCCGCCGGCGGCTGAACCGAATCGGGGACTGTGTTCAGGTCAGCGGCGATCTGAACGGTGCCCAGGTTCATGTTCATTCGGACAATCCCGGATCTGCGCTGGAATATGGCGTGGAGCTGGGCGAGCTGATGAATGTCAGGATCGACAACCTGGCTGAAATGAAGCGTGCGCTGGAAGGCGAAAAGGCCCCTGAAGCAGTAGAAGAATCGAAAGAGGAAGCGGAACCCGAAAAAGAATATGGGATGGTTGCCGTTTCTCTGGGTGCAGGATTCACTACATTCTTCCAGGATCTGGGGGTGGACCAGGTTGTTGAAGGCGGCCAGACGATGAATCCCGCAGTAGATGATATTCTCTGTGCGTTGAAGCATGTGCCGGCGGAACATATCTTCATTCTGCCCAATAACGGGAATGTAATTTTTGCTGCCAATCAGGCTGCAAAGATGAGTAAGAAGGATGTTCGGGTAATTCCGACCAAGAACGTTGCCATGGGTATTGCGGCTGCCATCGCCTTCCAGGGGGATCAGAATGTGGATGAAAACTGTATCCGGATGGGAGAAGCAGCAGAGCACGTAAAAACAGCAACGGTAACATATGCGATCCGTGACAGTGAATATAACGGTATTGCAATCAGGCAGGGGGATATTATCGGCCTGCATAACGGGCAGATTGAATTCTCCGGCCCGTCCATCCACGATGTAGCCCTGGAGACGATGAAGAATGTCGTGACGGATGAAGACGAACTGATTACGGTATATTTCGGTGCGGATGTAACTGAAGCAGACGCGGAGGCATTGACGGCAGAACTGGCTGAAATATATGACCAGTGTGATGTGGAATACCATAATGGCGGCCAGCCTCTGTATTATTATCTGATTTCCGTTGAATAAGACGGAGGATTCCGGAGTTCAGAAAATGGAACTGTCAAAGTTGAAAGGTGTCGGACCAGCCAGGCTGGCTTATTTACGCGCAGTGGGAATCAGCTCATTGCGCGATTTATTATATTATCTTCCTCTCCGATATGAAGACCGGACTACACCGCAGCCGGTAGTGACGCTGACAGAAGGACCGGCCATGGTTCAGGGCATTATCTCTGAAAAACCGAAAATTGCATACTTCCGCGGCATCAGCCGCGTGAGCGCATTGCTGCGGGACGGGAACGCAGTTCTGCCGCTATGCTGGTTTAATGAGCCATGGATGGTGCAGCAGATACCAGTCGGACAGACAATCATGCTCTATGGAAGAGTTCAGACAAAAAATGGACGCCGACAGATGCAAAACCCACAGATTGTGACTGAACCCGGATGGATGCCGGTTTACCACGCTGTAAAGGGAATTCCTGCACGGGCATTCCGGAGCCTGATGAAGGAAGCACTTTGTACCGTGTGGGAAACCTGTCCGGAGACGCTGCCCCGATCTTTTCGGGATCGTCATAGTCTGTGCGAACTGCAGACTGCACTGCGGCAGGCACATTTCCCGGATAGTCTGGATGATCTGAAATCCGCAAGACGGCGCCTTAGTTTTGAAAGCATGCTGATGTACCTGATGGGAGTCGCCATGCATCGGAATCATCCTCAGCCCGGGCTCCCCATGGCCTTTTCCATTGAAGAGACGGAAAACTTCTGGGAAAGGATGCCATTCTCGCCAACCGGCGCCCAGAAGCGGGTGCTCCAGGAGATTGCCCGGGATCTGCAGCAGGAAAAGGCCATGTCCCGGCTGGTACAGGGAGATGTTGGATGCGGAAAAACCGCACTGGCCTTTGGCGCGATCTATCTTGCGCGGAAGGCAGGATTTCAGACAGCCATGATGGCGCCAACGGAAATCCTTGCCCAGCAGCACTATATAAACGCAAAGCAGATGCTTGAGCCTCTCGGAATTCAATGCAGACTCCTGACCGGAAGCACCAGGGCTAAAGAACGGAGAGATATTCTGCTTTCACTGAAGAACGGAGACTGCAGCGCTGTTTTCGGAACCCATGCCCTGATCAGTGAGAATGTGGAGTATCAGCGGCTGGGACTGGTTATTACAGATGAACAGCATCGATTCGGTGTCCGCCAGCGCAGCAGGCTGCAGGAAAAGGGTATTCTTGAGGATCAAAAAGCACCGCATGTGCTGGTAATGTCCGCAACACCTATTCCGAGAACGCTTGCGCTGATTCTTTACGGGGATCTGGATCTCAGTATTGTGGACGAACTGCCGCCGGGCCGGCAGCCTGTAAAAACAAGGCTGGTTCCTGATGAGAAACGGAATGATATGTACCGATTTCTGCGGGAGAAGGTCAGTATGGGTCAGCAGGCATATATCGTATGTCCTCTTGTAGAAGAAAGTGAAGAGCTGGATGATGTAAAAAGTGCGAAGACTCTTTTTTCGGATCTGACCGAAAATGAACTGAAAGACCTGAAAGTGGGACTTACATGGGGTCAGCAGAAAAGTGAACAAAAGGCAAAAGTCCTGCTGGCCTTTACAACAGGGGAAATACAGGTGCTCATTTCCACGTCGGTGATTGAGGTCGGTGTGAATGTGCCCAACGCAACGGTGATGATTATTGAGAACGCAGAGCGGTTCGGTCTCAGCCAGCTGCATCAGCTGCGGGGGCGCGTGGGCCGTGGAAGCGTGGAGAGCTGGTGCTTCCTGCTGAGTGATGCTTCCCGAAAGCTTCGCGTTCTTTGCGAAACCAATGATGGGTTTGCAGTCGCGCAGAAAGACCTTGAATTGCGGGGGCCGGGGGATCTGATGGGTACGCGTCAGAGCGGAGAAGCCCTGCACGGATTCCTGCTGGATGGAGATACCCGCCTGCTGGATGAAGTGCTTCATGCGGTGAGGGAACTGGAGAGCAGCCCGGAATATGAGAACGAACGGGGTCGCATTGAAGACCTGACCAGAAACTATTTCCAGGGGAAGGAATTCAGCATAGCGCTGAATTAATCCATTAATTCCACCAGAACGGTATTCTGCAGATCCTGTCCTTCTCGGGTAAGCTGCCATGAATGATTCTGATACTGGAGGAGCCCGCGATCAGTCAGCATCCTGAGCTTATCGCCGAAACAGCTTTCCGGCAAGCAGCCATGCAGGACTTTGAATTCTTCAGACCTGACACCGGAATTCATCCGCAGACCGAGCATCATCGTTTCAAAACGGGCATCTGCTGGACAGATTATATTCTTTTCTTCCAGAATCGGATATCCGGCCAGGATTCCGTGAATATAGCCGTCCATGTCCCGGGTATTTGTGCTGCGAAGATAATGAAGGCCATCCTGACTGTGAACCAGACCTGTCATGGATGCTGCGGAGAGTCCCAATCCCAGATAAGGGATCTGACGCCAGTAACCGATATTATGTACACATTCATATCCATTTCGGGCAAAATTTGAGATTTCATACTGACGGAAGCCTTCGGAAGACAGTTTTCTCAGCAGGTAGTCATACATTTCCCGCTCTTCTTCAACTTCCGGAAGGAAGATCCTTCCATTCTTTAAGTCCGTCCATAATGGCGTGCCTTCCTCCGGAATCAAGCCATAGGCGCTGACGTGTGCCGGATCCAGATCCAGCGCCCGATCCAGCGTTTCCACCCAGTCAGACATGGACTGGCCCGGCAGGCCGAAGATCAGATCCAGATTCAGATTAATAAACCCGACGGCCCTGGCCATCCGGATGCTGTCCACTACATCTTTCATGCAATGAATTCGGCCGAGTGCATGCAGCAGATGATCCTGGGCAGCCTGCATTCCCAGGGATAACCTGTTGATCCCGAGAAAAGCCGCTGTTTCCAGCCAGGAGGATGAAACAGTTCCCGGGTTGGCTTCTACGGTCCATTCCTGAACCGTATTCATGGGCAAAGAAGCTTTCAGACCGTTTACAAGCCTGGTTAACAAAAAATCCGGCAGCAGACTTGGCGTTCCTCCGCCGAAATAGACAGTAGATAAAGGTTCCTGTACTTCCGGGAGCCGAATTTCCGCTTCCCGGAGTAGCGCATTGACATATGCTTCCATGCGCCCTTCTTCCCCTGGAAAAGAGGCGAAATCACAGTAACGGCATTTTTGCCGGCAGAAGGGAAGATGCACGTATAATTCCATGCGGGACTCTCCTGTAATTCTCCTGAGAGAACAATGCACTCTGTCTGTGTTCCGTACATGAGAAGATCCGCAGACTGGTATAAAACAAAACTCAAGCCTGCGGATGCATTCCTGTATTATCTGATTTCAAGAGCGAGATTCCGGATCTTTATTCCCTGGTCATAGGCATACGAAACGGTATACCAGGTTCCTCCGCGACAGAAACGGAGGAAACAGATGCAATATGCCGCATGGTCAACGAGGAAACGGTTCCTCTTCTGCATACAGCCTTCGAAATAATCGTCTGAGACATAGAATACCTGGTTTGCATTCTCCAGAAGCGACCGGTATGTCCTTCGGTCTGAGGAGGACCATCGGTCTGCCTGACTGCGGCAGGGAAGCGCAAGAAACAGGTTTACGTCAGGCAACTGGCTTCGTAAACGGAGCACCGCTTCGGCAGCGAGTGTATCAAAACCGAGCGCGCCTCCGGACAGGAAAGTCCGGATTCCCATATTGTAAGCGTCGTACAGTGCTGAATTCAGCAAAACATTCAGGGCTGCACGATCGAAATCCGTGATCATCCGGTGGCCGGTAAAACAGAGACAGTTCTCAGATGAGCGGATCAGGTTACCCGACTGGTAAATGGTGCTGCTTTCAGCCATCAGATTTTTATGCTGATATGCCCGGTAAGCAGAGGAGCACCGGTTTTCTTTGGAAGAAATTACGCATCCATTTTGAGCACAGCGATAAAGGCTTCGCTGGGAACCTGCACAGTGCCAAACTGGCGCATACGCTTTTTCCCTTCCTTCTGTTTCTCCAGCAGTTTCTTTTTTCGGGTGATATCGCCGCCGTAGCATTTGGCCAGAACATCCTTTCGCATCGCCTTTACCGTCTCCCGGGCAATGACCTTGCCTCCGATGGCGGCCTGTATCGGAATCTCAAACTGCTGTCGCGGGATCACGTCCTTCAGCTTTTCTGCAATGCTCCGTCCCCGGGCATAGGCTTTATCCCGATGAACGATGATCGAGAAAGCGTCACAAAGTTCTCCGTTGAGCAGGATATCCAGTTTGACCAGTTCACTGGGACGGTAGTCCTTCAATTCATAGTCGAAAGAAGCATACCCCCGGCTCCGGCTCTTAATCTGATCAAAGAAATCAAAAATGATCTCATTCAGCGGAAGCTCATAATTCAGTTTAACCCGGTTCCCCTCGTACTGCATATCCAGGAAAATGCCCCGCTTATCCTGACAAAGATCCATCAGTGTTCCTACAGCGTCCTGGGGCGTATAAATCGTAGCATGGACGAAAGGCTCCTCCATGCTCGCAATCTCTGTGACAGGAGGAAGATTTGTGGGATTATCGATGGATATGGTTTCTCCGTTAGTTTTGTTTACCCGGTAAATGACACTGGGGGCAGTGGTGACGAGATTCAGATCAAATTCTCGTTCAAGCCGGGTAGTCATGATATCCATATGCAGGAGACCGAGAAAGCCGCACCGGAATCCATAGCCCAGAGCAACGGATGTTTCCGGCTCAAAGGACAGGGAAGCGTCATTCATCCTAAGCTTTTCCAGCGCATCCTTCAAAGCCGGGTAATCCGCACCATCTGCCGGATATATGCCGCAATATACCATGGGCGTTACATGCCTGTAACCTGGAAGCGGAGAAGCTGCTGGCCGAGCAGCGTCCGTGATGGTATCGCCTACCCGGGTATCGCTGACGTCCTTGATGGAGGCAGCGACATAACCAACATCTCCGGCTTTCAGCTCAGCACAGCTCTCATATCCCGGGGAAAAGATTCCGACTTCGACAACATCGAATTCACCGCCTGTGGCCATCAGCCTCATACGCATACCTGGACGAATCGTTCCTTCCTTGATCCGGACAAAGCAGATGGCGCCACGATAATTATCATAAAAAGCGTCGAAAATCAGCGCCTGCAAAGGCTTTTCCGGATCTCCCTCCGGTGCCGGAATGTGCTCTACTATTGATTCCAGCACCTGTTCCACGTTCAGGCCGGTTTTAGCGGAAATGCATGGGGCATAGCTGGCATCCAGACCGATCACATCCTCAATCTCAGATCGGACTTCCTCCGGTCGGGCAGAAGGAAGATCGATCTTGTTGATAACTGGAATGATCTCCAGATCGTGTTCCAGAGCCAGATATACGTTGGCAAGGGTCTGGGCTTCTATTCCCTGAGTAGCATCCACTACCAGCAGCGCACCTTCACAGGCAGCCAGAGCACGACTGACCTCATACGTGAAGTCCACATGCCCGGGTGTATCAATCAGATTCAGCGTATAATCCAGGCCGTCGCTGGCCCGATAAATCATATGGACAGCCTTGCTTTTGATGGTGATGCCGCGCTCCCTCTCCAGCTCCATGCTGTCCAGAATCTGGTCTACCATTTCACGGCGTTCGAAGACCCCGGTCTGTTCCAGAATCCGGTCTGCAAGCGTGCTCTTCCCGTGATCTATATGAGCGATAATACAGAAATTCCGGGTTCGATCTTTTTCTGACAAGAGGCGATCCTCCTTTCCGAATCAGGATTTGGCTTTCATTCCGAGCCGGTTCTCCTCGCCGCGCATCAGGCGGCTGATATTGGCCTTGTGGCGATAAATACAGAACAAAGCCAGCAGCACAGCCCACAGGATAATCCACCCGTTTCCGCCGCTGTGATAACAGGAGACAAGGAGCGCATACAGTGTCAGCATCGTAATGGAACCCAGGGATACATATTTTGACACGGCAATCAGCCCGATGGTAAGAACAAAACAAATCAGGGCGGGAAGAGGGAAGCAGAACAGCATGACTCCGCAGCTGCTGGCAACCCCTTTTCCTCCTTTAAACTGGAAAAAAACAGGCCAGTTATGTCCGATAATAACCAGCAGGCCGCAGAATCTTGCGCATACCGGAGAGCCGGTAATCAGCTGGGCGAGCCAGCAGGCAATCACCGCCTTCAGTGAATCTCCTGCAAAGGTGATCAGACCATACTTCCAGCCCATCGTGCGCTGAACATTGGTGGCACCGGTATTCCCGCTGCCTACCGTCCGCAAATCCGGACCATGAGTGAACCGGGAGACCAGAATTCCGGTAGAAATTGAACCGAGACAGTAGGCAATGAGCCCCGCAGCCACATAAAGAAAAATCTTCATTTCCTCAGTTCCCCTCCTTTTTCCGCTGCCTCAGAACAAAGCGGATGGGCGTTCCGGAAAAATCGAATGACTTACGAAAATAGTTCTCCAGATACCGTTCATAAGCAAAGAACATCAGCTTTTCATCATTGACGAAGAGAATGAATGTCGGCGGACGAACACCCTGCTGCGTAGCATAATAGATTTTCAGCCGACGGCCGCCCTGAAGCGGCGGCTGCAGGGCATTGGTGGCTTCATTCAGAACATCATTCAGGACACCGGTGGTGATACGTTTGCAGGCCATGGCATAAACAGCGATCACCTGATCCAGTACTGTATGTACCCGCTGACCCGTCAGGGCAGAAACAAAGAGCACCGGACAGTAGTCCATGAATTTAAGATCGTTCAGGATTTTCTTTCTTGTTTTTTCAAGGGTTCCGGTTTCTTTTTCCACAGCGTCCCATTTATTCACCAGAATGATGGCGGCTTTACCTTCATCATGAATAAGGCCGGCAATTTTGGTATCCTGCTCCGTGACCCCGTCATTGGCGTCCAGCATCAGAATCGCAACATCGCACCGGCGGATGGCAGCGATGGAACGCAGCACACTGTATCGTTCCAGACTTTCATCCTCGATGGCACGCTTTCGCCGGATCCCAGCGGTGTCAATAATATTAAATACAGTTCCGTCTTCTGCCGTATAAAGTGTATCAATTGCATCCCGGGTGGTTCCGGCAATTTCGGAAACCATGGTTCGCTTCTGCCCCAGGAGACGGTTGGTCAGGGAGCTTTTTCCCACATTCGGACGGCCGACAATGGCGAGCTGGAGAACGTGTTCTTCTTCCTCCGTTTCCGGGGGAAGGGCGGGAAGGCGGGCAAAAATCTCATCCAGCAGATCACCGAAGCCCAGCATGTTCACGCTGCTGATTCCAATCGGATCTCCGAGACCCAGTTCATAAAATTCATACAAGTGGTCGTTCATTCCCGGGTAATCCATTTTATTGACGACGAGAATAACCGGCTTGTTGGTTTTGCGAAGCATGTCCGCCACTTCGCGGTCATCATCGGTGAGACCTTCCCGGCCGTCAGTGAAAAAGCAGATCACATCTGCGGTATCAATCGCAATGTTTGCCTGTTCCCGCATCTGACTCAGCAGGACGTCATCGCTCCGGGGATCAATTCCGCCGGTATCAATGAGTGTCAGCCCGCGGCCTAGCCATTCCACGTCCGCATAAATCCGATCCCGGGTCACGCCGGGGATATCCTCCACAATACTGATCCGCTTCCCGGCTGTTTTATTAAAGAAAGTGGATTTTCCAACGTTGGGTCTGCCAATGATCGCTACCAGCGGTTTTGCCATCTTTTCCTCCTGAAACGCCAGCCTAATTATTTCTGGCGGCTTGCTTTTCCATCATGGGTTATTAAATCAGACCATATAAAGCACGGACAAAGTCTTCTCCGCTTTGACGGACAATTCTTACAGGCATCCCGATTTCCTGAGAGACCTGGCTCACGGTCCAGTCATCGAGAAAACGCTCTTCATTTTCCCGGAGCATACTGCAGGAAATCAGTACCTGATCTCCGGAACGGCCTTTCAGGGTTTCAACAAGATCTGCTCCGACGATTAGCCCGGTTACCGTTACGGATGGACCAAAGAAACGATTCTGTACAGCAAAAACATCGATCTCTGTGCCTTTCGGGGCATACCGGGAAGCCAGTTCACGAATATAGGGGAGAGCAGAAACACCGGTTGGAATCAGCAGCCGGCGCGGCACAGAGGAGCAATTGCTTTTCACTTGTTCCAGAACCCGTGGCAGTGCTTCGGCACATTCCTCTGTCAGCAGACGGATCATCCCGATCCCGTTTTCAATCTGAGGATAACCTTCGTAGCAATCTTCGGAAGGTACGGACATTCCGGCGATGCTGTACAGTTCATCCGCCGGAAAGACAAAGCGGGTCCCAAGGGTCTGATAATAATGGGCCGCAATCAACTCCAGGTCCTTTATCAGCCGGACAGCTTCTTCTTTTTGGATGAGCCGAAGGGGATACAGGCCATTCCGGTGATCCGTCAGGCCAATCGGGACGATTGCCAGACTCTGGGCTGCCGGAAACAGCTCCGCCAGATCCACGATGGTTTGAAACAGAATCTGGCCGTCGTTGATTCCAGGGCAAAGCACGACCTGGCAATGAAACTTCAGCCCGGCATCCTTCATGCGCTGAAGGCGATTCATCAGTTCTCCTGCCGATGGATTACGCAGCATCCGGATCCGGGTTTCCGGATCCGTTGCCTGTACGGAGATGTACAGCGGAGATGCCTTTCGCTTCAGGATCCGCCTGAATTCGGCCTCATCCACGTTGGTCAGCGTGACGAAATTGCCCATCATCAGACTCAGACGCCAGTCATCATCCTTGACATACAGGGAGGGACGCATTCCCTTGGGCATCTGATCCACAAAGCAGAAGATGCAATGGTTCCTGCACACCCGGGGCTCCAGTACTGTCCGTTCGTCCAGCTTCAGCCCCAGAGAGGAAGAGGCGGATTTACGGATGGACAGAGTCCGCAGAGCACCTTCCGGAGTCTGCAGGGTGATCCGAAGCCGTGATACTGCTGTCAGCGCCTGATAATCAATCTCATCCAGAACAGGCTCACCGTTGATTTCCACCAGCGTTTCGCCCGGCCGGATACCTGCACGCGCAGCCAGAGACCCTCCCGCTACGTCCAGAATGCTGATCGCCAAGCGCTTTCTTCCTCCTTCCGGATGGGACTCAACACCAATATTATTATGGAGGTTTCCGGACGGAATGTCAAGGCGCTTGAATTTATGCCGGGTTCATGATAACATGAATTGCCATGGGCGGACTGCCCTGATGAAAGAAAGGATTTTTTTATGCCGCAAATCAATGATATCGGAATTGACCTGGGAACTTCCAACATAATCATTTACCGGAAGGGACAGGGGATTATTCTTCGGGAACCCGCAGCTGTGGCTGTGGACCAGGAGACAAGGAATATTCTGGCCTTTGGAACGGAAGCCTGGAGGATGATCGGGAGGACTCCGGCCAATATTCAGGTCATTCGGCCGCTGGCGCAGGGAGAAATGCTGGATTTTGATCTGGCGGGAGCGCTGCTGCGTTTTTTTGTTTCCCAGGTGACCGGGGGACATCGGTTATCCCGTCCGCGGGCTATTCTGGCAACCCCGACAGGAGTGAAGGAAATCGAAAAGAAAGCGCTTGTAACAACACTTTTCGATGCCGGTGTACGCCGGACGCAGCTGCTCGACCGAAATATTGCAACGGCCCTGGGCGCTCAGATGAATTTCCTTTCGGAATACGGGTGTATGCTGGTGGATATCAGCGCGGGCGGTACAGATCTGGCTGTACTCTCCAACAGCACCGCCACGGTGGTGAGCAGCCTGCGGATCGGTGGAGATGTATTTGATGACGCGGTTGTCCGCTATCTGCGGAAAAAATATAATCTGCTGGTTGGAGAGCGGACGGCGGAGGAAGTAAAAATCGCCCTTGGCAGCGCGGTGAGAAGGGATACGGCCGTGTCCATGGACGTGACCGGGAGAAATCTGATTTCCGGTTTGCCGAAAATTCTGACTGTAGAAAGCGATGAAATCTACGAGGCGCTGATCGACGCTGTCAATGATCTCATTGAAGGAATTCAGATGATGATTGAACGAACCCCGCCCCAGCTGGCTTCAGATGTGTTCCAAGACGGAATTACGCTGACCGGAGGAGCGGCCCAGCTCTACGGCCTTTCGGAGGCGATTACCCGGGTGCTGAAAGTACCGTGCCGCCTTGCGGATGATCCACGGGACTGTACAGTGCTCGGATGCGCGCGGGTGCTGGAAGAATCCTCTCAGCTGCGCCGCCTGCTGAATATCTGAGCAAAATAGTAAGGAAGATCCGAATCGCCTTCAAAAACAGCACCCGAGGGTGCTGTTTTTATGGACTATTCCTTTCCCTTTGCAGTATCGATACCGGCTGCATTCTTCAGCCCGAGCCGCTCAGTCGCTTCTTCCCGCATTTTATACTTCAGCACCTTACCGGCGGCATTCATGGGGAAGGAATCTACAAACTCAATGTACTGAGGAACTTTATGACGGGCCATGCGGCTCTTGATGTAATCCGTCATCTCCTCCTTGGAAATCTGCATTCCGTCTTTCAGAACGATGCAGGCCATGACAGCTTCTCCATATCTCGCATCGGGAACCCCGATCACCTGGACATCCGCAACGGCGGGATGTGTATATATGAATTCTTCAATTTCCTTGGGATAGATGTTCTCTCCGCCCCGGATGATCATATCCTTCAGCCTTCCGGTAATCACATAGGTTCCATCCGGATTCCGTCGGGCAAGATCGCCTGAATGGAGCCATCCTTCCGCGTCCACGGCAGCAGAGGTAGCATCCGGCATTTTATAATATCCCTTCATGGTATTATAGCCGCGGGAGCAGAACTCGCCGTCCAAACCGTTTCCGAGAAGTTCCCCGGTTTCCGGATCAATAATTTTGCATTCCACATTGGGGAAGGCATAGCCGACAGTTTCAGTACGAAGCATCAGATCGTCTTCCCAGGCGGACATGGTACTGCCGGGCGCTGACTCTGTCTGGCCGTAAACACTGACAATTCCGCGCATATTCATTTCATCCGGCTGAGCCGCCCGGCGCATCAGCTCCGGCGGGCAGCCGGCTCCTGCCATGATTCCGGTCCGCATATGTGAAAAATCGGTTTTCCGGTAATCCGGATGATTGAACATCGCGATAAACATAGTTGGTACACCGTTAAAGCACGTGATTCTTTCCTGGTGAATGCACGCGAGAGAGTTTTTGGCGCTGAAATAAGGCATTGGACAAACTGTCGCACCATGGGTGAGAGAGGCTGTCATGGAAAGCACCATCCCGAAGCAGTGAAACATCGGGACCTGAATCATCATCCTGTCTGCGGTGGAAAGCCCCATCCGGTCTCCGATACATTTCCCGTTGTTGACCACATTATAATGGGTCAGCATGACTCCCTTCGGAAATCCGGTCGTTCCGCTGGTGTACTGCATATTGCAGACATCGTCCGGTTTTACCCGGGCGGCGTATTCTTTGAGCCGCTCAGCCGGTACGCTGTCTGCCCGCTCCATGGTTTCTTCAAATGTGAGGCATCCGGCCTGGGAAAAACCGACAGTAATCACATTCCGCAGGAAGGGCAGTTTCCGGCTGTGCAGAGGCTCCCCGGGTTTCGTTCCTGCAATTTCCGGACACAGCTCATTGATGATCGCCCGATAGTCGCTGTCGAGACAGTTTTCGATCATGACAAGCGTATGCGTATCGCTCTGACGGAGCAGATATTCCGCCTCATGAATCTTATACGCAGTATTGACGGTTACCAGTACCGCGCCGATTTTTGTTGTGGCCCAGAAGGTAATAAACCAGGCGGGTACATTGGTAGCCCAGATGGCAACCTTCGTTCCGGGACGGACACCCATCGAGATCAGCGCCCGGGCAAAGCGATCCACATCATCGCGGAACTCTTCATAGGTTCGAGTATAATCCAGCGTTGTATACCGAAAGGCATACTGGTCCGGAAACTCCTCTACCATCTTGTCCAGAACCTGCGGAAAGGTCAGATCAATCAGTTCGTCCTTCTTCCAGATATATCTGCCGGTTCCGTCATGGTTTGGATAGAGACTTTTGCGCTTGCCCCGGGGATTTTCGAAGCGCTTCATATAGTTCACAAAGTAGGGAAAAATAACCTCCCGGACCGGCAGATCCGGCATCCAATCCGGCTTCCACTCCATGGATACAAATCCATTGTAATCGATGCTCCCCAGGGCCCGCATCAGGTCCTTCAGAGGCAGTGTTCCTTCACCAATCAGGTTATATTCCCGGTTGTCGTCCGAATCACGAAGATGCACATGGTGTACATAGGCTCCCAGATTGCGGATAGTCGTATCCGGCGTCTCGCCAAAGTCACGGCAGGGATGATGCATGTCCCATAAAGCGCCGAGCTCGTCCAGTGCGTAATGATCCAGCAGGGAACGGAGACGGGTCGTATCTGCGTAGATCCCGGTTGTTTTGATCAGAAGACGTATTTCGCTTCCTTCCATCAGGGGAAGCAGCGTTTCGATGTTTTCACGAACCAGATCTTCATTCTCCTTCAGTGCGCAGACAGAGACTGAAGGGGCGCGGAGGGCTGAGGCTGAATTAAAAAGGAAACGGAATTCTTCCTGATTCACCTGTTCGCTGCTCAGATCAATGCTGGTATCCAGATTGGTAATAATGAGCCCTTTCTCCTTGAGGGTTCGGATGGTTTCATTCTGATGATAGGGGTGAAAGGGACCGCTACGATCCGTCAGGGAGGGTATCCGGCTCAGGTTATAGACCTCGATACCCTGAAAGCGATATTCCTCTGCATCGCTGACCTGATTCTCCCAGGGAAGATCGTTCCATCCACGGGTTGAAAATGAGAGATTCATGCCTCTTCCTCCTCAAAGACGATCTTATTCAGGGCATTGATATAGGCCATGATACTGGCACCGACAATATCCGTCGAAATCCCCCGTCCGGAATAAAGCTTTCCCTCGCTGCGGAGGCGGACAATGGTTTCTCCCATGGCCTTTTGACCTTCGGTTATGGCCTGCACCTGGAAATTGTCCAACTCAAAATGACGGCCGACGGCCTGTTCAAGAGCCAGGAATGCGGCGTCGATGACGCCGTCCCCGGCGGCGATGCCCTCCAGAGGCTGTCCATGAAGCTTCAGCTTCATATGCGCAATGGCGCCGATTCCGTTTCCTGTATTGATTACATACTGGCTTACTTCATAGGCGGGAGGCACCTGCATGGCCTCGGTGGCGATCAGCGCATCCAGCTCTTTCAGGGAAACAGAACCTTTTTTCTCAGCTACAGCGCAGAATGCTGCGTAGACCTTTTCCTGATCCTCCGGACTCAGAATATATCCAAGCTGTTCCATGGACCGGAGCACGCTCTCCCGGCTGTCATGCAGGGTAAGGCCTACTTCTTCTTCCGTGCGGTCGGCTGCACTGTCAAACACATTAAGCGCTCCGCCGGAAGCCCGGCAAAGAGTTTCAATCAATCCTGTAACCCGGCGCAGCTCCTCGCGCCGTACCTGGCAGTATACCCCAAGCTTCTCCCCCCGGGCGGACAGAATGCGAACCACATGGGGAAGGCTGGCGCAGTCCAGCGGGAAGGCGGCTGTTTTCAGTTCCCGGATACCGCTGCGGATCGATTCGACAGCGCAGGCATCCGCCAGGGAAATAGCGTCAGAACAGTCCACCCCGAACCGGACATCATTTTTCCGGTCCAGTTGACTGAGGATTCCCTCCAGAAAGTCCCGCATTTCTTCCGGGAGCATAGCTCCGGCGGCTTCCTGGAAGGTGATCCGTTTCGCTCCGGCATCCATGGCGCTCTGAATCAGCGGGATCATGAAGCTTTCTTCTCCGCGGAAGGCATCCTCTGCGATAAACTCGATATTATCAGTATGTCTTCCGCATTCCCGGATCGTTTCAATCACCAGCGATGCCAGCGCGGCGGGCTTCTGATGGCTCAGATATTCCATCTGGACCGAGCTGACAGGAGCAACCACCTGCAGTCTCGGCTTCTGTGCTTCCTTCAGTGCGTTCCAGGTTTCCGTTACGCTTTCTTCAGTCAGACGAACAGGCACTGCGATCTCGCCGTGCCGGACGGAGGCAGCGATGGATTTGATCAGGAGACTGTCCACTTTTCTGTTTTCGATGGGGGCCAGTTCAATTACATCAGGTTCCAGACGGTCAATGAGCCTGCTAAGCTCGATTTTCTCCCGAAAACTCAGGGGCATCCGACGTCCTGCCTGTTTCAGCGTTCTGTCAGCGACATAAATCCGTTCCATCTTTTTCAACCTCCTGTTTCAATAAAAATCCCCGAAGCCTGACGGCTTCAGGGACGAAAAGCTTTTCTTTCCGCGGTACCACCCCCGCTTGCTCCGCCAGTGAGTGTTTTTTCGATGTTTTTGCGGCGGAACCTACTTTGGACTCCAACAAGTCCTCAGCCGATATCGGGGCGACCGTGCCCCCTTAATAACCGTTCAGCGGTGTTCACGGGGCAGACTCCGGAAGCAGTTCTCCTCTCATTCCGCACCGGCTCGCAGCTTCCGCCGGCTCTCTGAAACATCCTGAAAGGGATTCATTCCTTCATCGTCCTGGGATGAAATTGGTGGAATCATAGCACAGAAATAACCTGCAGTCAACACCCTTTGTTGACAAAATGCGGAAAATTGATATCATATAAATAATCAGAATTGAAGGGAAGGAAGATTTTTGACCCAAACCCTGGATTTATCGGCCCAGAACATGGAGGCCTATGTGGCGCTGTTCGGGATGAATGATCAGCATATTACCCTGATCGAACAGGAATGTAATGTTACCATTGCCCTGAGGGGTTCTTCCCTGATCATATCCGGAGAAGAGCCGGATGTCCAGGTGGCTTCGGAATCGATTCGCCTGCTGCTTAATATGATTCATCGGGGCGAGATTGTGGACCGGGTCCGGATTCGTTATGTGCTTTCTATGGCCCGGGAAGGCAATGCAGACGTGATGAACGAAGGACTGAAAAGTATAATTGCTGTGACCCATCGGGGAAAACAGATTCAGTGTAAGACCCTGGGGCAGATTCAATATGTGGATACCATTCGCCGCCACGATCTGACTTTTGCCATCGGCCCGGCGGGTACGGGTAAAACGTATCTGGCCATGGCACTGGCTGTGGTTGCTCTGAAGAACAAAGAAGTGGAGCGTATCATTCTGACACGGCCGGCCGTTGAAGCCGGCGAAAAGCTTGGCTTTCTGCCGGGAGATCTGACCCAGAAGGTGGATCCCTATCTTCGGCCGCTGTATGACGCGCTCTATGACTTTATGGGTCCGGATGCGTATACCCGTCTGGCGGAGCGGGGAATCGTGGAGGTTGCGCCGCTGGCTTATATGCGAGGACGTACCCTCTCAGATGCGTTCATCATTCTGGATGAGGCGCAGAATACCACGTCTGAACAGATGAAAATGTTTCTGACCCGGATGGGCTTCCGCTCACGGGTAGTGGTCACCGGAGATATTACACAGACAGATCTGCCATTTGGAAAGCGCTCGGGTCTGGAAGAAGCTGTGGAGATTCTCCGGGAGATTCCGGCGATCGGGATTGTGGAGCTGACCACAAAGGATATTGTCCGTCATGAATTGGTGCAGCAGATAATCGAAGCGTATGATGCGCGTCATGCCGCGGAAGTCCGGCGGAGAAAGGAGAGTGAGCTCTTTGGCAGAAAAGGCAGATCAGACAGAGAAACAGAAGGATAGTTTTTTTCGCCGTGTTGCGTGCTGGTTCCGTTCTTCCCATGCGAAAAACACCCTGATTATTCTGTGCGCCGGGCTTTTGCTCTTTGCGCTGTACAGTCTTGCATTGGCTCCAAAGAGATATGATCTGACCGTTGGGGCTATATCCCGGGAAACCATCAATGCCACAAAAGATGTTGTGGACGAGGTTACTACGGAAGAGAAGCGCGCGGCGGCTGCCGCTGCTGTAGAGCCAACATATCATTTTGTAGAAGGAGTCAAGGAAGAAGTCCTGAATTCGCTTTTCGGCATTTTTGCGGAACTGCACACCGTTCAGCAGTATGCACTGACGCTGGTGAACGAAAACGGAACCCCCAAAACATCGTTTACAGATGCGGAAATAGAATATGCCCAGAGCCTGATTACGCTGGTAACGCTGAACCGGTACCAGATAGCGACGCTGCTGCGCACAAGTGAAGAATCATTTAACGAGATGGTGGATACAGTTGCCACGGCAGTGGAAAATTCACTGAATACAACAATTCGAGAAGGACAGGTGAATCAGTCCATTCAGACCATTCTGCAGATTGTCGGCTTTAAACTGGATGTTTCTCTGATCCAGAATATTGTTCCAACCATACTTCGCGCCAGCATCAAACCGAATATGGTCATTGAGCAGGAAGCGACCGATACTGCTCGGCAGACGGCTCGGGATGCGGTGGAACCGATTATGTATCTGCAGGGGCAGAACATAATCCGTGCCGGAGACCGGATCACAAAAAGTCAGCTGTCCATGCTGCGGGCGCTTGGATTGCTGAAGGATAATATTTATGATTTTTCCAGCTATCAGGGTGCTGTGCTGATGGTTTTCCTGGCCATGCTCACGCTGGTTCTTGCATTGCGTCTGACGGTGAAGGAAGTGCTGTATGACACCCGAAAGCTGACAGTCGTGATGCTTGTTTCAATTTTGGAGGTTGGATTTTCTGCTCTTTTCCATCGGTATTTCAGTGCATATTTCGTACCGATGGTTTTCGCGCCGGTGCTTCTGTCAGTTTTGCTGGGTTCCCGGACGGGTTTTGCAAGCGTTGCGCCCATGGCAGTCCTGATTGCAGGACTGGCAGCAGGAAACAGCTCTACATCTTTATATGAGATGATAATGCTCCAGGTGATGTCTCTTGTCGGCGGTATCTGCTGTGTCCGTTTTATGAAA
>JAEEGL015013796.1_pt1 | contig 31225 bp, 30 predicted proteins | sample 9134231 | NCBI WGS metagenome assembly JAEEGL01 (sample SAMN16246548, study PRJNA631951) | gut metagenome | biome: gut microbiome; feature: rumen; material: fiber-attached | host: Bos | place: Iran: Karaj | collected 2018-10
CCAGCCAGGAATCAGTTCCTGAGCCAGGAAGAAGGGAACCGGATCGTCCTTTGGAAAGTCGTGGTAGTGAATGCCGAAGCCGCTTGCCAGAGAGAACCCGGCGTGCCTGTAGAAATCGATATTTCCTTCCATACAGATGAAGCCGACCCCCATCCCGCGCGCCTTGTCCAACGCAAAACGCAAAAGCTCGAGACCGTATCCCTTTCGTTTAAAGTCGGGATGGATACTGATCGGTCCGAAGGTCCAGGAAGGCACAGATGAGCCGTCCGGCAATATCAATTCCGCCTTGGAGAACATCACATGGCCTATCAAGCGGCCTTTCTCCTCCAGCACGAAGTCCAGTTCAGGAATAAAGTCGGAACTGTCTCTGTAACAATGCAGCACGAAGTGCTCCGCGCATCCGGGACGATATACATTCCAGAAAGCATCGCGTGTGAGGTTCTCGACCGCGCGGTAATCTTCCGGTCTTTCGAGTCTTATCTTCATAGAAACAAATATACAAAAATCCCGGATGAGAAAAGCCTCATCCGGGAAGAGATCAGAAACGCCGGCCCGGCTACTTGAGACTGATGTTGTAGAACGGGCTGGAGATGGCCGTACCGGTCTCGCTGACGCTGACGACCAGCGCTGCGGAATAGATCAATGCCTTTTCCGCACTTGAGAGGGCGGCGCAGTTGCTGCTCACGGACACGTCCACCCATCCCTTGTCGGCATTATCCGGATTGAGCTTGACGGCCGCAACGGAGAGCCTCAGGGCGACATCGCCTTCACCCGAGCGGGTGGCGACGGTCTTGACATCGAAACTGAACGCAGACGGCTTGACAGTGAACAACTCCACGACATCCTTGGCTGCTTCAGCGGGCATGATCTTGAACGTATTGATATCAGATCCGGCTGCGGACACCGTCATCTTTCCGTCTTCGAATGCAGGTACGAATACGACACTTTGCACGCGTCCCAGCGCTTCCTCGAATCTGGCGACAAAGCTACTGAGAGCTTTCTCCACATTGGTCAGACGTAAGTCAAGAGCACTGAGTTTGCCGTTTATGGAAGTCTCAAGGTCGGCGACAGCCTGGGCGACGGCATCGATGGTCTGTTTAACGGTCTTGCCTTTCCAATCAGCAGCGAGGAGATCCTCACAGACCCTTATGCGGCCCTCGAGCTCGGCCTTCACGGCAACGAGTTCAGCCTTGGTCGCAACTATGGCCACGAGACCCTCCTGGCCACCGACCATCAGGCTCAGAATGTACTGCTGGACCGTCTTACCGCCCCAATCGCCGGCAAGGAGGTCTTCACACACCTTGATGCGGCCCTCAAGCTCGGCCTTCACGCCAGCAAGTTCAGCATCTGTGGCGGCGACCTTCACAAATTCCTGGAAGGTGGTAGTGAGCACATAGTCGTCGAACTTCTTCATGATTTCAGCGACTTTGTCATTGAAGACGGCCTTGTCAAGCTTGGCGTCAGCGAGGTTCTGGATGGCTTTCTGCATAAGCGAGATGGTCTGGGCAGTAGCCTCTTTGTATGCATCGAACGTAGCCTTGTCAAGCTTGGCATTCTCAAGGTCTTCGACCTGCTTCCGGAGGGCGGGAAGCGTCACTTCAAGGATATTCGTGATGGCTGCCTCTGCGTTGGTAACGCGTTCCTCCAGAGCTCCGATCCTGCCGTTCAAGACAGTCTCGAGATCGACGACGCTCTGGGCGACGGAATTGATGGTCTCCAGAACGGTCTTGCCTTTCCAATCACCGGCGAGAAGTGCCTCGAGCTTGTCCAGGCGGGCGTCAAGTGCAGCATTCAGGTCGTCGATCTGCTTCTGGAAGTCTGCATCCTCGAGAGCCTTGATACGGAGCTTGGCGGCATCAAGGGCATCATTGACATCATTGATGGCTTTCGTAATCAAGGTCTTGTCAAGTTCATAGTCAGCCTGATTGACTTTCTTGTTGATCTCGATCGTCAGGTTATCGACCGCGGTTTGGATCTTACCCTGATAATCCTCCTTAAGGGCAGTTTCCAGGTCGGTGATAGCTTTGTTGAGCTTTTCGATGTCGGCATTGTGGTTGGCGACAGTCTCAAGTGTAGCAATGGTAGCGTTGATGCCGGCGATCTGCTGCTCGAGTGAAGCGATCTTACCGTTCAACTCGGTTGCAAGATTGTCAACTCTCTTGTCTACCGTCTGAATGTCGGCAGCGTAATCGGTACAACCGACTGCGAGCAGGGTTGCTCCCGTGAAGAGCACCGCTGCGAATCTCAAGAAATGCGCTTTCATTTTGTAAAGGATTATGGTCCAATAAATATAATATTTTTCACAGAACATCCAAAAAACACCCCAAACATTATTAAAGGCCTGCCTTCAGAACAACTATAGAATTGTCTCTGAACAAATTATCGGGAATATGGATTTCCGTGTATCCGTTTCCGGATACCAAGTCCAAGGCTTGTCCGGTCTCAAGTGCAAAGCATCCCCTGGACAGGACTGACGGAATATTAACCGAGGTTTTCGGTCTCGTAATGAAGACATACAGAGTCCTTTCATTTCCATCCGCTTTCTCAGTAAGATACACGTCCCCGTCATCCACTTTGAGCGATGACGGCTGCGCGCCATAGACCGCTTCTCCATTGGCTCCCAGCCAGGCCCCCATCTCCTTCAGACGCCTTACGGCAGGAGCCGGAAGCGTACCGTCCGCCTTGGGGCCGACATTGAGCAGGTAATTGCCTCCCATGGAGACATTGTTGACCAGATAACGGAGCATCCTGGACGCAGGTTTCCAGTTGTAGTCCTTGCTGTGATATGCCCAAGAGTTCTGCATGGTAGCCGGAGTCTGCCATGGTTTGTCCAGCATTTCCTTGGGATAGGAGTTGTCGTGCATCTCCAGGAAATCGATATTATCCCCGGGATCGGAGAAGCAGATGCGGCCATTGATGAGACATTTGTCGCTATAAGTCCGAACCAGACGGATAAGATCGTCACGACGTTCAGGGGTGATGTGGTTGTCCCAGCCCCAGGTGTCGAACCATAGCAGGTCGGGATCGTATTTCTCGATCAGTTCCTTTACCTGCGGAAGTGATTTCCTCTGCCAGTATTTCTCGAAATCCTCGTCAGGCCGCCAGGGGTACCAATCCGGGACAGCCCCGTCAGGATCTTCCCAATCCTGCCAATGCGAATAATAGAAGCCATATTTGAGGCCATATTTCCTGCAGGCCGCCACCAGCGGGGCGATCAGGTCCTTCTTGTAGGGTGTAGCGGCGATATCGAAGTCCGACACATCAGAATCCCACAGGGCGAAACCGTCGTGGTGTTTCGCAGTGATCACCACATACTTCATTCCCGCGTTGCAGGCCTCCCTGGCCCAGCTCTCGGGGTCGTAATTCACAGGATTGAACTCATTGACAAGGCCGTTGTAGTATTCATCGGGAACCTCAAGGCGGGGCTTGATCCATTCAGCATACCAGGAGTTGCCCTGCGGGAACGTCGTGTCCGGCATCGTGTGTCCGTTATAAGTACCTTCCAGAATGGAATACAGCCCCCAATGGATGAACATGCCGAACTTGGCGTCCTTGAACCATTCCACATTCTGCGGGTCCAATTTCAGGGAAACCTCGGAAGTAGTCTTCTTACAGGAACATCCCGATGCCCCTGCGACCAGCAAGACGCACAGGAAAATGATGGTCTTTTTCATATCCAAATATAGCGATTCGTACGTTCCGCAACAAATCATTATCTTTGTCCGGCTATGACGCACCCGGCAACATATCCCGGAGCACACTGGAGCCCGGAAACGGATTTCTCGTCCAGCCCATTCTTCATCAGGAGGATGGACACTTCGGGGTACGTCAAGCCGGCTGAAGTTCCGGAGGCCATGCTTCCGCTCATCGGTTTCATATATGTGGCATCCGGAGAAGTCCTCGTGGAAGTCGACGGCACGCCTTTTCTATGCCAGCCGGGACAGATCCTGCTGATTCCCCGGCAGGTTCCTTTCGCCATCCGCTACTACCGGAATGCCGTAGGATATACAGGCGGTTTTGCTCCGTCGATATTGTCCGACACCAAGCCGCTCCGTTACCTTTCGGCTCCGCACCACCAGGCTTTCTGGTTCGACGAAGGCGCCTTCATGGGCGAACTCTTCAATATGCTCGAGGACTCCTTCGAAAAGGGAGACCGGGTGTTCGTGGAGAAAGGACTGGACTTGCTGCTTTCCCGCATCAAACCGTCACAGGGAAGCGCATTCCCGGCTGCCGTCAGCCGCTTTCTGGAATTGGTATTCAACCCCGACAGCCTGCCCGGAACAATTGCATACTATGCCCGGGAAACAGGCATAAGCGAGAACTACCTGAGCCGTCTGGTGAAGAAATCGACCGGCCGGAGCGTAGGCTCCTGGATCGACATCGTGCGCATCCAGCGGGCAAAGCGGATGCTCTCCGAGACGCGTCTGCCCATCATCGACATCGCTTCGCGCACAGGCATTGAAGACCAGTCCTATTTTGCGCGACTATTCAAGAAAGAAACCGGCTTGACGCCATCCGCCTTTCGGAAGAAGATGCAAGGATAATCCTAATTCCTTCCCGCTACGGCCTAAATAATTCCGTCTCTTTTACCGAAATTTGCCGGGTAAAGGAAACGAACATGAACTTCAACGGAATCATCATAGGCGCGGCCGTATTCCTGAGCATCGGCATCTGCCACCCGCTTGTCATCAGGATGGAATACCACTGGGGCAGGCAGAGCTGGTGGATATGGCTGGTGGCAGGGCTTTCGTGCTGCACAGCATCCCTTTTCGTGCCCGACGATATACTTTCTATCATCATCGGCGGCTTCGCTTTCTGCTGCCTCTGGGGCATCCACGAGATGTTCCTGCAAGAGAAACGGGTGCTGCGCGGCTGGTTCCCGGAGAATCCCAAAAGGCAGGAATACTACCGGAAACGCCGGAAAGAGATGGAAGGCAGGCTATAAGTCTATATTCACGATTTCGTAGCCGAGGTTGCCTAGCCCGATGGAGGCGGCATAGTCCACGATATGGGTTCCGTGACGGCTATTGATGCGCTGCTGCAGGGCCTTTGCATCATCACCGGCGCTGTCCTTGTGGCTGAATACAAGGTCGAGGCAGGCCTTGTCGAGCGCCACCGGGTCCTTGGACGCAAGTATGCCGATGTCCTTCATCTCGGGAGCAGCCGGATGTCCGTCGCAGTCGCAGTCCACCGACATGTTGTTCATCACGTTGATATACACGATGTCCTTGCCCTCGGCCTTGAAATAATTGTGCACTGCCTGCGCGGCGGCGGCCATCGATTCCAGGAAGGAATCCTGGCTGTTCGTGCCGAAGATCGCCCCGGAAGTCCGTTTCCCGGCAGTATGGATATAGACCTTGCCGGCAGATGAGGCGACGCCGATGCTCTGGTTCTTCAGCACGCCGCCGAATCCGCCCATCGCGTGACCTTTGAAATGGGCAAGGTTGATCATGAAATCATAGTTCTGGAGATGGCTGCCGACAATGTCGTGCTTTATCCACTTGCTGTCGCTTACGGGGATGTTCATTTCGCCCTCGGAGTCCATGATGTCCACGGTGGCGATCTTGTCATACCCCCTCTCAGCGATGGCTGCCAGGTGCGCTTCAGTAGTGGACCTGCTGCCGCCGTAAGCGGTGTTGCACTCCACCAAGGTACCGCCGACTTTCTTCACCAGGCCCTCGATGAATTCCGGCCTGAGGTGGTTGCTTTCGGGAGACTCCCCCGTGGAAATCTTGACGGCAACCCTGCCGAAAGCCTCGACGCCCAGGGCATCATAGATCTTCACGAGAGACTCGGGGGTGATTTCACTGGTGAAATAAACCGTCGACTTCTCGTCGGAAGACGGCACCTTATCGGTCGCTGCGGTCTTTCCGGGGCCGCAGTTGGAGCAGCCGAGAAGGACAGCTATGAAGGAGAAAAATAGGATAAATCGTCTCATATTGGTATTATTTGAATGGCTAAAGATAAAAATAATAATGCAGTGTGACGCATCACGCCCGGCAAATAATCGGAAAATGCGTAAATTTGAAATGTGAAAGCAATCATCATCGGCGCGGGGATTTCGGGGCTTACGGCGGGCATCTACGCACGGCGCGCAGGCTGGGAGACGGTGATATTGGAGAAGTGCGCCAACCCCGGCGGGCTTTCCACAAGCTGGAAACGCAAGGGATATACCTTCGAGGGGGGGATGCACTGGCTCATAGGCGCCACGGATTCAATCCCTCTGCACAGTATCTGGGTGGATACCGGCGCCCTGCAGGACAACAATCCCGTTTTCTTCAAGGACCCGATCTATACCCTCGTCGACGGGGATGAGCGCATTCCCCTGTACCGGGACCTCCACGGACTTCCAGTAAAGGGCCTGCGGGACAGGCTGGCGATGCTTTCGCTCAAGTTCCACCTCTGGTGCTTCCGCCATTTCCACCAGCCCATCGGTGACCTGCCGGGCCTAAAGACCAGGCACCCGCGTCCATTCTCAATCTGGGAGTACGTACGGATGCTCCCTGCCGTGCTTATCAGCCCGATCCTGATGCTCCAATCCGCGCGCACATATGTCAATCGCTTCGCCAGCAGGCAGATACGCGATCTTCTCGGGGCCGTCGTGCAGCCGGACATCAACGCCCTTTCGCTGATCTATATCCTCGGAACCTTTGCACAGGGAGACAGCGGTTACCCCGTCGGCGGATCAGTGCGGATGGCCGGCAACATGGCCGATACCTTCACCTCGCTGGGAGGGGAAATCCGCTACCGCACCCCGGCGCTGGGGATAGAGAAGGCGGCCGCCGGATGGGCAGTACGTACCGCCGGAGGCAGGATCGAAGCCGATGCCGTCATTATCTCGGTCGATGCCAGGACCGCCATCGACAAACTGTTCCCGGAGCCGCTGCAGGACAATTGGGCAAGGAAAATGCGCAAGGGGCTGGAGACCACCCAGTGCATGTTCATAGGACTGGGCATCAAGGCCTCCCTGCAGCAGTGGCCGCGATCCATGCAGATCGTCCTGCGCAGGCCCTTCCTGGCCGCAGGCATCAGCTACGGCACGCTAGTGGTCAACAATTACTCACGCGAGACCGAATATGCGCCCGAGGGCTGCACGGTACTCACCTGCCTGCTGCACGGCCCGTCGTACGCGTTCTGGAAACAGGCGAAGGAGAACGGCAGTTACCTGCAGGAGAAGCAGGCTGTGGTGGAGAGGTTCATCAATGCGCTTGGCGAGGTCATTCCGGAAATCAGGGGCAAGGTGGAGGTGACCGACATGGCCACTCCCCTCACCTACGAGCGCTACTGCGACACTTTCGAAGGCAGTTACATGAGCGGCTGGCCGGCGCGCAAGTCCCTGCATCACGCCCCCATACGCTACAAGCACGGGCTCTACTTCACCGGACAGCGAACGCTCTACTCCGGAGGCCTTCCGCCCGCCGCCCAGGCAGGCCGCCTCACGGCGCAGACCCTGTGCAGGGATTTCGATGTAGTCTTTTAATTCCCTGATTATCGAGTTTTTTGGTATATTAGTAAACTCAATCATAGTTTATGAGAATAGCACACATCATCTGGGCATTGGGGACCGGCGGAGCAGAGACAATGCTGGTGGACATAGTGAATGCACAGGCGGCGGCTGAAAAGGTCGCGCTATTCATCGTAAACGACAAGACGGAGCGGAGCCTGCTGGAAAAGGTATCGCCCCTTTGCGAACTGCATCTGATTGGCCGGAAGCCGGGGAGCCGCAGTCCCGGACCCTGGATAAAACTGAATCTGGAACTGGCCGGATATAAGCCGGACGTGATCCATTTCCATCTGGAAGGGATGCGCAAGATGGTCTTCAATCCCGCACCTAAAGTGTTCACTATCCACAACATACACACCTCCGGGCGGGAATATCCGAAGTTCCGGGCCCTGTATGCCATCTCCGACGGCGTCAGGAACTATACCAGGGAGCAGGGATTCGAAGCCACGACCGTATGGAACGGCATCCGGACGGCTGACATCAAGCCGAAAGAGACTGTTTCCTATCATCCCGGAGATGTCTGCAGGATAGTAAGCACCGGAAGGCTCTACACCCCGCACAAGGGCCAGGACATCCTTCTGGAAGCCCTGGGGATTCTCAAGAAGCAGGGTACGGACAATTTCCATCTCGACCTGATAGGCGATGGGGAATCCCGCCCGGAGCTTGCAGGAATGATCGCGGAACTAGGATTATCGGAAAATATATCCCTGACCGGGCAGCTCGACCGCGATTATATCTACGGGCATCTGTGCGACTACGACCTGTTCGTCCTGCCGTCACGCTCCGAGGGCTTCGGGCTGTCCGCAGCAGAGGCGATGTGCGCGAAAGTACCCGTGCTGACCTGCGACCTGGAAGGAGCACTGGACGTGACCGACGGGGGCCGGCTGGGGATGTCGTTCAAGACCGGGGATCCGCAGAGCCTCGCCACCCAGATTGCAGCCTTCCTGGCGTCCGGAGCCGAAAGGACCATGCTGGATGAGGCTGCCGGATATGCCGGGACGCACTTTGACATACGGCGCACCGCGGAAAGATATATCGAGGAATACCGAAAACTTGGCTGCAGATGAAAACAGTTTATTTCACCGGCTCTTTGCCCCGCAAGGGGAAGGTTCCCTTCGGTGGCGGCGAAGTAGGCAACGTCCGGACGGTCCGCATGCTGGAGTCGTTCGGATACAGGGTCGTCCGGGTCCGCAAATTGAGGAGCGGAGCCCGGGACAACCGGCTGAAGAAACTGATAGGCTATCCGCTCCGGACACTGGCCAATGCGGTTAAATGGTTCTGCGTCCTTCTGGGCGGGAACAGGAAAGACGGCATCGCACATATCTCCGGATTCTACGGGACGACAATTTTCCTGGAAACGGCGCAGCTGTTCATAGCGAAGCTGCTGGGATACCGGACTGTTTATGAACTCAGGGGCGGCGGTGCGGCCGAATATTACGAAAACGGAAGCCGGAGCTACCGGAACCAATTCAAGTATATACTCGGCAAAGCGGACTATCTGTTCTCCCAAGGGAAAGAGAACGAGACCCTGCTGCATTCGCTATGCGGCAAGCCCGTATTCTACTATCCCAACTGCGTCCAGGAGGGATTCTATCCCGCAGAACTGCCCGAGAAGCCCAGGGACACCGTCAATCTGCTCTATTTCGGACGCATCGAAGAAGAGAAGAATCCCCTGCTGGTCGTGGAAACCGCCTCTCTCCTGCAGAAGCAATTCGGCAACATCCGTCTTACCATGCTGGGCAACGGACGCAAAGATCTGATCCACAAGGTGAGGGTGCAGATGGAACGGAGCCTGGCCGCAGGCAGCTTCGAGTTGATGCCCGGCTGCAAGCACGAGGAACTGCAAAGGATCCTGGCAGACAAGCATTTCTTCCTGTTCCCCACCGTCCAGCCACGCGAAGGGCAGTCGAACGCATTGACCGAAGCCATGAGCTACGGCATCATCCCGATAGCCAGTCCCCAGGGCTTCAACCGGTCCACCATAGGTGACGACCGCCTGATCGTGGACGAGCTTTCCGCCGAGGCATATGCAGACAGGGCCGCAGAGATAATCCGCGCCGGGGAAACCGGAAAGTATTCGCAGTCCGTAAGGCAGAGATTCTTGGAGAACTACACGGAAAAGGCCGTCTTCCAAAGGGCTGAGAAGGAGTATGAGATCATCTTCAACGGTTGAGCAAAATGTCGCATAAGTTTCTATATATCATAGCCTTATCCTTCGCCACGCTGTTCTCCTCGAATGCGGCGCCCGCCAGGATGAAGGTGACGACCGTCTCCGACCAGGCACAGTTCGACGCGGCGGTGGCGAAGATAAACGGCGGGAAGGAGATGCACCTGCGGCTGGCCGCGGGAAAGACGTTCCTGCTGAAACAGAGACTTACGGCAAAGGCCACCCTGTCCATCGTCGGGAACAACTCCACCATCACCTGCTACTCGGCCTGCTTCGACAGGACCAGGGCCATACGCACAGAAGGAGACTACTTCGTCTACAGGCTGAGCAGTCCCATTCCCCCATACTCCCTATTCTTCGATGCGAGCGGGAAACTGGTTCCCGTATCGGAATCCGTGAACGGACATCGCGGCGTCAACGTGACGGACGCGGGCATCAAGGGAGATGCCAACCTGCAGGCCGGTGCCTTGGTCAGGATTCCCATTCCGGCGAATCTGATCCACTTGAGGAATGCCAGGTTCGACAAGGCATTCGGATACTTCGACTGCGGCTGGCAGACGGTGAATTTTCTGCTGGAAAGGTCCGACAGGCAGTATCTGTATTGCAGGACCCTCAACAATTGCCGCACGGGCAACTTCTCATACGACAAGGCAGCCTACAAGAAGCAGGTGAGATTCGTGGTGTACAATGCCGAGAAAAAGCCCGGCACGGTCTATTACGATTCTCGGTACCTGCACGTTCCCAAGAGCATCGGGCGCCTGTATCTGGTGCCCTGCCGGGATTATGAGGCATCGGTGCCGGACATTATGTCAAATTCGAACCTCACGCTGAAAGGCGTCAGATTCGTGGGATTCGGCGGAATCAACGTAGCCTCCAGGTCTTCGGACATATGCGAGATAATCGGCTGTGAATTCGCGGATTGCCTCGGCTGCGCACTCAGGGTGAAGCGCATGGCCGGCAGGGATCTCCGCGAGGCCCTGATCAAGGACTGCACGTTCCGGGACTGCTCCGTCCTGAAAGGCTATGTCGTGGAGCTTTCAAGCCCGACCGACGGATTCAACCACATCACGATGAAGGGATGCAAGGTGACGCGGTATTCGGGCAGCGGCGTCGGCTACAAGAATCCGGACGGCGGCGTATGGGCGAACGGGAATGTCACGCTGGAAGGCAACGTGGTGTACGACATGCCCCGCTGCCATATGTACTTCAACGGCGGAAGGATTGTCGCCCGCGGCAACCTGCTGTACAACTCCGACAGGTTCAACGCCCTCCCGGAACGCAACCTGTCCAACGACTGGGGCCTGGTCTATTGCAACCAGGTCTACACGGAAGCGGCCGAGGCGCTGGCTAACCGCGAGCATACCATCCTGCTGGAAAGGAACCTCCTCTACGGCGCATATGCTTACGGCGGCGATGCGCGCGGCATATTCATAGATGACGGGCGCGGGGACGTCGACTGCCGGGACAATGTCATCCTGAACACGCAGATGTATTCCATCGATGCCCGCAACCAGAAGAACCGGGATGCATCCTCGGTCAGGACCCGGTACCAGAGGAATATCGCGACCTCGCACTACCGCCTCGCATCGGGGTCCGCAGTGAAAGGAAGGGACCTGCCTTCGACCAGGGCCAACAAGATCCTTACGAAGGGCGAGAATGTCACCTCGAACGCGCTTACGCTGGAGAAGGACACGCACCTCAGCATAGACGCGGCATCAGCCTGCCGCGACGGGATGATCTATGTCTCCCGAGACCTGCTGGAGCTGATGAAGAAGTCACCTGCCTGGCGGGACGTGGAGAAGTATGTAAAACCGATCTAGAACGATGGAGACATATTTCAACATCAACTACGAATTCGACCGCCAGGCGGTCCACGATGCCATAGACGCCGCGCAGAAGGGCTATGTCTGCGTGGCCGACGGAGTGGTGATGAACACGGCCAACCGCGACCCAGAGTACCTGAAGGTGGTGAACGGAAGCCTGTTCTCCATCTGCGACAGCAGTTGGGTGCCCGTATATATAAAGAGCATATATGGGGTAAAATATGAGCAATACTGCGGCTCCGAGATATTCAAGGACATAGTCAGCGCGCGGAAGCACCGGATGATGTTCCTGGGAACGAACCAGGCCACGCTGGATGCATTGCGGAAGGAACTGGCCAAGATGAACCCGGACGTGACGGACATGCAGTTCGTTGAGCTGCCGTTCAGGGATGTCGCCGATTTCGACTATCCCGGAATCGCCGCGATGGTGAATGCGGACGGAGCGAAAATCATCTGGGTGGCACTGGGCGCCCCGAAGCAGGAAATGTTCATGAACAGGCTGCTGCCATATCTGGATTCAGGGGTGATGATAGGCGTGGGAGCGGCATTCAAATTCTATAGCGGCACTGACGAAAAACGATGCCCTGCTTGGGTGCAGAAAGCCCACCTCGAATTCCTCTACAGGATCATCCAGGATCCTGGCAAACAGCTGAAGAGGTGCTATTGGATCGTACGGACCCTGCCCGGCCTCTATCTCGGCGAAGTGCGGCGGGCAAGGGCGATGAAGAAAAAGAAATGATATTCATAAACCAATAATCTTATGGCAAACAACAACATCCGTCCCGCCACGATGGAGCGAATCACGACTCCCGCCCTGGCACGTGTATTCATCGAAGAACAGATCAAGGAACTGCGCGCCCAGATAGGCGACAAGAAGGTATTGCTGGCCCTCTCGGGCGGCGTGGATTCATCCGTCGTCGCAGCCCTGCTGATCAAGGCCGTGGGCAAGCAGCTGGTTTCCGTCCACGTCAATCACGGCCTCCTGCGCAAGGGAGAGCCCGAGCAAGTGGTGCGCGTCTTCAGGGACGAGCTCGATGCCAACCTTGTCTATGTGGATGCCACCGACCGTTTCCTGGACAAACTCGCAGGCGTGGCCGATCCTGAGCAGAAGAGAAAGATCATCGGCGCGGAATTCATCCGCGTGTTCGAAGAGGAAGCCCGCAAGCTGGAAGGCATCAGTTTCCTTGCCCAGGGCACCATCTATCCCGACATCGTGGAATCCGGTCCAGTCAAGTCTCACCACAACGTGGGCGGCCTGCCCGAGGACCTGCAGTTCGAACTGGTGGAACCCATCAAACTCCTCTTCAAGGACGAAGTGCGCGTGGTCGGCAAGGAACTCGGCCTGCCGGACAACATGGTCTACCGCCAGCCGTTCCCCGGTCCGGGACTGGGCGTACGCTGCACCGGAGCCATCACCCGCGACCGTCTGGAGGCCCTGCGCGAAAGCGATGCCATCCTGCGCGAGGAATTCGCCCGCAACGGCCTGGAGGGCAAGGTATGGCAGTATTTCACGATCGTGCCCGACTACAAATCGACCGGCGTAAAGGATAACAAGCGCAGCTGGGACTGGCCGGTGATCATCCGTGCCGTGAACACCCGCGACGCAATGACCGCAACCATAGAAGAGATCCCCTACCCTCTGCTGCACCACATCACGCAGCGCATCGTGACCGAAGTGCCCGGAGTGAACCGCGTGCTCTACGACCTCACTCCCAAGCCCACCGGCACCATCGAGTGGGAATAAGGGATCAGAATACCATTCCCATCGCCGCCTGCCGCGCCCTAGCGCTGTGGGCGGCGTTCATTTTACCGAAGTTCCACTTCACGCCGAAGAGGATATACCTGCCCATAACGAGACGATAGGTGTCTTCTTCATAATTGGCAGTGACGGTATGGGTGAAATTGCGCGTCTGGTTCAGGATATCGCGCAGTTTGACGCTGAGGATGAAGGGGCCTACGCTCTTGTTGACCTCGGCATTCCATTGCCATTCAGGCTGACCGTAACCTGCCTGATACCCATTGTAGAAGCAATAGTTCAAGTCCGAGCTGAGCTCGAACTCGTGCTTGGTGGAATAACTACCCCGGAGTCCCAGCCGCGAGTCCAGCGTATTCACGTCTATGTCGGGATTGAGCGAGTAACGGGCAATATTACCGGTGAACTTGGCCGAAGCTATGAGGGAGAAGCGGTCCCTGTTGTATTTCAGGTCCAAGGAAAGGGATGGCGTGAAAACATTGGTCCTGTTCTGTACGAAGCCGCTTTCACCGCCGTAGAAACGGTTGCCTGAGGGATCACCCCAGAAATCCTCCATGAAAACCGGATAGTCGAAGGAATCCTTGTCCAGGCCGGGCAGGATGGTCTTCGCCTGATAGCTGAGATATGAGGAAAACCTGGTGAAGCATACCAATGAGAAGAACAGGCTCCTGGTTTTGTTCAACGGGGTCATGTAGTTGATCGCTACGGATCCGTCCAGGCCGGGCTTCCGGACATTGACGGGAATCGAATAAAGGACACCGGCCACGTCATACCAGCTGGCATTGCTGATGGGCGAAAAATCGACATGGAAGTCAGTGCCGACGATCAGGGTCGAGAACTTTTCGGGAGTGCTCCGGTTCCACTCGGCACGGAAGAGCATATTTGAGTGCGGCTTGAGATAAATGTTGCCGAGACTCAACCTGGAAGGATCCGCGATGTTCAGGACGGGCTGCATCCTGGAATTGGCGGGGCGCCGCTCGGATCCGGAAACGAAAACGGTGAATTGATTCTTGCCCTTGCTGCAGCGCAAGTGCAGCGTAGGTGCAACGTACCAGTTCCACTCGCCCTTTCCGACCGTCTCCTCCAGATCGTAACCCCTAGAGAAAGTCTCGTTGAGCACACCGAACAGCCGGCCGCCAAGCGTAATCCAGTTGTTATCCCGGAACTTGTACTGCGCAGTCAAATCATACTGCTGCTCGATGAAAGTGTTCCGGCTGAGGGAACTGTAGTAGTCGTTGTGTCCGGCCGCATCGAACGCATCCCTGTTCCTGTCGCTGCCGAACCAATTCAAGCCTCCCAGCGCGGAGAGCGTCAATTTGTCACTAACCGGAGCAGTGAACCTTAAGTTACCGCCGGCACCGTATGAAAGCCCGTCCGAAAGATAGCGCATGAAATGCGATTCGCTCCCGCTGCCGGTCCTGAGGATATTCCTTTCTTCACTCTCCCCCGAGTCCTGGCCATATTGCCCATGCATGGTAAAGAGAAGGGTATAACCCTCCCTGCCCCACAAATCCTTGATGGAAAGGTCAGAATTGAGATAGACGGCGTTGTCGGTGGACAGGCTGTGAGACGTGTTGTCGGAACTGTTCAAGAACTCGCCATTGAGGACAGACCTGGACGAACCGGTCTCGGTGTAATCTGTCTTTCCGGTTCTGAACAAGGGCCGCAAATGGAACCACACCTTACCCGATTCCTTTTTCAATTCCATATTGGCAGTCAGGGCATTGGCGTAATTCTTTCCGAACTTCATGCTGGAGGAGCCCATATCCCCGTCATCCAGAAAAGTGATCCTGTCGGACTCGAAGCCGGAGTCCGTGTCTGCATTTTTGAAATTGACCCCGACGGTCGATTCTACGCCCTTGATACGGCTGGAATTTGCATTGAGGCCGATCTGTGCCGTGGTAGAAAGGCCTTGTGACATCTGCTCGACATTTCCGTCCTCGTCCATGGCAACTATGAACAAACCAGAATCGTCGATATTCTGTCCGCTTGCGATCAGCGTCAGCTGATCCTTCTCGGAGTAGGCAGATACCAGCGCATTCCCACCCCAGAGCATCTTGCGCTCGGACCGGAGCGGACTCGCGTCGTCCTTGTCACCCAAAGCGGCGCCGGCCTTGACGCCAAGGTTGCCGAACCAGCCCTTGTCGTATTCTTTCTTCAAGGCGACGTCAAGGACCTTTTCCGTCTCACCATCCTCGATGCCCGAGGCCCGGGTCTCCTCGCTGTCGCGCTCGATTACGCGTATCTTGTCCACAATGGAAGCCGGCAGATTGTTCAGCGCGGTACTCTGGTCATTGAAGAAGAACGTCCTGCCGCCCACGGTGATCCTGTCGATCGGCTCTCCATTGAACATGACCTTGCCGGCAGCAGTTATTTCCATCCCGGGCATACGCATCAGCAGATCCTTCAGCATCGCATTGGCACCCACCCGGAAAGAGGACGCGTTGAATTCGACCGTGTCTCCCTTAATGACTATGGGATTGCCGACATCGGTGACGGTGGCCGCCTGCAGGAACTGCTCGTCCACCTGCAGCCTCACGGTGCCCATATCCACTTTGCGCTCAGTGAAATAGCGATCCTTGACGAAAGGCTTGTAGCCCATCATCTCCACGCGGAAGGCATAACGGCCGAAAGGCACCTCGTCCAGCGTGGCGGCGCCGTGGGGATCGGTAAGCGTGAAATTGGTGATCGTCGTATCCTTGAACGGCACCAAATAGACGGATGCGAAAGGGAGAGGATCACTGGTAAGCGAATCCACGACCACAACCTTGATCTCGCCCATACGCTCGTGAGTCATATTATCATTGAATATGACCACCTGCGCCCGAGAGGATATCCCTGCGAAGAAAAAGAGGGAGAAAAGAAGGATCGGGATTCTTTTCATTTAACCTGGTAAAATATACCTCTAAGATAGATATTATTCTGTGACTAGCGGCTAAAAAGAGCTATATTTGGGACAATTCCCAGAACGGCCTATGACCGACTTTGCAGCAATAGATTTCGAGACGGCGAACGAGTGCCCCAGCAGCGTCTGCAGCGTGGGGATCGTGGTCGTACGTGACGGGGAGATCGCGGACCGGTTCTACAGCCTTATCCATCCGGAGCCGGATTATTACCAATGGTTCTGCAGACGGGTGCATGGGCTGGGGCCGGAGGATACGGATGACGCGCCGGTTTTCCCTTATGTGTGGGAGAAGGTTGAGCCGCTGATCGAAGGGCTCCCGCTCGTCGCACACAACAGCCCTTTCGACGAAGGCTGCCTCAAGGCCGTGTTCAGGGTCTATCAGATGGACTATCCGGACTACGTCTTCCTGGATACGCTGCTCGCCTCGCGCAGGCACTTCGGCAGGGATCTCCCCAACCACCAACTGCAGACCGTAGCGGCAGCCTGCGGCTACAATCTGCTGAATCACCACCACGCCCTCGCCGATGCGGAGGCGTGCGCACAAATTGCAATCAGACTCCTGTAGCGGGAGTCGCCGGAGCCTTCGGATCCACCTTCTCGTAAGAATATCCAAGCTTGGTCATTATGGCCTCGAACTTGTCGGGCTGCACCTTCGCGGGATCGTAGGTGATCTCGACGATCTTGGTCTCAAGCGATATCTTGAAGTCCTTGACACCCTTCTCGAAGGAAAGATTGTCGGTGAGTTTGTTTACGCAGTTGTGGCAGTGCAGGTTTACGACATAGGTGACCTTCTCGGTCTTGACTTTTCCGAAAAGCTGCGTGCCGACAAAAGTGAACGCGAGCACGGCCAGAAGTGCGACGATGATCTTTTTCATATCCGTATAGTATTTATTTCCAAATAGTTACCCGAAAGCCAACATAAAGCTTCGCGCCCATCAACGGTCCCCATACGGAAGCCGCGTCGAAGGTCTGCGCAAAAGGCGCGCCCGCATCGATTATCGGGTGCTGGAAATCCGAAGGAAACTGACCCATGTTGTCCCCTCTGAAAGTGATCCACCTTTCCGACGGAAAGTGACCCGCTGGTCTTGAAAGTGAAATCCCAAACAGAATGCAGGCTGAGGCGGTTTTTAATCCTCACAGCCTGCATTTCGATTCTTGATGAAAGAAAGAGTAAGGGTGGGTCAATTACGTGCGGAAAGGGGGGGGGCAATTTACTACGGATTCTCCAAAGAACCGTCTGGATCCGGAATGTATTACAAACGAAGTTCTTGGCGACTTCCCGATGTTCTCGTTTTTTCACTATCTTTGATACATCCAACGAACCAACCGACATGACCTCCAACGAAACCTTCAAAGAAGTCGCCGGACGCAAGAATTTCGGGCCGGCACACGCACTTATGACCACTCCCCAGCCCTGCGTGATGATCGCAACATGGGACAAGGACCACACGCCCGACGTGATGATGGCAGCCTGGGCGGGACAGTACGACCACAACCAGATCGTGGTCAGCATGTCCAAGCACAAGACCACTGAGAACATAGAGCTGACGGGCGCTTTCACGGTGAGTTTCGCCGACGTCCGCACGGTCGCGGAATCCGACTACTTCGGCTTGATGAGCGGCAGCAAGGTCGCGGACAAGGTCGCAAAGGTCGGCTTCAAGGCCGTTCCCAGCCCGAACGTGGATGCGCCGATCATCTGCGACTACCCGCTTACGCTCGAATGCAAGGTGGTCAGCTGGAGCGGCGGCATCCTCATAGGCGAAGTCGTGAACATGAGCGCTGACGAGTGCATCCTGACGGACGGCAAAGTGGACCTGGGAAAACTCCAGCCCATAGTCTTCGACGCCGCAGCCAACACCTACCGCGCCATCGGCGAAGTCGTTGGCCAGGCCTGGGGCTCAGGCAAGAAGTTCACAGAGTAACCCCTCTCCTACAGCGCATCATACTGCTCGTCCGACACCGGCTCGAGCCATTCGTTGGATGCACCTTCGAGGACATCCCTGTGGCAGGTCAGATGCTGGAACCAGGAGTCTTTGGCGGCGCCGTGCCAGTGCTTCACCCCGGCGGGGATGGCGATCACGGTGCCGGGAGTCATCTTGACTGCGGGCTTGCCCCATTCCTGGTACCAGCCCTCGCCGGCGACGCAGATCAGGACCTGCACCTGCTTGTGGTGGATGTGCCAGTTGTTGCGGCAGCGCGGCTCGAATGTCACATTCGTTATTCCGCCTTCCAGCGGCGCCAGATAGCTGTTTCCGGTAAAATACTGCGCATAGCCGGTGTTCGGCTCACCCTTCGGCCACACTGAAAAATCCACGGTCTTCATTTCAATTCCACTGTCTTTTGTCCTGATATAAGATTTGTCTGCGGCGGTCAGGTCCTCCTCGGCACGGTAATAGCGCTCCGCCTTCATGGTAAGGTCGTATTTCTCACGCAGAGCGGCGATGGTACCCATCATAGGCGTATGATGGTGAGCGTCAAGTGCTTTCTGGTCGGCCCAGCTGTCGATGAGCAAAACGGTCTCCGGATCGTCCCGGGACACGAAATAGTCATATCTGAGGTTTCCCTCTTCCGCCCTGATGGCATCGGCCGTTCCGCTGGATTCCATCTCCTCCACGAACTTCCTTGCATTGCCGTCCGAACCGGTGTAATACAGGTTCATCGTAATGGCGCCTTTGTTTCCGCAACTCATAAGTGTAACTGCAGCGAGCAGTATGGTCAAAGAATTCTTTATCATAATGACAGCGTGACGGTTATGTTGCCCTGCCCGGCCTTGAGGAACGCTTTCAGTTCATCCAGGCTGCCGTATTCCATCCTGCCGATGCGGGTATAGCTCCAGGTATTGCTGCCGTAGAACAGCACTATCTGGTTGCCGCTGTAGAGGATGACATCGCCGGCCCGGGTGCTTATCTGCGAGTCGCTGGCCGGGAGCGAACGTCCCAGCGGACCGACTTTCTCGAAGCCGCCGTAATCGCTGGCCTCATAGCTGATGGGAGCCTCGCGGAGTGCCGCCACAAGGGCTTTCGTTGCATTGTTGTCTACGATTGCCACCGGGAGCGTCTTCCCGGAGACGGTGATGTTGATATGGTCAGGCATAGTGTCGTTATTATTGAAAGAGGCCTCAGCCCACTCTTTTATGAGCGTATCCTGCTGACCTCGATTGGACGAATTGATCCACAGGCTCTTGGCAAGGAACCGGCCTTCAGGGATGAGCCTCTTCGCGTCGGCCACGACGGAAGATATGCCGCTGCTGGCACTGGAGACGATCAGCCCAATGGTCTTGTCTTTCATCTTGGAGCCCTCGCGGAAGAGATAACTCTGCATTATCGCAGCCATGTTGCTCCACCAGAGGGGCGTGACGATGATTATGGTATCGTAGTCGGCCGCGTTGCGGTTCACCGGCTTGATGGCCGGATAGCTGGCGGCATCGTCCGGTTTCTCGCGTATGGCCGCGATCAGGCTGCTGCCTATGGCGTAGTTGTCGGCAGCGTAGTTCAAGTTCTCTTCGGCCGGAAGTATCTCGAGCACATCGGCCTTGATACTGGCGGTCAGGGCGTTGACTATTGCCCTGCAGTTGCCGGTGAAACTGTAGTAGACTACGAGCGTGCTGCCGGTCGGCTTGAGACTGCCGGTATTGTTGCCGTTATCCTGCTGCTGTTCCTCCTGGTTGGTGTCGGTGGTCACGGAGGGCACCTTCTCGCAGGAAAGCAGGACCGGGGCGATGAATGCGAAGAAAGAAATTGCAATCGTGCGGAACATATTACCTGAGATTTGCGTTGAAAAAAGACTCGATTCTGTCGTAAGGGATCACTCCGGCTTCGTCGTCGTACAGGTCAACGTGGGAGGCGCCGGGGATGATCAGGAGTTCCTTGTTGCCCTCGACGGCACTGGCGCCCTGCGGGTTCCTGCCGGTCATCTTCTCGAAGGCATATTCGCTGAAATAGCGGCTGTGGGCCTTTTCGCCGTGGATCAGGAGCACCGGATTCTCGATCTCGGACGCCCACGCGAGCAGGGGCTGGTTAAGGAAACTCTGGCAGCCGATGACGTTCCAGCCGTCGTTGGAGTTGCCGCTGCGGGCGTGATAGCCGCGCGGAGTCTTGTAGTAGGCATGATAGTCCTTCACGAACCAGGGAGCATCCTCCGGAAGGGGGTCGATGACGCCGCCGGCACGCTCATAAGTACCTGCTGCATAATCTTTTGTGCGCTGGGCAGCAAGGGCGCGGCGCTTTTCCATGCGCTGGGCGGGAGTGTCCTCGCTGGCGAAGTAGCCCTCTACGTTCACCTTGCTCATATCATACATGGTGGAAGCCACGGTAGCCTTGATGCGGGGGTCCAGCGCCGCTGCGTTTACGGCCATTCCGCCGAAGCCGCAGATACCGATGATGCCAATGCGTGCGGGGTCCACCAGGTCGCAATTGGACAGGAAGTCCACCGCAGCCAGGAAGTCCTCGGTATTGATGTCAGGGGAAGCCATCCTGCGGGGCTCGCCGCCGGATTCGCCGGTGAAGGAAGGATCGAAGGCGACGGTGACGAAGCCGCGCTCGGCCATGTGCTGGGCATAGAGGCCGGAGGACTGCTCCTTCACGGCGCCGAAAGGACCGCTGACGGCGATGGCCGCCAGCTTGCCTTCAGCATTCTTCGGCACGTACATATCGGCCGCGAGTTCGATGCCGTAGCGGTTGTGGAAGGTGACCTTGCAATGGTTCACCAGTTCGGACTTCGGGAAAGTCTTGTCCCATTCCGTAGTAAGGGTGAGGGTGCTCATATCTTTATTGTCGTTTGATTTGCAGGCGAACAGCATAAGCGATGCTGCGCAGGCTGAGAGGAATGATTTGAGAGTCATTACATTATGTTTTGTTGTTGCAAAGGTAGGCGGTCTGCCACAGATTCTTTAACCGATTTTTGCCCAGTTTCTACCAATTTCGCAGATTCTTGTATAAATTCAGCAAATTATCTACCTTTACAAGCATGAAAAACATCCTGCGGCTCACAAACCCTAATGTCTATGCGCGCTACCTGAACGCTCCGGTGCTGCACCCGCTGGTGGCCGTCATCCATTACGATGAGATTTCACCGATCCACTCCAGCCTGAACCGCTACAGCGTCTACGGACTCTTCATCCAGAAGAACTTTCCGAAGAACCTCACCTACGGCATGAAGATGTTCGATGCCGCCGACGGATCCATCATCGCCGTCGAGCCGGGGCAAATAGGCGGAAGGGAGGACGACGGAGAAGGGATCTACATCAGCGGATGGGCGCTGCTGTTCTCCCCCGAACTGTTGCACGGAACCGACCTGGAAGCCAGGATGAAGGACTATCATTTCTTCTCCTATTTCGCCTCCGAAACCCTCAAGATGGAGCCCTCGGAATGGGGACGTATCACGCAGATGCTCACGCAGTTGCGTCACGAGTTGCAGGAGCACGCGGACTCCCCCGCCCTCCGCCCGGTCATCCTCGCCTACCTGCGGCTGATCCTGGAATACTGCCAGCGCATCTACCTTCGCCAACTCTCCGTCGAGGACAAAAGCTCATCGGACATGCTCAAGCGCTTCCACGGCCTGCTGAGGGACTATTACCTGGACGGGAAGCAACTGGAACTGGGTGTGCCGTCCGTCAATTACTGCGCAGGGCAACTGGCTTATTCCGCCCGCTATCTGGGGGACGTGGTCCACAAGGCCACCGGCGGCACCGCAATCGGCTACATCCATTCCTTCGTGATAGACCAGGGCAAGAACCTGCTGATGAACGGGCACAACGTGAACGAGACCGCCCGGTTGCTCGGCTTCGAATTCCCGCACCACTTCACGCGCCTGTTCAAAAAAATCACCGGGATCACCCCGTCGGAGTTCCTGGGCAGGTGACAAGGCAGGATTTTTGTACATATATATATTTAATTACTACCACAAAATGCTGCTGACCCTTACACTTCTGATCCTGTCCCTCATCACCGGCGGGGGTAAGGTCCTTACGTCCCGAACCGTCAGGATCGGGACCGAAGCCAGAACGATGAAAACCCGTATCCTTCAGCCCAGGAAGAAGGAAGGCCCGGTGCCGGGCATACTCTGGATCCACGGCGGCGGCTATATCTCAGGTGGCACCTATATGGCGGACCTGTCCTGCGGCAAGATGCTCGCGGAGAAGTACGGTGCGGTCGTGGTAAGCCCCGGCTACCGACTGTCATTCAAGGCGCCCTACCCCGCCGCACTGGACGACTGCTACGCTGCGCTCAAGTGGATGTATGACAATGCGGAAGAGCTCGGCATAGACAGGAAGCGCATCGTCGTAGGAGGCGAAAGCGCCGGCGGCGGACTCACGGCGGCACTATGCATCTACGCGAGGGACAAAGGCGAGATTCCGGTCGCATTCCAGCTGCCGCTCTACCCCATGCTGGACTGCGAGGACACGGAATCCTCGGCGGACAACCACGGCAGGGGCTGGAACACCTGGTGGAACCACTGGGCCTGGAAGAAGTACCTCGGCAAGCAGTACGGCACGGATTCCGTCAGCAAATACGCCTCCCCTTCCCGGGAGACGGACTATTCGAACCTCCCGCCCTGCTACACATTCGTGGCCGATGGCGAGCCATTCTACTGTGAGACCCTCACCTACGTGGATAATCTCAAGGCAGCAGGAGTCTATGCAAACGTGGACGTCTTCCACGGGGACCTGCACGCCTTCGACATGTTCCATCCGCAGCAGGAAGACAGCAAGGCCGCAAGGCAGCGTGTCTGCGAAGAGTACGAGCGCATAATCTGCGGAGAATAATAAAGGAGATTTCTGCATTTTTTTGCAACTTTTATAAAATATCGCTTGCGATATAAAATAATTGTTGTATATTTGCATCGTGAACGATATAAATCAACAATAAAATAATAGTAATCATGGACAAACAGAAATCAATCGCAACGCTCCAAGCCTATGCAACCGGCCTCGCAGCACAGTCTCTCCAGCACAAAGTAGAAGGCAAGATCTTCGCAGACCAGGGTTTCACCAAACTCGGCGAGAAGTACGCTGAGCACGCAGCCGAGGAAATGGGCTGGGTGGACCAGTTCATCGAGCGCATCCTCGACCTCGGCGGCACTCCGCAGGTCGCAGCCGCTCCTGAAATGCCCGTCTTCACCGATCCAGTCGAGTACATCAAGTCCGACCTCGCGGTTTCCCACGAGCAGGTTCCCATCCTCATGCAACTGGTTCTTTCCCTGCAGGACGATTTCAAGACCTACGACATCCTCAGGGCCTACGCACTTGACGAGGAGGAGGATATGCTCTGGAGCGAGACCCAGCTCGACCTCATAGAGAAGATCGGTCTCCAGAACTGGCTCGTAAAGCAGCTCTAAAATGAAAAGAAGTTTAATGGCGGTGCTGACAGCTCTCCTGACCCTGTCGGCCTGCGCACAAAACAACAACAAGGATAACATGGCAACGATTTACGATTTCAAAGTCCTCAACAACAAGGGCGCAGAGGTGGATTTCTCCCAGTATGAAGGCAAGGTCCTCCTGATTGTCAACACCGCATCCAAGTGCGGCTTCACCCCGCAGTACGACGGCCTGGAAGCCCTCTATCAGAAATATAAGGACAAGGGCCTCGTGGTCATCGGCTTCCCTTGCGACCAGTTCGCACACCAGGAGCCCGGCTCCAACGAGGAGATCGCCGAGTTCTGCCGCCTCAACCACGGCGTCACCTTCCCGCTCATGGCGAAGACCGACGTGAACGGCGCAAACGAGTCCCCGGTATTCACCTTCCTCAAGGAAGCCGCCCCCACCGAGGCATACGAAGGCCTTAAGGCCAAGGCTACCCGCACCATGCTCAAGGGCATCAGCAAGAGCGTGGAGAAGGACAGCGACATCCTCTGGAACTTCACCAAGTTCCTCGTCGGCAAGGACGGCCGCACCGTCAAGCGCTTCGCTCCCGTGGCCGAGCCCGCTTCCTTCGAGAAGGACATTGAGGAAATGCTCTGATGGAAGAACAGTTCAAGCTGGACAACCAGCTCTGTTTCAGGCTATACACCGCTTCGCGCCTTCTCACGCAGGCATATCATCCCCTGCTCTCGGAGCAGGGCCTGACATATCCGCAGTACCTGGTGCTGCTGGTCTTGTGGGAGAAGGATGCGAAGCCGGTGAACGACATCGCCAAGCGCCTGTTCCTGGAGACGAACACGGTGACTCCCCTCCTCCAGCGAATGGAGAAGGAAGGCATCATCGCACGTGCGAAAGGCAGCGAGGACGGCCGTCAGAAGATAGTTTCACTGACCCGTAAAGGCAAGGCCCTGAAGAAGGAACTGGCGAATGTTCCGTTCGCGGTGGGCAGCGCCGTCGCCTGCGAGAGCGTCAAGCCCGAGACCGCGCCGGAGCTGTTCCGCATGCTGGACGACATCATCGCGAAACTGGACGCGAAACAGGAATAGAAGTCCTACAGGATCTCTTCCATCGTGGTTTTCTGCACTTTCATCCCCATATTCCTGTAGAATGACAGTGCTGCGTCGTTTCCCTCCCAGACATTGAGGGTGATATTATGGCAACCGAGTGTCCGCGCATAGTCGCGGACATATTCGTACAGTGCTGTTCCCACGTGTCTGCCGCGGGCCTTTTCGTCCACGCAGATGTCGTCCACATACAGCGTCCTGACGTCCTGCAGAAGCTTGTGGTCACGGACTTCGGATAGCTTGCAGAAGGCGTGGCCCAGCACTTCCCCGTCGTCATAGACGAACACCGGCCTGCCGTCGTCGTCCAGCAGGGCTTCGAGCTCCATCATGCTGTACTTCGCCGTGAAGGGCTTGAACAGGTCCGGGCGTATCCCGTTGTGCACCATGTCCACCTGGCGCAGCAATTCGAGGATGCGCCCGATGTCATTTCTATCCGCTCTTCTTACTTTATGATCCATACGGAACAAAAATATGAAGAAAAACCCGTTAATTTTTTCATATCTTTGTAATTGTGCATCATGCGTATGCACTTTAACCGTATAGTAGTGTATGAAAAAGGCATTTGTCACCCTCTTGTCCGCAATTGCCATCTTTGCGTCGCAAGCCAATGCGCAGTCAGTTACCGATCTCGGAACCTGGAGCAGCCTGCAAGTAATCAAATCGTTCGGAGCCCCCTACGCCATGGCGCGTCTGGAGCACCGCTCCTTCGACAACATCCACGGCACCGAGTGCTGGTTCGCGATGGCCGGAGGCGGCCTAAACATCAACAAATGGCTCAAGGGCGACCTGAGCTACGAGTACTGGAGCATCCCGTCCGCGGGCAACATGATCCAGCACAAGGCCGTCCTGTGCTTCACCGAGACCCTCAAGCGCGAAGGCCTCGCCGTTTCGCTCAGGGAGAAGTACGAGCTAGCTTACAATCCGGCATCCGGCTCGATCAGCAACACCCTCAGGACAAGGTTCCGCGGGCAGTACAAGGCTCCCGACAGCATCCTGACCCCCTACCTGATGTACGAGTACTTCAGCAGCCTTGACGGCAAGGAATGGGTTCGCTCGCTGCACTACGCCGGCACGGAAATCAACCTCGGGAAAGGCCATTCGCTGGACCTCTTCTATATGTACCACCTGTTCGACAAGGCAGGCCTCACCGCCGCGTGCCACGTGCTCGGCGCCGGCTATTACTTCGTCTTCTAATACGCAACCATGATACTGAAAATCATTCTCCTGGTATTGTTCTTCGCCGTGATGATCGGCGTTGGCATCTACTGCCGCAGGACTGCGACCAACGTACAGGGCTTCGTGCTCGGAGGCCGCAACGTCGGCTCCTGGCTCACCGCATTCGCATTCGGAACCTCGTATTTCTCCGCCGTCATCTTCGTGGGCTACGCGGGACAGTTCGGCTGGAAATATGGCCTCGCAGCCACCTGGATAGGACTTGGCAACGCCCTGATCGGCTCCCTGCTCGCCTGGCGCATACTCGGAAGGCGCACCCGCCTGATGACCCAGTATCTGCAGAGCGCCACCATGCCGGATTTCTTCGGCAAGCGCTTCTTCAGCAACGCGCTCAAGGTGGCCGCTTCCGTGATCGTATTCATATTCCTCATCCCCTACACCGCATCGCTCTATAACGGACTTTCCCGCCTCTTCAGCATGGCGTTCAACGTAGACTATGTGTGGTGCGTGCTCGGAATGGCCTTGCTCACAGGCATTTACGTGCTCGTAGGCGGATATATGGCCACTGCGGTGAACGATTTCATCCAGGGATTGATAATGCTGGTCGGCATCTGCGCGGTCATCGCGTCCGTGCTCGTCGGCAACGGCGGCTTCAGCGCAGCCGTCGAGAGCCTTTCGCAGATTCCGTCCGAAGCGGCTCCGGGGCTGAACGGCGCCTTCGTATCGTTCCTCGGGCCCCAGCCCATATTCCTGCTGGGCGTCGTGCTCCTGACCTCCCTCGGCACCTGGGGACTGCCTCAGATGGTGGGCAAGTTCTACGCCATACGCAACGAGGCCGCCATACGCAAGGGAACGTTCATCTCCACCTTCTTCGCCATCATCGTGGCCGGCGGATGCTACTTCCTCGGTGGATTCGGCCGTCTGTACGGCCAGAGCATAGAATATACCGCCGCAGGCACTCCGGTTTACGACAGCATAATCCCGTCAATGCTCGCATCCCTCCCCGACCTGATGATAGGCGTGGTGATAGTGCTGGTGCTCTCCGCATCCATGTCCACCCTGTCCTCGCTGGTGCTCACTTCCGGCTCCACCCTGACGCTGGACATCATCGACCCCGCCGTGGCCAAGGCACGCAAGGGTGAGCATCTCGACGATCGCAAGCAGCTTCTCTGCATCCGCATACTCGTGCTCTTCTTCATCATCGTGTCCTCCGTGCTGGCAATAATCCAGGCGAAGAGTTCGGTGACCTTCATCGCACAGCTGATGGGTATTTCCTGGGGAGCGCTGGCAGGCGCATTCCTCGCCCCGTTCCTCTACGGACTCTACTGGAAGCGCACCACCCGCGCATCCGTCTGGGCCTCATTCATCGCAGGCGTGGGCGTGATGTGCTGCTGCATGTACTGCACCTTCACGGGCAAGACCTTCATCAGCCCGTACTTCACCTCGCCCATCAATGCCGGCGTGCTGGCAATGCTGCTGGGCCTCGTGATTGTTCCGGTGGTGAGCCTGCTTGGCAAGGCCGACAATAAAGAAGAAGTGGACAAGATGTTCGGTTGCTACGACAGCACCGTCACCGTCCACGCTTCCACCGCCCTCGCCGAGGAGCAGGAATAGCCCCGGGGGCTAACCCATATCTGCAAAGATGATCCAGTCGGGTGAGTGATAGGACAGGAAGCCTGTCACGACCATCACGACTATGGCGACCGCAATCCAAAGCGGCCAGTGGTCGCGTACGTAATTGCTTTTGCGCCAACGGTTTGCAAGGAGAATGGCCCCAATCATCGCAAGGACGTAGATGACCAGGTCGACGGCCATGATCTCGTGGCGCACGAAGATCCAGTAGGAGAAGAAGGCTACGATGATGCACGGCATCACGGCAAGGCTGCCGAGGATGGGCGCGCCGAGTTCCTTGATGTCGCGACGGGTGATGATGAGATAAAGCGCCAGCAGGAGCATCGGGTAGAACACCATTTTCATGTGCGCCATGACGCTTTCCACTATAGGAAAGATGTAGCCCAGGAAATGGTTGAAGAAAGGTGCGTGATGGACGAAATGCATACCTGCGCCGAGGAATACGAGCAGGATGGAGGCGATGATTATTTCTTTCCGTGTCATATCGTGTATTCTTACATTTGCAAATATATGACAAATCATTTGCAACCGGGTTGCATTTCCAACTCTTGCTATCTTGTCCGATAATCCATAGATTTGAATCATGAAAAAGAATTCACGACTTCAGCGGATCAGCCTGATGGAGGGCCTTTACGAAGAAGTAACCGGAATGCTCGCCGGCCTGGAAAAGGCCGTGGAAGATTACGGGAAACTCAGGGACGGAATAGCCGAACTCGAAGGATATATGGCCTCAGGGCAGTGGAGGAAGGACTATGAGGCAGACGAGGCCGGGCAGATTCCGGCCGGCATCAACCGCGGCGTGCTCTCCCAGGACGGGCTATACAACCTGCTCGAAGACGCCGGCGAAATCCTGGAAAAGGCCAGGGGAACCTTCTGCCAGGAAGACAGTTAACGCCGCTTTGCATTCCGGCGGAATATCCCTAAATTAGCGATATGCTGAAACGAATGACCATCCTGGCGGCAGTTGCCGTCCTTATGATATGCCCGGGCGCAGGGGCGAAAGAATACCGCGTAAAAGGGCTCCGGAGCCTGCAGCGCGCCATAATGAAGGCCTCCGACGGCGACACGGTCACCCTCCGCAAAGGCGTGTACCGGCTCGACGGGACGCTGCTGGTCGAGGACAGGAACGCGCTGGTGATACGGGGCGAAGAAGGGGCCTGCATCAGCGGAGGCAGGAGAATCCCGCTGTGGCGCCTGCGCCGCGTGAGAAAGACGGGGATCGGAGAGGGGGTCAACCCGGGGGTCAGGAAATTGGACCTGCGCCGCTACCCCATCGGTCCAATAGTTCCGAAAGGAGATCCGCACCTGACCGGGCCATCCTGGTCCGAACTCTTTGCCGACGGAGTACCGATGAGGCTGAGCGAATGGCCTGACGGAGCACCGCTGCCTCTGGATTCCGTGGTCACTCCCGGAGGCGGCTACATACGCCCGAAGGAAGGCGACGGCTTCGGCGTGATCGCCTTCAGGGAAGACCGCCCGCTGGAATGGGAAAATCCCGAACTGGGATGGCTGTGGGGCTGTTTCCGCTTCGGCTGGACCACGGAGATGACGCCCATCAAGCATCTTGGCGCGGACAAGACCATAGAGGCCGGAACACAGACCAACTACGGATTCGGCCATAAGCCCGGGGAGCAGTTCCAGCGTTGGAAAGTCCTCAACATTCCAGAAGAGGTCACGTTGCCCGGAGAGTATTCCCTGGATGCTGCGGACAAGCGCTGCTACCTGATGCTTCCGAAGGGCACCAAACGATTGGAAATCAGCCTGATGAGCGACCCGCTGCTGGTTCTCCGGAACTGCACGGGAGTAGTGGTTTCAGGCCTGGAATTCGCCTGCTCCAGGGGCGACGCGGTGATCATGCGGAGCTGCCGCGATACGCGCCTCGAGGGCTGCAGCATCCACGGGATGGGGCACGTCGCCGCAAAGATCGATCCTGCCAGCAGGCACTGCGGACTGTCGGGCTGCGACCTTTACGACCTCGGCGCCGGAGCCGTGGAACTCGCCGGAGGGGACCGGGTAAACATCGTCCGCGGCGACAACTACATAGAAAACAGCCGCATCCACAACTTCAACCGCATCGAGATGCAATACCGCGTGGGCGTGACGATGAGCGGCCTTGGCAACCGCATCTCCGGCTGCGAATTCTACGAGTCCGCAACTATGGCCATCCTGATGCTCGGCAACGACCAGACGGTGGAATACTGCAACGTCCACCACGTCTGCATGGACATCGAGGACAACGGCGCGCTCTACCACGGGCGCAATCCGGCCCAGCGCGGCAGCGTGATCCGCGGCAACTATTTCCACGACATCGAGGTTCCGTTCAACGTGCGCGCCTGCTACCACGACGACGGCTCCGGCGCCGTGGAGGTCTATGGCAACATCTTCCGGAACATCACCTCCCCGCCCGTCCAGATGGGCGGTGGCAGCGACATCCGCTATCACGACAACATTTTTATGGACCTCCCCTGCGCCGCAGTGAAGACCGACGGACGGCTCAAGACCTGGGGGGCCGACAGGCTCATAGCGCACCGCGATTCCGTGGCCCTGGTGGACGGACCGGCATTCCGCGCGCACTACCCCGAATTCGCCTCCTACTATGAGGGCGATCCCGCGGAGCCGCAGCGTAACGAATTCATCCGCAACGTGTTATACAACGTGAAATGGGCCTTCGAGAAAGTCGTCTGGAGCGACCATATCTACAATGACGACATCAGCGGCAGCGCCAATTTCATCTCCCGGATGGAAGACAATTGGAAAACGGACGTCAATCCCGGATTCATCGATCCGGCCGATCCCCTTGCCGGATTCACGGAGCATCCTGCCCTGCTCGATGTCATCCCGGGCTTCATCCTGCCAGACCTTTCCAAGATCCCGCCAACGAGCGGAATACGTGAAAACGACGGGCTCCTCGGAAGCTATATGGGGCATTCCCCCGCCGGCGGCTTCTCCGGCCAGGTGGACGGAGTTCTGGACGAACTCCACACGCCCGCGGGACTCAATTAGATACGCCCGATGCACCAGGCGAAGGCGCGGGCGAGGCGGCCGGCGTTGTCGGTGAAATGGTTGCCCTCCTCCATCACGAGGGTGCAATGCTCCGGCCCGATGCTGGCCTCCAGCAGTCCGTGCTGCGCCCGCACGCAGTCTCCCACGCGGGCAATGGCCTTGTTCTTGGCGATCTCCTCGCGGTCGCCAAGGCTCAGATAGACGTTCCCGGCATTGACAGGATGCATCCCGGCATACGGGATCCAGCCTTCGATCCAAAGGGACGGCGAGGCAGCGGCAACGGCAGCAAAACGGTCGCTCTGCATCGACGCCCAAAGCGCGAAAAGGCCCGCAAGCGAATAGCCGCCGATGATCACAGGAAGGCCGGGATATTGCGGCAACACATTGTCAATGATGAACTTGAGCGTCCGTTCCGCGTACTTCCCCGCCCTTTCGTCCCGGGAAATCTTCCGGTCCGCCCAAGGCATCAGGTCCACATCCCAGTCGTCCACGTGCACCAGCGCCATGACATAGGACTTTCCCGTGGCTTCCGCGATGGCGTTCAGCTCCGCCTCTATACCCGGCGCCTCATGCCTTGCAGTAGGCTGGATAAGCACGCAGGACGGCGCAGAACCGATTGCACGGTATTCTATGGTCATAGCAGAACCCCCTTGAAAAACTTCACGAATGAGGTCAGAAACGCCAGCCGCAGACGAACATCAGATTATGCAGCCTGACGCAGCCGGAAACGCCGTACTCAGGGTATTGGCGTAGCATATTCCTCAGGCCTACGCTCGCCTCGAAGCCCCATTGCCAATGTTTTCCGCTCCGGAAAATGATTCCGGGCTGAAGGGCTATATCCCAG
>JAEEGL012342063.1_pt1 | contig 31222 bp, 24 predicted proteins | sample 9134231 | NCBI WGS metagenome assembly JAEEGL01 (sample SAMN16246548, study PRJNA631951) | gut metagenome | biome: gut microbiome; feature: rumen; material: fiber-attached | host: Bos | place: Iran: Karaj | collected 2018-10
AATTGACGCTTCATATTGCTGACGTTCCTCGTTGTAGGTCATTTTGTTTTCGTCGTTCAGTTTCCAGTCGTTGAAACCGCCAAATACGTATAAATCAAGTGTATCGTAATAATTTCGGTGATACGGAAGCGTGAATTTCACTTCGGCGTAATCTGCAAAATAATCAGCGTTGTTATGTGTGTCTTCGCTCGTTAGGAAATTTCCATTCAAATCGGCAGTTGACGTGTAGGCAGCGTGCCAATCTCTGTCGGGATGGAGATACACGAAATATTTCCCGTCGTTTTTTTCAATATAATCAACTGGGGCTGTGGCTATCCGCAGATTTTTGAAATGGAAATTATGAAATTCATTGCCGCCTTTGAACAGAGCATTTCTGTTGTCGTTGAAAACCAAGGTGCCGTCACCCGAAACGTGATTCGGCTGAATACCGCAAATTGTGTTATCCCAACGTCCATTTTGACGATATACAACGTACAAATCTTTGTCGAATGTTGACAAATCGAAGCCGTGAGGCACAATCTTCATAGAAATTTGTTGCGAGTCGTCCATATATTGCACAAGATTCGGTCGATTCACTTCTGCTTGAATTTCAACAAGTTGCTCGGTTACGACAAATCGTTTTTGAATAAGAACTATACCTGATTCCCCATCACCCTCATAAACTTGAACCACGTAGTTTCCCGACATGAGGAACTTGAATTCAGGCGTACTTGAACCTCCATGAAACGGAAAATAGAAATCGTAATGAACATACGGCACCGTCGTATTGTACGAAAAATCGGCAAAATCTCCGTCAATCAGAAAATCGCAGTCAACAACCGTCATATATTCGGATTCCACAAGATTGGATTTTCTCCAATTTCGGTCGCAGTGGATTATGCGCCATTGGAGCGGTCGAATCTCCTCTTCCAGAATATCAAAATCCATCATCAATCCTTGGTTTTCGCCAAGCAACGACATTACCGGCGTTGCAAGAGAATCACCCTTTTCGGGACCAACGCGAATTGTAGATGACGAAAGTCTTGTTTTTACCACAGGACGAAGCGTTACCGACTTAATTTGTGCATATCCGGGGTTCACATATTGGTCGTACATGATTTGCGAATACCCGCAAAGTGTTGTGAATAATGTCAATATGGTAAAAATGAGACGCAATTTCATTGAGAATTTGATAATTACTTTTTGTGCTATCAAAACAAGAAAAATCTATATCAATCCAAAATTATTTTTTTCTTCTTCGGTATCGTAGAAATGAACGAAGATTGAGGTATGCTCACTATCTATATGGAAAAATTTCTCTAAGGGATTATACGGTATAGCAATTTCCAAGAAACCCGAAACATTATATAATGCCATAATTTTTGAAGATTTATCCTTCGGTTCATAATTCTCGGTAATTTCATCGGTGCTATATCGCTTCGAATCTATCATGATAGAAAAAAATCTGCCTCTTCGAGCCGTTTCAAACAAGGTTATCGGAATATTGGTAATACCATTCCCGTATGAGTCAAAATAAAGGAATCTGCCTTCCAGCATACTGTCGGTCACTATCGGAGCCAACATCTTATAGGCAGGATAACAGGTCGTTTTCTCCCCTATCCGGTCAATAGGCAATCCGATAGCTATTTTGTTGATAGTTTCAACAATGGCATCGGCTTCCTGGAAATTTCCTAACGATTTTTGCGCAGCTGTCGGGATTTTATAAACTTCCGTCGGAGTTTCCTCAAACAACATATTCCACAAACCATTATTCGGTCCTATGAAATACTGATAATTATATTGCAAACACACATATTCGTGGTTTTTTGTCTTATCCTGTATATTTGCCGAAGCCACGCTCACAATGTGAATCGTCTTTTGTGGGAAATGCGAAAACGCATTTCGCAACGAAAATACCGCCTGACCCACATCAAATGGCTTAATTTCGTTCGAAATATCAACAATTTGAGTGCCAGGAAGCCTTTGTATGAGCTTCGCCTTAAATAATCCTGTATATATCCCTGAGTTCCCCCAGTCTGTTGTTAACGAAACGGTTAGCATTCTTTTTTAACACTTTTATGTCAAGAAAAAATAAATTCTTACATTTGTTACCAAAGATATAAAAATTCTTACAAACAAAATGACTGAGCAGATAATATATTTAGATACCGTCGATCCATTGGATATTTTCGGTGTTCAGAATGAGAAATTTGAGTGTATCTGCAAGTATTTTCCCAAGTTGAAAATCATTGCTCGGGGAAATGAGATTCATATTATCGGCAGTCAAAAGGAAACGAAGAATTTTGAATGTCAGTTTCAAAAAATTCTGACTCACACGCAGCGCTACCACGGAATTTCGCTCCAACAAATTCAAGACATTCTTTCCAATTACGAGAGCAACGAAAGTTTGTACAATAACGAAAATCCCAACAATGCCATTCTGTTTTACGGCAATGACGGAAAACCGATAAAGGCACGTACCACCAACCAAAAGAAAATGGTGGAGAAATGCGTGGAAAATGACTTAATTTTTGCAATTGGTCCTGCCGGTACGGGAAAAACATATACCGCTGTCGCTCTTGCCGTTAAAGCATTGAAGGACAAAGCCGTACAGAGAATCATATTATGTCGCCCAGCCGTTGAGGCAGAAGAAAAGTTAGGCTTCCTGCCTGGCGATATGCGGGAGAAATTAAATCCGTATCTACAACCGCTCTACGATGCATTGCAAGATATGTTACAACCGCGCAAACTGCAAGAATATCTCGACACCAACGTGATTCAAATCGCTCCGCTTGCCTACATGCGAGGTAGAACGCTCAACAATGCGTTTGTGATTCTCGACGAAGCACAAAATGCCACGTTGAACCAGCTCAAAATGTTCCTGACACGAATGGGCGAACATGCAAAATTCATCGTGACTGGCGACATAACGCAAATAGATTTACCCGACAAAAACAAATCTGGACTTGCAAAAGCAGTATCTTTGTTGGAGAAAACAAAAGGAATAGAAACAATCAACTTTAACGAGAAAGATATCGTAAGACATAGATTAGTATCTTACATAATATCGGCATTTGATAAAGAAACAATAGATAAATAATACTTATTATAATGGACGCTTTAACTAAAACAAATTTTAATTTTCCTGGTCAAACAGGTGTGTATAACGGAAAAGTTCGCGATGTATATAGCATCAACGACGACATTCTCGTAATGGTCGCTACTGACCGTATTTCTGCTTTTGATGTCATTTTGCCAAAGGGAATTCCTTACAAAGGTCAAATGTTAAATCAAATTGCTTCGAAATTTTTGGATGACACAAAAGATATTTGTCCTAACTGGAAACTCGCAAACCCAGACCCTATGGTGACTGTTGGTTTGAAATGCAAAGGTTTCCCTGTTGAAATGATTGTTCGCGCATATCTTTGCGGAAGTGCTTGGAGAGCTTATAAAAACGGGGCTCGCGAACTTTGTGGCATAAAATTGCCTGACGGAATGAAGGAAAACCAAAAATTCCCCAAACCAATCATCACTCCTACGACAAAAGCTGAAATAGGCGAACATGATGAGGATATTTCCAAAGAAGAAATCCTAAAACGTGGTCTTGTTTCCAAAGAAGACTACGAAATTTTGGAAAAATATACTCTTGCCCTTTTTAAAAGAGGTACAGAAATTTCGGCAAAACGTGGTCTTATCTTGGTTGACACAAAATATGAATTTGGTAAAAAAGACGGAAAAATCTATTTGATTGATGAAATTCACACTCCAGATTCATCACGTTATTTCTATGCTGAGGGCTACGAGGAACGTTTCAAGAATGGCGAGCCACAAAAACAATTATCAAAGGAATTTGTTCGTGAATGGCTTATGTCAAACGGTTTCCAAGGCAAGGAAGGTCAGAAAGTTCCTGAAATGACGCCTCAAATCGTTACGTCAATCAGCGACAGATACATTGAATTGTTTGAGCACATTACGGGCGACACATTTGTGAAAAATCGTGGCACCGAAGGCGATATTGCCGAACGAATCAGAAAAAATGTCGAGGCATATTTGAAAAAAATATAGGTAACTCATAATGCACAATTCCTTCGGGAGTTGTGCATTATTCTAAAAAACTTCGTTATGAAAATGACCATTCGCAAAGCAATGCTTTCGCAAACAAGAAGCAAATCGGCAGAAGAGCTGCAACGCTATTCCAAGTTGGTTTGCAACGCTATTGAACAAAATGAGAAATTTCAGAAAGCAAAAAATGTTCTCTGCTTTTGGTCCTTGCCCGACGAAGTCAATACGCACGACCTGATTCAAAAATGGTCGCACGAAAAAACATTCCTTTTGCCCAAAGTCATTGGTGAAAAACTTGAACTACACACATTTACCGACATTGCAAGTATGACCATGGGTGAATTTGGCATTAGCGAGCCGACTGGTGAAATTTTCTCCGATTATAAGAAAATCGATTTGGCAATCATCCCCGGACTTGCATTCGACCAGAATGGTGGTCGCATGGGACGAGGCAAAGGTTTCTACGACAGATTCTTACCACAAACAAACTGTCACAAAATGGGCATTTGTTTTCCGTGGCAAATCGTACCAAAAATTGATTGTGCGCCGTGGGACATTCCCATGGACGAAGTCGTAAGTTGCGAATTGTAATTATTCGCTTGGTCGCGACAACCACATAAGATATTCCTTGATAAAAGGATTCAAATCTCCATCTAATACTGCTTGTGTATTGGTTGTCTCGTATCCCGTACGAACGTCTTTCACCAATTTATATGGATGCAACACATAATTACGAATTTGCGAACCCCACTCTATCTTGAGTTTCTCGCCATTGCGGGCAGCCTGTTCCTCCTCACGTTTGTGCAATTCCATCTGATACAACTGTGATTTCAATAACGCAAGAGCTTTTTCCCTGTTCTGCAATTGCGAACGCGTCTCCATATTTTCAATTACGATACCAGTAGGTTTATGGCGCAATCGAACAGCGGTTTCAACCTTGTTGACATTTTGTCCACCCGCACCACTCGAACGGTAGGTGTCCCATTCCAAATCGGCAGGATTTATCACGATCTCAATAGTGTCATCAACCATGGGAACAACATCCACCGAAGCGAACGAGGTATGTCGGCGGGCACCAGCGTCAAACGGAGAAATTCGAACCAAACGATGAACACCTGCCTCGCCTTTTAAGTAGCCGTAGGCATATTCGCCCTCGAACTCGATTGTAGCCGAACTGATACCTGCAATATCTCCGTCCTGAATATCAATAGTATTTACTTTGTAACCATTTGCCTCGCCCCAACGCATATACATTCTTAACAACATCGATGCCCAATCGTGGCTTTCAGTGCCACCAGCTCCCGGATTAATCTTCAAAATAGCTCCAAACTGATCTTCCTCCTTTTGAAGCATATTTTTATATTCAAGATTTTCAAGCAGTTGCAATGTTTCATTATACTGATTTTCGACGTCTTCCATACTTGCCTCACCATCTTTATAAAAATCGGCAAGCACTTGCAAGTCTTCCGACGCTTTTTCAACAGCAGCGTACGCTTCGGTCCATTTTTTTATGGATGTAACTTTACGTAACTGTTGTTCCGCCTGTTTGGGATCATCCCAGAAATTCGGATCGTGCGTTTTTTGTTCTTCCTCGTCTAATCGAATCAATCTGTTATCGATGTCAAAGATGCCTCCTTAACGTCTGCTGACGCTCGACTAACTCTTTTATCTGGTCAATGGTAATCATAGTATTATTATAAAATGTTTTCTATACAGGACAATGCCACATCGTATTCATATCCCCGACTTTGGGCAAATTGCATCAATTTTGCTTTTCGTTCATATAAATCATCGGTATGCAACGCTTTGTTTTTCTTCTGCAATTCTTTTGTTATCGTTTGAGTATAATCTGCTGTTTCAAAAAAATCATCTAAAATTGGCTTTATCACTGATTCTTTGAAACCTTTTTGTAGAAGACCAAATTTAATTTTCGTCTTTCCCCATTTATTATACACAAATTTACCTCTAACATAGGATTTTACATATCGTTCTTGAGAAATGAACCCTTCATCTTGTAAGCGAGCGATAATTTTCTTGGAATCATTTGCCGATATGGCCCACAACTGCAATTTTTTCCGAACATCTTGCTCATTTCGTTCCATTTTTGAGCAATACGCCATCAACTTGCTCAATGCCTGTTCGGGCGTTACAGTTCGAACATTCATTACGACTATTCAATATCGTCCAACAGAATCAAATCGTCGGTTTGAAGTTGCATGTCAATTTCTATGTCCTTCTTTTCCGTAGAGCGTTCAACGGTAATTCGTCTCTGGACTCTAATGTAATTCGGACACACATATTCTATTGTATATTTTCCCTCAGCCAATTTACATTCATAATTTCCTTCATCATCAGTACGCAATTCCTTAATTACCTCGTTTGAAACATCTTTACGCACTTGCACTCTCACATTTTTGAAGTTATTTGCCTTGTCCTCAAAAGATATTTTACCTTTGAATGTTGCTGGCACCAAAATATCGGGAGTAACATATTCCACTTGGAAAATATCAAAACCGCCAAATGTGAAATAACCTTCGTTATATGCAACAGAATAAAAACCTAATTGACCATCTTTTGCAGGTTTGTAGAACTCATTGTCGTTTGGTGTATTAATTGGGTGACCTAAGTTTTCTGGTTCAGACCATTTACCATCGTTTCCTAACGTAGATTTAAAGACATCAAAACCACCCATATTGTAATGACCAATTGACGAAAAATACAATGTTTTATTATCAGCTAAGATATATGGCGAAGATTCGTCGTATTCTGTATTGATAACATTTCCAAGGTTTTGCAATTTTGACCATTCAAATTTCTCTTCGTTTTTCAATTCACTCTTCCAAATATCATAGCCTCCAATACCGCCTTCTTTATTAGAAACAACGTACAAAGTTTTGCCATCCTTAGAAATACAAGCCTGCGAAATCAATGCCTTAGCAATATTAATATTCTTTCCGAATTTCTTCATTGGAGTCCAGTTAGAGGCTCTATCAGGACGAGTGCTATAATATAAGATTCCTCCTTTTTGAACGTCGTCCATATCCATAAATGCCGTATGACGACAAATCAACATAAACGTACCTTCCTCGTTAATACCAAGTACGCTACAGTGGCCATACGTATGCAAGTCATCAGAAATGTCTATTGGAGCTGACCAACGTTCACCACCAAGGAATTTTGTAGAATAAATTCTCAACTTACGTTCAATTGAGCCAAGACTACCATCTTTGTATATTACTTGCTGTTTTTCCAAACGAGTGAAGAACAAAATCTTTGCATCAGCTGTCGGACAAGGATTGAAATCATTGAATTCTGTATTTAATACGTTACCTATATTGAAAATTTCAACAGGTACTGGTTTTTTGATAATTTCAGCAGCCGTTCTACATGAAATCATTTCACGCATTGCACGCTTACGAGCCTGTAATTCATTGGGCGACAATCTGTCAATATATTGCTGATACGCATCAACACCTTCTTCGTAAAATTTGTTCGTATGATAGCCACGAGCTAATGCATACCAAGCAGAAATAGGAGCCCGATTTTCAGAAACAGATCCTTCAATATAATCTGCGGTAACATCTTTTACCGCTTTTTTCAAATAACTGATTGAACGTCCTGCTTCGAACGGCATTCTTTGGTAACAAATACCAACCTTATAATTTATATTACAGTTTTCAGGAATAACCTGAAGCACATCTTTGTAAATCTTCAATGCCTGTTCGTAATCACCATTATAAAAATAGTATTCTGCGTCCATACGCATTGATTTCACTTTATCTTCCTCATTTTGACAAACAGCCGTTCCTGCTAATAACAGCAATGGGAATAGAAGTTTTAATATTCTTGTATTCATTGTAGTTTAATTTGGTGTCAAATATAATAAAAGTTATGTAACCCTAATAGACTTTTATAAAATTTGTTACATAAAGAATATTAAACTTTCTATAAACATAAAAATCTCCTACCTATCCTTTTTACCTAAGAACGTGAAGCCCAACGACTCCACAACCTTCTTTATTTCCTCGGAATCAGCATGTCCATGAACAGTCACCGTATTTTCTGTAATATCGGCCGTAACCGACTTAACTCCGTGTAAATTCGCAATGTTCTTTTCAACATTGGCTTTGCAGTGATTGCATTTCATACCCTCCACGCCGTACACAACAGTATCGTGCGAACATCCACACTCGTGATGATGTGATTTATGCACGTACTTTTTCAAAATCGCATTCACTAACAATAAGGTAAACACAATGGTAATTACCACATTTACGATTGGGAGATGTGCATCGCAGCAATCTTTCACCATCTGAATCTCAGAGAACCATTCCGACGGCATCAGGTAATCAATCATCAATCCGAACGAGAACGCTCCTATTATGATGCTTGCCAAGTAAATCAGCATGGTTTTCAGCCCCATCACTTTTTTCACCACAACCAACGAGGCAAAACTTACGGCTGGACCAGCCATCAAAAACACCAACGCCGCTCCGGGAGTCAGGCCTTTCAACATAAGAGCCGCGGCAATAGGAATGGAACCAGTGGCACAAACATACATAGGAATGGCTATTACCGTGGCAGCAACCATTTCTAACAATGGCATTGACGAAAATTGTAACAAAAACGAATCAGGAATGCAAATTGCTATCAATCCCGCAATAATTAAACCTACAACCAAGTGCGTACCAATATCTTGCAACATTGAAACATATCCGTAACGTAATGCTTCCACAATTTTATTTTTTGAGGTATGTTCGCTATTGCAGCAATCATCGGTACAAGCATCCTCATCAACGTCGGCAACAGATTCTTCGTCATCCTTGCTGAACATAGCTACCAACCCACCCGAAAACAACGATGTGACTATCGCTGCAATTGGTCGGATAATGGTGAATGCCCACCCAAATACCGAATACGTCGCCAATATGGAATCAACACCTGTTTGTGGTGTTGCCGTCAGAAATGCTGTTGTTGCACCTTTCGACGCACCTTCCTTTCGCAACGACATGGCAGTTGGCAAAACTCCGCAAGAGCACAATGGTAACGGAATGCCAAACAAAGCAGCAAGAACGACGGACTTGAATGAATTTTGAGACAAATAATTCTTATAAAACGACTGCGGAACCGCAACATGCAATATGCCCGCACATAAGAAACCGAACATCAGATAGGGAGTCATCTCCACTATCAACATCAACAATGCATATAAACTCTCTGCCATACTTTTTTTTACAAAAATTTCATTTTCCTGAATATATGACAATCACCATTTGTAGGTATTTTGTAGCAAAACGTCACTTATTACTATATTTCTTTTGCACACAAAACCTATCTTACTGCTATTGCTGATATTTCAACCAAACTACCTTTAGGCAAGGCGGCAACTTGCACACATTCACGCGACGGAGATATTTCGCCAAAGAATGTGCCATACACCTCGTTCACTTCGCCAAAATGTGCCAAATCGGTAACAAAAATAGTACAACGAACTACGTTGTCATACGTCATATTCGCCGCTTGCAGAATTGCCGAGATATTTTTCATAACTTGCTCTGTAGCTTTGGGATACGACTCGGAGACCAACTCGCCCGTTTGCGGATTTATAGGAATCTGACCTGAAACATATAATGTATTGTCTGCAAGTATCGCTTGTTTGTATGGTCCTATAGGTTCAGGAGCATTTTTTGTGTAAATAATAGTATTCATGTTGTATATAATTAGAAATAATCCGAAGAACTCTTCATTTCAACTTTAATGTCACTCAACATACTTGCCTTTATCTTCAGGACAAACTCCCAACGCTGACGGTCACCAAACGGAACCCACGTAAATGCCATGTCCCAACAATGCAAGTCACGATACACATTTAATGTCGTATATGAAATGCCTTTTTCTTCAAAATCCCAACCTGTCGAGAATGCGATGTTCCAATTCTTTGTCAGACTCACCTTACCGCTCGCACTAATTGTCTGTATCACATTATTCGACACGGAATCCAACTGGTTGTTGTAGTCATAATAATACTTTCGCGGAATACTCAACGAATACGAAACGCTCAAATTCCAGGGCACATCCCAGTACGAATACATTTCGTCAACAGGAAGGTTGAGATTATCATCCTTGTCGTTGATAGGCCCAAACGTGTATGAGAGCGACGTTGCCCACTGATCTTGCGTCTTACGCCACAACGAACCGTATTTGTCTATCATATAATTGTTCACACGAACTTGCGTCCTACTTCCGTTATCCGACTCCTTCACACCAATGGCATAGGGGTCAAACGTTGCCGAATAACGTACCGTAAAACGATTCAATATGGTTGAATAACCCGACAAGCTGATTAAGCTCATCTTCAATGAATCGGCGGCAAAATTATACGAGCCGCTCAACGAAAGATTTTCTATCAACTTAATCTTTTTGGTACCCGTCACCGTATCGGTCTTACTTCTCACTTTGGCTTCCACGTTGTTGCCCAACGAGAACGATATGGAACTTTGTTTTTGCGAAGAAGGCACGCCATAAATTCCCTTTTCATAATAAGAATACAACGCCTCGTCACCATTCGAATTTTTCACATATTTGCCATAATAGCCATATTTATCCGACGAAAAGTCGGGCGTAATGACGTACGACACCGTTGGCGTAACAACGTGACGAATCGCCTTGAGCGCCTGCCCACGGAAACGGTACATACCATAAATCTTTGTATTTGCACTCACCCCAAGCGAATAATTATATACACGGTTGAATTCGCTCAGCGTGTCAATTCTGACGCCACCTATAATGGTGTCGGTCTTCGTGTACTGGATATAGTCGTCGTCCCATTCCTTCTTCAATTTTGTCGTGTACCAACGTTCTTGGTAATTGAATGACGGAGAAACTGTTATATATTTAAATAATTTAAAACTTGCCGATACGGGAATTGAGTGATTTATACCACTTTGGAACAAATCCAGAGTCTCTTTTCTATAAAAATTCGAGTCCAACTTGGCATTGACCAACTTGTTCTGCATTTCGCCCGTGTAAGAGACGGCGATTTTCTCGTAAAAACGTTCCTTGCCGACAGCATGTTTCCTTTTCAGTGGCGTAAACGTCGATGCCGTCAATCGCAATTGTGGCAAGGTCAACGTTATGGTACTGTCAATATTGTTTTGACTATGCGACAACGATGCCGAAATGGCCAACGGCGTGCCGGCAAACTTCTTGCTCAAATAAATATTTGAAGAAACCTGATTGTTCAAATATTCACTCGTGCTATATGTATTTTGTTTCGCATATCCAGCCGATCCATAATTCACATTTGCACTGAAATTAGGACTATACGGCGACTTTTGCGTCTGCGAGTGCGACCATTTCACATTAAATGTCGGTGCCTGACGGATTTCGTTCGTCACCAAACTTGCGTACGTCACCGAAAAGTTTCCGTTGAAACGATAACGTACCTTATAATTGGATGACACGGTCGTTCTCCACGAGCCCAACGAATACACATCGGCCAACCATTTGAAATCGACATATTCGCTGATACCAAAATACACACCACCATTTCGGAAATAAAAACCTTTGGTCGATTCCTCACCTATCGTCGGAATGATGATACCATTGGAACGACCTTTCCGAATGGGAAAATAGCCAAACGGCAACACAACGGGAACAGGAATCTCGTCAACGACAACCCACGCAGGACCAAATACAATCTTATCGTCAACCACGATTTTTGCCTTGGTCATCTCAACATAAAAGTGAGGATCCTTGTCGTCGCACGTCGTGTATTTACCATGCTGAATGTGGATTTCCTTATTGTCGTGGATTTTCGTCCGTCCCCCATGCAGATATGCCTCGTCCTGTTGCGTATAAATGCCGAACGCCAAACCTTTCTTCGAGTCAAAATTATATCTCATCGAGTCAGCGTCAAACGATTCCGACGCGTCCTTATACACGGGACTTCCCTTCACTTCGTTTGTGGAATCGGGCAAACCTTTGGCAAACACCTCACGCTTCACCACGTTCAATTCTATATATTCCGACTCAAGATCAATATTTTCATATTTCACCTTTCCGTCACCGTAGGTCTGTACCGAATTTCCAGAGATTTGAAATACGATGGAATCTTGCGAAGAATATGTCACCGGACTATCAAGTCCGCTATCTTTTTTCTTGGTTTTTGTCTCCTGCTGCTGCGCAACGCTATCTTGTGGCACGAAAGTTGAGTCTTGTTGTGCGTACGAGAACAAAAAAAAGACACTTGAAAAAAGTGTTAGTAAAAAATATTTAAAACTTTGTCTCTGCAAGTTGTTAAAATACTATTTTTGTGACATATAACGTAAACCGTTAGTTGTTGGCAAAAATAATTAGAAATTTTCAATCTTGACGAAAAACTGACAGGAATACTTTATAACATTATGCAAACAATGAAGACTATACATATTATAATTATCACCCTCGGGATAACGATTCTTGCAAATTTCTACTCTTTTGCACAGAGTAATCCTTCATACGCGGTAAAAACTGTTGTCATTGACGCTGGTCACGGAGGGAAAGACCCCGGCGCATGCGGAAAAATCTCTAAAGAGAAAAATATCACGTTGTCAATCGCATTGAAGACTGGCGGACTGATTTCCACCAACCTTCCCGACGTAAAAGTCATTTACACACGAACTACCGATGAATTCATTGAATTACACCGAAGAGCAGAAATAGCAAACAAGGCGAAAGCCGACCTATTTATTTCCATTCATGTCAATGCAAATCCTAACCCCGATGCCAGCGGAACAGACACGTGGACGATGGGTTTGGCAAAAAACGAGGCGAATCTGAAAGTTGCAAAAATGGAAAACAACGTAATCTCCTTAGAATCCGACGCATCACAATATAAAGGTATGTCGGCCAACGACAACGAGGCGATTATTTTACACAACCTGCAACAAGGCGCCTTCTGCGACAATAGTTTGGCATTGGCAGGCATGATTCAGAAACAGTTCCGTGAAGAAGTCGGCCGCAAAGACAGAAGCGTTCATCAGGCTCCGTTCCTCGTGCTCTGGAAAACGGCCATGCCGAGCGTCCTAATCGAAACGGGCTTCATTTCCAATACCGAAGAGGAAATCTGGTTGAACAACAGCGACAACCAGGCTGAAATGGCATACGCAATCTACAATGCCTTTGTAGAATACAAGAACTACATCGAAAAACGTTCCAATGGCAATATGTCGGTAACAAATACGACCACAAACACACCGTCGTCATCAACGACTACGAAACCACAAACAAACACGACGACAAAACCACAGACAAGCACGACTACGAAACCCGTAACGCCGCAAAAGACGACACCGACACAAAGTCAAACCGTTCAAAAACCGGCACAAAACTCATTCGACATCACCTATAGCATCCAAATCGGCGCAGGAAAAGACAAGACACCTTGCACGCCAGCGAATTTCAAAGGATTACAAGGTGTTTTCGTGCTTGAAGAAGATGGCTTATACAAATATTATTATGGTAAAACGGCCACGTATAAGGAAATAACTGCTCTTATGCAAGACGTGAAGGAAAAATATCCTTCGGCATACGTCATTGCACGGGACAAAGACAATAAAAAACTACAAGTTTCAGAAGCAAGAAAAAAAACTAATTAATTATGGATAAAGAGAAATCAATAAAAATCGGACTTATCGTAATCATCGTTGCAGGCATTCTTGTTTGGGGCATCAATTTCTGTAAAGGCAAAAACCTTTTCTCAAAAGAAAATCTCTACTATACAACGTACACACAAGTTGAAGGACTTCAGAAAAATGCCGCCGTGTTGTTACGAGGATATAAAATAGGTCACGTAAAAGATATTTATTTCACCTCTTCACAATACAACGAATTAACTGTCGAATTAAGCATTGCGTCGGATATTCGTCTGCCAAAGGAGACAATAGCAAGAATTTTCAGTTCCGACTTGCTCGGTTCCAAGGCTATCGACATCATATTACCAGCTGCATTTTCCGAAAATGATGAATACATAGCCAATTTCGGCACGCTCAATTCAGAAATAGAGGCATCAATCACCGACCAAGTTCGAATTGAGGTAGCACCGTTAAAACGTCAGGCGGAGAAACTATTGGAAAGCGCCGCCGTTGCAATTGATCAGATAAAATATGTGGTAAACGAATCGAATGGCGAGGAATTACGCCGTTGCTTCGTAAAATTACAAAATGCCATTGACGCGATTCATCACTCAGGCGTCACGTTGGACACCATCCTGACCAATGGCGACCAGAACATTCAAGGAATCCTTGCCAATGTTAACGGCATAAGCAAAAACATCAACGATCATTCCGAAGACATAGGCGCAATTATTGCGAATTTCTCAAGTATGAGCGACTCACTTTCAAAGGCAAACATCACAGAAACGCTCACGAAAACCGAGGCTGCCGTCACGGAACTCAACCAAGTGTTGCAACAAATCAACAGCGGTCAAAGTTCTTTGGGTGCACTCATCAACGACAAATCATTGTATAATAACCTTGACAATGCGTCAAATCAGTTGAATTCACTCTTGATTGACGTGCAAAAGAATCCTAAGCGATACGTTTCATTCCCTATTTTTAGTTCTTCGAAAGAAAAGAAGGAGAAAAAATAGCGAAATACGCAGAATATATGGATTTCAGCAAGTTAGCAGAAACAGTAAGCATATTCGGTTGATTTCCAGCAAAATACGAGGGTTCCAAAACGCCAAAAACGAGAGAATTTTGCAAAACTTTTTTTGAGTAAAATCAGAAAAAATATACCAACAACTAAACCAAAAGTTGAGGTTTCATTTGCAACTCTAAAAATATCAGTAATTTAGATTTATCTCAATGATTATCAGTATTTTATATTTTTTTCAACTTTTTATTAAATTCTAATTTACTGAAAACCAAAACCCTATATAATATTTGAAAAAAACAAGTGCTTTTGGACTTTTTTTTTGAAAATTTATTACCAACTTTGTTGAAGAGAAAAATACAAAACAAAATACAAAAAAAAGAAATGGAATTACAGGAGAATAAGTCGGGTTTAGAAGAATTGTGGGCCGAAAGTCTGAAATTTATCAAAGACAATTTAGGTGACGATAATATTCAAAGTTATAAGACATGGTTTGAGCCTATTCAAGCTCTTTCGTGGGAAAATAACACCTTAACCTTACAAGTTCCGAGTGATTTCTATCGTGAATACATTGAAGAGAACTACATTGACTTGCTTCGTAGCGTATTGCACAAATTTTTCGGAGCTAACGCCTCATTACAATATGGCGTTTTAGTAAAGAGAAATGTACCTGACAAGAAAATAGCAAGCCGTATTGAAACAACGACAAAAAAGAATACGCAAGCGTACGCACCTGTAAATCAATATAGTCCAAACAAAGAAATAAAGGATCCATTTATTATTCCAGGAGTAAAAAGCACCATTGATTCGCAACTCAACCCAACCTACACGTTTTCAAACTTTGTGGAAGGCGATTGCAACCGATTGGCTCGTGCTGCTGGTTTGGCCGTTGCCCACAACGCTGTAAAATCAAACTACAATCCACTTCTTGTATATGGTAAGTCAGGTTTGGGAAAAACTCACTTGGTACAAGCAATTGGTGTAGAAATCAAGGAAATGTATCCGAAAAAGAACGTATTATATGTCGATGCCGATACATTTGAAAGACAATTTGTGCAAGCATCATTAGATAATGACAGAAATAATTTTTTGCATTTTTATCAAAACATTGATGTCTTAATTATAGAAGATGTTCAATTATTAAAAGACAAAATTGGAACGCAAAACGCTTTCTTTCAGATATTCAACTACTTACATCAAAAAGGAAAACAAATCATTTTGACTTCCGATTGTCCACCAGTTGAGATGCAAGGTTTGAACGAACGACTGCTTTCTCGTTTCAAATGGGGATTATCGGCAGAACTTACCGTTCCGAATTTCGAGACTCGCTTGGAAATTCTCAAACTAAAAATCAAAAAAGAGGGTCTTAACATTGACGAAGATGTTGTTGAATACATTGCAAACCACATTTCAACGAATGTTCGTGAGCTTGAAGGCGTATTGATCTCAATTTTCGCACAAGCAACCATCAACAAGAAACAATTAAGCCTTGATTTGGCGAAAGATGTTGTAGAAAAATTGGTAAAAAGCACACAACAAGACATCTCAATCGATTTCATCAAGAAAACGGTATGTGACTATTTCAATATTGCACCAGATCAACTGAAATCAAAAACAAGAAAGAGAGAAATCGTGCAATCACGTCAAGTTGCCATGTATTTCGCAAAAATCTATACGAAAAACTCTTTGGCTTCCATTGGCTCTCAAATTGGAGGTAAAGATCACGCTACAGTGCTTCACGCCTGCAAGACAGTAAATAATCTGATGGAAACAGACAAACGATTCAAGCGATATATCACCGACCTTGAAAAAAGATTTAAATTACAATAACTGAAAGACGACTTCGGTCGTCTTTTTTTTTTTATAACTCATTTTCATATCTTTACCTCGGAATAAAAAAGGACTCGTATGAAAATTGCTATTTTCGGAACAAAAATAACGGCGGAATGTAAATCCAAAGTGGAAGAAATCATCCATAGCTTCGTCGCCAGTGGTTTTGAATTACTCATTTACAATGAGTTCAAGAAGGAAATACAATCTCGTAGTTTTTCCATCTCCAACATTCCCGAATTCACATCGTTACAACCAAACGACGCCGAAATCATTATTAGCCTTGGCGGTGACGGAACATTCTTAAAATGTGCTCATCTTTGCTACAAGACGAATATTCCTATTCTTGGCATAAATTTCGGGAAGTTAGGTTTCTTGGCACAAACAAATCCTGATGATATTGATTTTCTAATCAAAAACATCAAAGAAAAAAAATATACTATAAAACAACGGTCAATCTTAGATTTCTCATTTACTACAAATAGAAAAAAAATATCAGGAATCGGACTGAACGAAATAACTCTACAAAAAAGCAATGCGGTAAAACTGATAAAAATAAACGTTTACATCAAGAAAGAATTTCTTTGCTCGTTCTGGGCAGATGGCGTTGCGGTCAGCACCCCAACAGGGTCAACTGGTTATTCCCTCAGTTTAGGATCCCCTATCCTATCCCCAGACAACAAGTCTATCATAATAACTCCGATTGCCCCGCATACGTTAAGCATAAGACCGATAATCATTCCTGATACTGAGACAATCGTATTGGAGGCAAGTGGAGAATACACAGACTTTCTTATTTCAAACGATTACCAAAGTCAAACGGTGCAAGAACCCAAAACAACAATAAAAATAAAGAAATCGAGACAAAAAATCTCCATTGTCGAATGTCCCGATACAAGTTTTTTCAAAACACTTCGGGAAAAATTAAAGTTAGGAATTGACATTAGGAAATAAAAAATGTTGATTTTTCAAAAACTTTCTATTATTTTTGCATTTTAAACAATAGTTCTATGCGGGGAATTCATACAAGAGCTCTTTCACTCGGTTTTCTGTTTATCCTAGGATATACAGTTGTTTTCGGGCAAGACAACAACTGGAAAAAATATCCCTATGAACTGATTGGCGGATTTGGTCCTTCTGCAATGTTAGGAGAACTTGGCGGAGGAAATGGCGTTGGACGAAACAATATCCTAGACTATGACTTTTTATCTACTCGATTTGGCGGAAACATCGGAATTAGAAAAACGTTTCGTGAGCGTGTTTCATGGCAAGCGACATATTCTGTAGGTATGATTTTTGGCGATGATGCAAAAACGAAAGAATATTTCAGAAATGATAGAGCTATAAAATATCGTACCCCTCTCCAAGAAGTTAGTTTCCGCATAGAATATAAAATAAGAAAAGAAAGAGGCGGACACATCTATGACCTACGAGGTGTTCGTGGTCAACGAGGAAGAAAACTCGCTACATTTTGTTTTATTGGAATTGGGGCATACCATTTCAATCCTAAATCAAAAATTGACGGTCAATGGGTTGCTTTACAACCGATAGGAACCGAGGGACAACGTTATATGGCGACACGAAGAGGATATTCGTTGTACCAACTTTGTATCCCTATGGGTGTGATTGGAAAATATACCATAAATAAACAATGGGCCATCTCGGGAGAAATCGGCGTACGATTCTTATTTACCGACTATCTTGATGACGTGAGTACAACATACGCAAACCCTGATTTAGTAGCATTATACGACCAAACGGTTCCCGATATGACAGCTCGCTATTGTGCTGATCCCGCCTATGACAGACATTGTGATTCATACGTTGGATACCACTATTACAACGAGCAACGCGGAGACCCATACGATAACGATTTCTATATGTTTATTATGATTTCTGCTCATTATAGACTAAAAGAAAACAAAGCTGGTTGGCCTACGTTCCAAAAATAAGCATTGACACATACTTTTTTTCGGTTTTATTCGTTATTTGTTCATGGGTACGGACAAAAAAACTATCTTTGTCCCGCAAAAAACAACAATGGAAGCATTGATACACATAAAACGTAGCATACTTTTTATTGCGATACTTTGTCTTTGTTTCAATTCCTATGGTCAAAAAAAAGATTTTGATTTTGGAATTTTATTAGGAACAATGCAATATAACGGCGACGTAAATATGCGAAGCCCCTATTACTCTCCACAACCTGCTTTCGGCGGTATTTTCAGAAAAAATTTCAACCCTCATTATTCCCTTCGCCTCGGTGCAACATTTGGTAACCTGGCGGCGAATGACGAAGATTTTGATAATGGTTACCAAACAAAACGAGCATATTTCTTTGACGACACTAAAATAATGGAAGCATCGGCAATGCTTGAATTCAATTTTTTTGAAGTGACGAACAACAAAAAAGAAAAAAACTTTTCGCCATTTGTGGTTTTTGGTATCGGTGCCCTTTATCTGGAAAACATAAAATGGTACGAAGCATTTAACATTGCACAAGGATTAGGGTTAAAATATAAATTACTACCGCGACTAGAACTCCGAGGAGAATGGGTATTCCGAAAGACCTTCACCGACAAACTCGATCAATTGGCATATCACGCTAACGATGGATATTTACACTACAAACAAATATCTTTTCAGAAAACAAATGATTGGTTTTCGGTACTTGGTATCTCTTTATTGTTTAATTTTAGCGACGAAAAAATTCCTTGTCCAATATATGAATTGAGGAAATATGACAATAGTAACAAAAGAAGATATTGATATAGCAAAATTACCACAACATGTGGCAATTACAATGGATGGGAATGGCCGCTGGGCGAACAAACGCGGTAATATCCGTCTGCTCGGTCACCAAAAAGGTGTTTCCACAGTTGACACTATCGTTGCAACAGCTGCCGAATTAGGTATCAAATACCTTACTCTCTACACATTTTCTACCGAAAACTGGAACCGTCCGAAAGACGAGGTTTCAGGTTTAATGAATCTTTTGATCAGTGCTTCGGAAAAGAATCTTGAAAAATTAGTAAAAAACAACGTAAAACTTATCACGATTGGAGATTTCGGCAGTTTACCTAAATCTGTTCAAGACTCTTTGCAGAACGTGATAGACAAAACGGCTACGAACACAGGTTTAACCTTGATCTTAGCCATAAGCTACAGTGGTCGTTGGGAAATTACCGAAATGGCAAAATCCATAGCAAAAGAATGTTTGAGCCACAATCTTGCCATTGAGGACATAAACGCCGAAACCATTCAACAACATTTATGTACAAAAGACATTCCCGATCCCGAATTATTGATTCGGACAAGCGGAGAATATAGAATAAGCAATTTCCTTCTGTGGCAATGCGCTTACACCGAATTTTACTTTACCGACACGTTATGGCCTGACTTCACAAAAGAAGAATTCTACAAAGCCATTATTGACTACCAAAACAGAAAACGTCGCTTTGGAAAAGTTGACTCACAAATTTAACGCACACTCAATGAAAAAAATACAAACAGTCCTATTCCTTCTACTGAACCTACTTGCAATTTCAACATTTGCACAAGTAAAGAAATATACCATCGCTGGTATTGAGGTAGAAGGAACAAAATATCTTCAAGCACCGCCAATTATCAGAACAACAGGATTATACGTCGGACAAGAAATTTCGGTTCCTGGACCAGAAATAACCGCCGCGATAGAAAAACTGTGGGAACAAGGAATGTTTGCCGACGCAAAGATTTCGGCATCAAAAATTGAGGGCGACAATATTTATCTGACTATTTCCATCATTGAACGCGCACGACTCAATACCGTCAGCATCATTGGCGTAAAGAAATCACAACAAAACGACATAAAAGATCTTTTGGACTTAAAGTCTCACATGCAAATCACCGAGAACCAAAAGGATATGGCAATCAAAAAAATAAGGGACTATTACGATGAAAAAGGTTACAGGAATGCCAGCATTCGATTGGAAGAAAAAAATGACAGCACATCATTCAATACTTCTAACATACTGATATATATTGACAAAAACGAGAGAGTAAAAATTGACGACATTGTATTTTCCGGTAACGAGGCTCTCACCGACAAGAAACTTCGCCGAACGATGAAGAAAACCAAGAAAAAAGCATGGTACATTCTCAAAAAATCGAAATACATTGCCAAAGATTACGAGACAGATAAAAAGGCTATCATTGAAAAATACAAGAAACAGGGCTATCGCGATGCAAAAATCACCAAAGACACGGTTTACGCCCTTGATTCTACCCTATTACACATCGACATCAATATTGACGAAGGAAAGAAATACTACTTCGGAAACATTTCTTGGTTAGGTAACACTATCTATACCACCGAATTACTGAACAAAATCTTGGCGATAGACAAAGGTGACGTTTATGACGAAAGTCGTCTGCAAGAAAAGATTTTCGGATTGGAAGGAATCAGTTCGCTGTACTTGGACAACGGCTACTTATTCTTCAACGCCGATCCAGTGGAATTAGGTTCAAACAGCGATTCCATCGATATTCAGATACGCATTTACGAAGGTCAACAAGCCGTCATAAACAACATTTCCGTCGTTGGTAACACAAAGACGAACGACCACGTAATTTACCGAGAAATACGTACTCGGCCGGGAGAATTATTTAGTCGTTCCGATATCATCAGAACGCAACGAGAATTGGCTATGTTGGGCTATTTCGATCCAGAGACCATGGAAGTCAATCCACAACCCAATCCGATGGACGGAACGGTTGACATAGAATATGTATTGAAAGAACGTTCAACCGACCAGATCGAACTTTCATTCGGTTGGAGCGGTAGCTATTTGCTGGGCTCTGTCCGCTTGATACTCAATAACTTCTCACTAAAGAACACATTGAAACGTGAGTATTGGCGACCTATTCCGTCGGGTGACGGTCAATCGCTCAGTTTGAGCATTTCGGCAAATACACGCTATTACCAATATTACAATTTCTCATTCACCGAACCGTGGTTTGGTGGCAAAAAGCCGAACGCACTGACTATTTCTGCCTACTATTCTATCAGAGCAAATGGTTATGCCCGTAGCAGCGAATACTACGGAAACTGGAGAACACTCGGTTTGTCGGTTGGTTTACAACGTGACCTGAAAATACCCGACGATTACTTCACATTGTACAATGACATAAGTATAAAACGCTATAAATTAAATAATTACAACTTGTACTTACCAGCATCGCTTCCCGACAGCTTAATTTCTCATAGCATAACATTCGGAACGACTTTGGCTCGTAATTCCATTGACCAGCCATTGTATCCACGAAGAGGTTCGTCGTTCGCTCTTCGTCTTGAATTGACGCCACCATACTCGTTATTCCGCGACAATCCCGATGCCGACATAAGCGACGAAGAACGATACAAATGGATAGAATACCACAAATGGACATTCAAATCAAAAATGTACACACAAATTATCGGAGATTTGGTGTTGGAAACAAGAATCGACTTCGGTTTTGTGGGATATTACAACAAAAATTTCAAGACGCCATTTGAACGATTCGACATTGGTGGCGACGGATTAAGCAATGTTTATTATTATGGTACGGATTTTGTACCAATGCGAGGGTACGATGCATCGGCACTTACGCCAGAAGACGAAGGAGGTGCATTTATATATGATAAATTTTCTATGGAATTACGATATCCACTTGCATTGAAACAAGAAACGACGATATACGTTCTCGCCTTTGCCGAAGCAGCAAACGCATGGATGGAATTTAAGGATTTCAATCCATTCGACATAAAACGAAGTGCGGGCGGCGGTATCAGATTATTCATCCCGATGATGGGATTGCTTGGATTCGATATGGGATACGGATTCGACAAGATTGCTGGCAAATCAGACGACGTGAGAGGTTGGCAACCGACATTTGTATTAGGACAACAATTTTAAATTATACTATTATGAAAAGATTATCAATTATTTTAGCAGGACTTCTAATTGCAACAATTGGATATGCACAAAAAACTGTCTATGTTGACACAGACTATCTATTAAGTAAAATTCCTGCATATAAGGAAGCACAACAGCAGATTGACGAACTTACCAAAAACTGGCAAGTTGAAATCGAAGAACAACGTACAGCGTTGGACGCCCTATACAAACAATACCAAATTGACAAGGTTCTTCTTTCTAACGATATGAAAGCCAAAAGAGAACAAGAAATTTTGGATAAGGAGAAAGAGTTGAAAGAATTACAGAAAAAACGTTTTGGTGCAAACGGCGACCGTGTTAAAAAAGAAGAAGAATTGATAAAACCAATTCAAGACGAAATTTTTAACGCCATAAAAGAACTCGCCTCAAGTCAGGGTTACGCATTTGTAATTGACGCAGCATCAAGCGAATACACCCTTTTGTATAGCGATTCTAAATACGACGTAAGCGACGATGTTTTGAGAAAATTGGGCTATGTAAAATAGTTTTTCTCAAAAAAACGTGACTTTTTCAGTTCAGATTCATATATTTGCATAATTAATCTTAAAACGTATTGCCTATAGGATATTTCTACTTTTCACAAATTATTAATTATTCTAACTAATAATTCGGTTATGGAAAGTATGGTATCTGATAAGGAATTGGTTGTTGCCTTTTGCAATGGCGACAATTCTTCGATGGACGTTTTAATACACCGCTATCACAGAAAAGTTTTTGGCTATATACGTCATCTTGTTCGTAAACAAGAGTTGGCGGAAGACCTGACCCAAGAGGTTTTTGTGAAAGCTATCAATTCTTTGCGTAGAAAAGAATATCAGGATTACGGATATTTCTCGGCTTGGCTTATGAGAATTGCCCACAATCTTGTAATTGACAATGTACGGAAAGCGTCAAAATTACCAACTGTTCCCAACGAAGTTGGTGAATTAGACCTATTCAACAATGCAAAATTTTCTGACGATACAATTGAGGTAAAGCTTCAAAAAACTCAGATTTCCAAAGATTTAAAAGCACTCATAAACGAACTCCCCGAAGAGCAACGCACGACGGTTCTGATGCGCATAAATCTTGACATGAGTTTCAAAGAGATAGCCGAAAGTCAAGGAATAAGCATAAACACTGCATTGGGAAGAATGCGTTACGCAATTATCAACTTAAGGAAAAAGATTGAGGAGAAAAATCTTACAATGATGGTGCAATGAGATATTTGCGTAGTTCCTACTCTAACTTAGCATAAAAATCTCTCGTAATCTGATTGAATTCATCGCTATACGATGAGTCATCATTTCGAATTGCTATGCGTTTCTGCGTGAAAGGCTGCCATTTTTTTGCAAATTGCAGTATGCAACGGTTGGGACTTGTGGCGTTTGTTTTGGGAAACACGAGCCATTCTGCAATGGCATACAATCCCGTCAATGTTGCTGTTTCGCAAAAAAGTTTTTTCTCCGAAAACGGAATGATTATTGACGCCTTGCCATCATTGTCAAGAAGCGTTTCTATACTATGAAACAGCGATTGTGGCGTGAGCGTTATGGTATGTCGTGCGATTGCCTTGTTTAACTCTGGATTTAGCAGACTGTTGCTGAAAAATGGCGGATTGCAGATTATGCCGTCGAACTTTTGTTGCAAATCCGTATCGTGTATATTTCCGTGAATGATTGTGATCTTCTCCTTCCACGGACTATTTTTTACGTTTTCTTTTGCGTCGAGAATCGCTCCTTCGTCTATGTCGATAGCCGTTATTGCGCATCGATATTTTTGTGCCATCATCAGGGCAAGGATTCCCGTCCCCGTGCCTATATCAAGAATGTTTCGGGGGTGATTGAACTCGGTGAGGGCACCCAAAAGAACAGCATCGGTTCCGAGTTTCAAAGCCGAATGTTCTTGGGAAATAGCAAATTGTTTGAATTGAAACACCGTTGACATCAGAAAAAGTCGTCGAAGTCGGAACTATTTGCGTCACTTGCTTTAGGAGCAGGACTATTGCCATAACAAGGCGATACCCAATTGGCAGGTTTTTCAAAGTCTCCGAACGTGTAGCCAAGTTTGTCCTTGTTCTCAATACAATCTGTTATGTAATAGGCAAATACAGGCATTGCCATTCTTGCACCTTGACCATGGGCGAAACTACGGAAACGGATGCTTCTTTCATCACCGCCTACCCACACACCAGTAACCAATTCAGGCGTAAAGCCCATAAACCAACCGTCGGCGTGGTCGTTGGTTGTTCCTGTTTTCCCTGCAAGAGGAACTTTTATGCCGTAACGTGTCCGCAATGAAATAGCTGTTCCGTATGCTTTGGCTTCGCGGTCAACCATATTTACCACGTTTTGGAGCAAACCAACCATCTGATATGCCACTTCTTCGCTAATGGCTTCGTTTTGAGCAGGAGTAAATTGTGCTATGACATTTCCGTATTTATCTTCAATTTTTGTAACGAAAATCGGGTCAACGTGAATACCTTTGTTAGGGAATGTGCTATATGCACCAACCATTTCGTGTAGTGTAAGGTCGGCAACGCCAAGACAAATTGACGGAACTGGGTCTATGTGACTATACAAGCCCATTTCGTGAGCAAGATTCACCACAGGTTGTGGTTTGAGCAACTGCATCAATTTGGCCGAAATCCAGTTGTTTGATGTTGCCAAACCCCACGCCAACGAAACCATTTCGCCGTTGCGTGCCTTGTCGGAGTTGCTCGGTGTCCACATTTGTCCTAATGCTTCGTCGTAGAAAGATGTTGGTACATTGGCAAATTGTTTACAAGGAGAAATGCCTTCTTGCATTGCAAGCGTGTAAAGGAAAGGTTTGAACGTAGAACCTACCTGACGACGTTGTTGCATAATGTGGTCGTATTGGAAGAATTCATAGTCGATGCCACCAACAAACGCCTTGACTTGACCTGTATGTGCTTCCATCGACATCATTCCGCATTGAAGGAAGCTCTTCATCCACTTTATAGAATCAAGAGGCGACAAAACAGTGTCGATAGGACCATCCCAAGAGAATACGGTAGTAGGAACAGGCTCGTTGAATACTTTCATCACATCGTCCCAATCCATTGATTTGCCACCCATTGCGTGATAGCGTTCGCATTGGCGAATGGCAGCTTTAACGCGGTTTTGATATTCCTCGTTCGTTAAATTTGATGCGAACGGAGCTTTGGAATTCTTTTTGTTTTCGTTAAAGAATGCTGGTTGCACATTTTCCGACATGTGCTTGCGAACGGCGTTCTCGGCATATTGTTGCATACGGGAGTCGATGGTGGTGTAAATTTTCAAGCCGTCGCTATACAAATTATAATATACACCAGGAGTTTTCTCGTTTTTGTTGCACCAGCCATACAATGCACTTGTTTCCCATAACAGAGAATCTCTTGTGTATGTTTCGGCACTCCAATAATTCTTTGGTTCTGGTTTCTTTGCAGTCAACGTAGTACGTAGCCATTCACGGAAGTAAGGGGCAATACCATTTTTATGATCTATTTGTTTGAATTTCAGTTCGATAGGTAATTGTTTCAAAGAGTCGTATGCTTCTTGGGACAGTTTTTTGTATTGCACCATCTGATGCAATACGACGTTTCTTCGTACTGTTGTAGTATCGCGAAAACGTACGGGATTGAATATAGCAGGGTTTTTCAACTGACCCACCAGCATTGCCGCCTCTTCAATCTTCAAATCCTTTGGCTCCTTGCTAAAATACACGTTCGATGCCATTTTTATGCCGTTTGCGTTGTGCAAGAAGTCGAATTTGTTCAAATACAACGTAATGATTTCATTTTTTGTATATGCTTTTTCCAACTTGATTGCGATAACCCACTCACGCAATTTTCTGAGGACCAAGTCAATCTTGCTGTCTAATTGTTCGCGAGGGAAGAGCAATTTTGCCAACTGTTGCGAAATGGTACTACCACCACCCGAATTTTTGTTTCCACCCAAAACCGTCTTAACAGCCACACGGAGAAGACCACGGTAATCAACGCCAGAATGTTCGTAGAAACGTGCGTCTTCGGTCGAAACGAGAGCATCGACCAAATATGGTGGCAAATCGTCGTATGCGCATTCTATACGGTTTTCCTTGAAGAATGTACCCATTGTCACACCATCGGACGAAATGATGTTGGTGGCAAGTTTCGTCTTCGGGTTTTCAAGTTCCTCGATAGTCGGCATAAAACCTAACTTACCAGACGAAATGAGTGAAAAAAGAATAATTGCGAAAAGAATGGGAAGCAGACAGCAACACCATATTATTATGTATAGTTTTTTGTGTGATTTACCACTATTTGAAACTTCTTGCATACGTATTAAATTTGTTTTCAAATTTATTGAATATCCGTAATGTAGGAAACTCTTTTTCGATTTTTTTTTTCAAAAGGGTTGTTTGTAATTGTTTTTTTTAATTTTGCAAAATCTTAAATAGACGAGAAGCGGAATGACAGAAAATTTGGTAATAGTAGAGTCTCCGGCAAAAGCCAAGACCATTGAAAAGTTCTTAGGCAAGGATTTTACGGTGATGTCAAGCTACGGACATATTCGTGATTTGGAGAAAAAAGGGTTGGGAATCGATGTTGAAAAATCATTTTCGCCTATGTACGAAATCTCTCCCGACAAGAAAAAGTTGGTTGCCGAGTTGCGAAAAGCAGTTAAAGAAACGAAAAACGTTTGGCTTGCATCCGATGAGGACCGTGAGGGAGAAGCCATTGCATGGCATTTGGCAGAAGTGCTGAAATTACCTGTGAAATCAACGAAACGTATTGTATTTCACGAAATTACAAAAGACGCTATTGTTGAGTCATTGAAAAAACCTCGCACTATTGATTTGAAATTGGTTGACGCTCAACAAGCTCGTCGTGTGCTCGACCGCTTGGTGGGTTTTGAACTGTCACCCGTGCTTTGGAAAAAGGTTAAGCCGCAATTGTCGGCTGGTCGCGTTCAGTCGGTTGCCGTAAGAATTATTGTAGAACGGGAACGTGAGATAAATGCCTTCAAATCGGAATCTTCATACAAGGTTGTTGCTGATTTTGTGGCAGAACAAGGAGGAAAAAAATATGCATTTTCGGCAGAATTGTCGAAGCGTTTTGATAAAAAAGAACAAGCCGAGGCGTTTTTGGAAACGGCAAAATCGGCATCGTTCGTCGTTTCGGGTTGCGAGCAGAAACCTATGACTCGTCGTCCTGCTCCTCCGTTTACCACATCGACCTTGCAACAGGAAGCCAGCCGCAAATTCTATTTCCCTGTGGCAAAAACAATGCAAATTGCTCAACAATTATATGAATCGGGGTTTATCACCTATATGAGAACCGATTCGGTGAATTTGTCGTCGTTGGCAGTCAATACGGCAAAGAAATTCGTTGTTGAGAATTTTGGTGAGAAATATTCGAAAGTCCGTAAATATTCAACTACGTCGAAAGGGGCGCAGGAAGCTCACGAGGCAATTCGTCCTACATATATCGAAAACGAGATTGTTTCGTCGAATGCCGACGAACAACGTTTGTATGAATTGATTCGTAAACGTACCATTGCTTCGCAAATGGTTGATGCTCAATTGGAAAGCACCACGCTTACCATTACGAGCAAGGATTTGAAAGATGCCGTTTTCACAGCAAAAGGTGAGGTGATTACTTTTGACGGTTTCTTAAAAATGTATATGGAATCGGTTGACGATGATGCTACGGAAGAAAGCAGTGTTGTGTTGCCTTCGTTGAAAGTTGGTTCGTCGGTTGCTCCGCAAAAAATCACGGCAACGGAACGTTTTACGCAACATCCGCCACGCTATACAGAAGCAACGTTGGTGAAGAAATTGGAAGAATTGGGCATTGGTCGTCCTTCAACGTATGCTCCGACAATTTCAACGATTCAGAAGCGTGGATATGTTGAAAAAATTGACAGATCGGGCAAAAAACGCCAAGTCAACAAATTGGAACTGAAGGGTGGAAAAATCACGGCTTCCAAGACTTCAGAAAACTTCGACACAGAAAAGAACAAATTGTGCCCGACCGATATTGGTATGGTCGTGAACGATTTCTTGATGAAATATTTCAAGGGCATCATGGACTACAATTTTACCGCTTCGGTGGAAGAGGAGTTTGACGAAATTGCTCTGGGAAAACTTGGTTGGGTTGAAATGCTTTCAAAATTCTACGGACCATTCCATTCCAAGGTGGAAGACACGATGGAAACATCGGAACGTGGCAATGGAGAACGTGTTTTAGGTATTGACCCCGAAACAGGCCGCCAAGTTTCTGTACGTATCGGCCGTTTTGGTTCTATGGTGCAGTTGGGCAAGCAAGATGACAAGGAAAAACCTATTTACGTGGCTCTTGACAAGTCTCATCAGATAGAAACGGTGACATTGGAAGATGCCTTGTCGTTGTTGAAACAAGGAAACGAAGGTCGCTTGTTGGGCGTTCACCCGACGACGGGAAAAAATATCTATATCCGAAATGGACGTTTTAGCCAATATCTGCAAATGGGCGAGACCGACGATCCCGACAAGAAGAGCGTGACATTGCTCAAAGGTCAGGACCCTGCTACAATGACGTTGCAAGAAGCACTGACATTGTTGGTTTTGCCTCGCGAAGTGGGCGTTTTCGAGGGCGAAAAGGTTACTGCCAATATTGGTCGTTTCGGACCGTTCCTGGCTCACAAGGGTAAATTCATCTCGTTGAAGAAAAACGACCCAGACGTGTTCTCTGTTACAATTGAAGAAGCAGAGAAAATCATCATCCGTAAACGTGAAACTGACGAAAAACGGAGCATCAAGGATTTTCCTGAAGATGCAAACGTGAAGGTGATGTTGGACCGTTGGGGACATCCGTGCGTGTTCTACAAGAAAAAATATTTTAGAATTGCGAAGAATGTGAAGCCCGAAACCTTGACATTGCAGCAATGCTATGAAATTGCCGAGGTGAAAAAGACGAAATAATGACACTTTCTGATTGTTGTATTCCGGTTGGCTCGTTTCCCGTAAATAATATGGGTATTCAGCCTGTGTTTTCGTATGACGATGCCGAATTGCAGAAAGCCGACGCGTTTTTGTTGGGATATGTGGAAGATAGAAATTCCACGGTGTCGTGTGGCGAAGAAAGCGTGAATGCCATCAGAGAAAAACTATATTCCCTACATGGATTATCTAAATCTTTGAATGTTATTGATTTAGGAACGTGTAAGCGAGGCGATACGGTGCAACAATCCTATGAAATGTTGCAATATGTGGTTGAGCGAATTGCATTGTATCAGAAACCGATTGTGATTATTGGCGGTACGCAAGAAAGCGTGTGCAGCATTGCTTCGGCGAGTTTCCGTGGCGTGGCGTTTCCCGCAATGTGTTTCATTGATGCAAAAATCGATTGGAACAACGAAGATGATTTTTCAAGCGAAAATTATTTGAAAAAATTATGTGAGGATAATCCCCGTATGCGTGTGCTACATGTGGGCGGACAAGAATATCTTTCCTCGCGTGACGCACTTTCGTGGTTCTCGAAAAATTATTTCTATGCGATGCGTTTGGGAGAGTGCAATGCCGACATTACCAAGGCGGAACCATTGATTCGCGACGCACAATTGATTTCGTTCGATATGAATGTGGTGCGTTATTCTGATAGTCCTGCAGGCCAAAATGTAAACGGACTTTATTCGGAATATGCCTGCCAGTGTGCGTGGAATGCGGGTTATTCGCCAAGAATGAACACGTTTATGTTGTCGGAGTTTGATGTGAATAAAGATGTTGACGGCATTTCCACACAATTGGCTGCACAAATTATCTGGCACGTGTTTGACGGTATTTCGCAAGGCAAACATGAAAGTTGCGATTTCTTCGACGGTACGTATGAGATTCTACATCTGAAACACGCTATGATACCTCAAGATATTACGTTTTACACCTCAAAAGTGTCAAAGACGGTTTGGATGGAAGTTCCTATAGGAACAAATAACAGTAAAAGCCGTTATATCCCTTGTTCGCCAGCAGACTACGAACAATGCGTGACGGGATATATTCCCGACGTATGGATGACGGAATTGCATAGATTGCGGGAATTATTCGGTTAAATTTTTTCGAACAACTTTTATGATTATAGTAGAGACGTAGCGCGCTACGTCTCTACCCTATTTATTTCACTACCACTTTGAACAGTTCATCGCCCACTTTCACCACATACACACCATCGAGTTTAACAGAAACTTCGAGATATTCTTGTTTTTGCGAGTTCGCAAGTTTGTGACCATTGATGTCAAAGATTGTGGTTTCTAAGCAAGCAGGATTGTTCACGTAGATTGTGTGACCAATTGCATAAACCTCGGCATTCGATTTCACCACGTTTTGTATTGCGACGTAGTTTTCAACTTCGGCGATGTTAGATAATGCAATCACGAACGGTCCCGATTCTGCTTTGAGGAACTGCGTTTTAGGATTGATTACCTCTGGCAGTTTTACGCCGACGTAATATGAAATCACATTGCTGATTGCCGTATCGACGGTGTATGACGTGAAATTTGCCGAAAGCGTAGCCAAGGTGTCGACAAGGATTTTGCCGTTCTCCTTATGCTTGCACATCACGATAAACGACTCATAATCAATGCCTTCGTATGCGTTCCATATCAAGTTCGTCTGGTTCTTGTTTTCCTCGGTGTCGGCACCGGCAACCTTTGCTATGTGCATTGTCGTGTGATATTCGCTCATCGCGGTTTCCTCGCCACAGACGTCTGTCGCGGAGATTTTGTATCGCCACGGCTGAATGT
>JAEEGL013381298.1_pt1 | contig 31220 bp, 29 predicted proteins | sample 9134231 | NCBI WGS metagenome assembly JAEEGL01 (sample SAMN16246548, study PRJNA631951) | gut metagenome | biome: gut microbiome; feature: rumen; material: fiber-attached | host: Bos | place: Iran: Karaj | collected 2018-10
AGATGCACGACTACACAATGGGCGCCTACTATTTCGAGCTGTTCTACAACACATATCCTTTTGCCGAGAAGACTGAGGAGGCTTACTTTATGGCGGCGCAGTGCTACTACAAGGAGTCGCCGCGTCCATCGCTTGACCAGACAAGCACCAAGCGGGCCATAAGCGCAATGCAGACATACATAAACAAATATCCGCAGAGCGAACGGATTGCAGAAGCCAATCTGGTGATTTCAGAGTTGAGGCAGAAGCTGGAACAGAAATCGTATGAGAACGCCAAATTGTATTATAAACTTGGTGAATATCAGGCAGCTACAATAACTTTAAAAAACAGTCTGAAAGAATATCCCGATACAAAATATCGCGAGGAGCTGATGTATCTGGTTGTGAAATCGAACTTCATGCTTGCCGAGAACAGCATCGAGGATAAGAAGGCAGAACGCTACCAAAACACTGTAACTGAGTACTATTCGTTCATCGACGAGTTTCCGCAGTCGCAGTATGTAGCAGAAATGGAAGAAATGTATAACCAATCTGTAAATCAGATTAAAAAACTATAAAAATGGATTTTAAGAAAAGCAACGCCCCTGTAAGCACAATTACACGCGACGTAAGACCAATTGAAAATGCCACTGGCAATCTGTATGAAAGCGTAGTGATTCTTTCGCGTCGCGCAAACCAGATTTCGGTGGAAATCAAAGAAGAACTTCAGAAGAAATTGGAGGAGTTTGCATCGTACACCGACAATCTTGAAGAGGTGTTCGAGAACCGCGAGCAGATTGAGATTTCGAGATTCTACGAAGGTCTGCCCAAACCGACAGCATTGGCTATCGAGGATTTTCTTGATAACGATGTTTACTGGCGCAAACCCGAAGCAGAGCTTTAACAGATTCTTCTTCAAGTAATTGACTAACATTGGCGTTATCGGGGAAAAACATATTACTTGGCGTAACTGGCGGCATAGCAGCATATAAGGCGGCGCAACTAGTCCGCTTGCTTGTAAAGCAGGGTGCCAGTGTCAAAGTTGTGATGACTCCCACCGCAAAACAATTCATCACACCGCTCACACTTGCCACACTATCACAGAATCCCATTCTGGTTGACTTCTTTAATTCCGAAAACGGCGAGTGGAACAGCCACGTCAAGTTAGGTTTGTGGGCCGATGCCATGATTATAGCGCCTGCAACAGCCAACACCATAGCGAAAATGGCCAACGGCATTGCCGACAACTTGCTCACTACAAGCTACTTGTCGGCACGTTGTCCTGTGTTTGTCGCTCCGGCAATGGACTTCGATATGTTTGCACATCCCGCAACGCAAAAGAATATTGCAACGCTGAAATCGCTGGGCAACATTATTATTGATGCCGAAGAAGGCGAGCTTGCAAGCGGGCTCAATGGCAAAGGCCGAATGGCCGAACCTGAAAGAATTGCCGAAACGCTTTCGGCCTATTTTGAGCAAAACAGCCAACTCAGCGGTAAGACGATAATGGTTACCGCCGGTCCCACTTACGAAAACATTGACCCTGTGCGGTTCATAGGGAACTACTCGTCGGGGAAAATGGGTTTTGCGCTTGCCGAAGCTGCCGCCGCACGCGGCGCGAAAGTGATTTTGGTAAGCGGACCAACACAATTATCTGTAAACCATCCGAATATAAACAGGATTGATGTTACATCGGCGCAACAGATGTTTGAGACCTGCATGACCAATTTCGGCAAATGCGACGCGGCAATAATGGCCGCCGCCGTTGCTGATTACAGACCGGCAGCCATTGCCGACCAAAAAATCAAAAAGGCCGATAACAGCCTGACTATCTCACTGGAAGCAACACCTGACATTGCTAAAAGTCTTGGGCAGATGAAAAGCCCGAAACAGGTGCTTGTCGGTTTCGCCCTTGAAACTGAAAACGGTTTGCAAAACGCCGAAGAGAAGCTGAAAAAGAAGAACTTAGACTTTATTGTGCTGAACAACGCCAACGAAGCCGGCGCGGGATTCAATTGCGACACCAACCACGTCACTATCATCACAAGTAGCGGTGAAAAGATTGAATATCCGACAAAAAACAAGTTGGAAGTTGCCAACGACATTGTCAACCAACTGATTGCCTGCCTCAACAAATGAGAACTGCGGTAAAAATATTGTTTTCGGCAATCTGTCTATTGCTTTTTGTTGCACAAATAGCTGTGGCACAAGAACTTGATATCAGAATTCAGGTAAACTACAGCCAGTTACAAGGCGCCAACACCAGCAAATTTGAGGAGATGCAGAAGGCGCTTACTGAGTTCGCATCGAATCAGACTTGGACAAACAATGTGTTCAAGTCCGAGGAACGCATCAAATGTAACATTCTGATTACCATAACAAAAGAGGTTTATACCGATGAGTTTAAGGCCACAATGCAGGTTGTTTCGAGCCGACCTGTATATGGCACCGGTTACGAAAGTCCTATGCTCAACATTCTCGACCGCAACGTCCAGTTCAAATATAGCGAAGGCGAGACACTGACTTTTGATGAGAACTCGCACAGCGAACTGACATCGCTTGTGGCGTACTACATATACATAATCCTAGGCTTCGACTACGATTCGTTCTCGAAACTTGGCGGCACGCCTTATTTTGAAAAGGCGCAAAAGATTGTCTCAACGGCGCAAAGCTCGAGCTACACTGGCTGGAAATCGTTCGAAGACAAGAAAAACCGTTATTGGCTGTCGGAGAACCTTATGAACTCTGTTTATTCGCCTATACGCGAGTATTCGTACAAATACCACCGCCTTGGCCTCGACCTTATGAGCACTCGCCTTGTCGACGGCTGCAACTCGATAGCCGAGGGCATGAACGACCTGATGAAGGTACACCGCCAAAAGTCGGGCTCCTACTTAATGCAGATTTTTCTTGACGCCAAAGCCGACGAGATTGTCAACATTTTTGCCGGCTCGTCGGACCAGGCACAGCAAAACAAGGTGTATAACATTGTCAAGGAGATTGACCCGGCCAACTTGACAAAGTACGACAAAATCAAGAAAAAATAAACTAACAATCAGCCGCTTATGTGGATTGCCGACCGTTGGAAAGATTATCAGGTTATCGACTGCTCGTGTGGCGAGAAACTTGAGCGCTGGGGTAAATACACACTTGTACGCCCTGACCCGCAGGTGATTTGGAACACTCCAAAAACCGAAAAAGGCTGGAAAAAAATGAACGGACACTACCACCGAAGCAAAAGCGGCGGCGGCGAGTGGCAGTTTTTCGATTTGCCGCAGGAATGGTCGGTCAACTACAATCTGACAATAGGCAAAGAACTGACTTTCAGACTGAAACCATTCAGTTTCAAGCATACAGGTGTTTTCCCTGAACAGGCCGTCAATTGGGATTGGTTCTCGAAACTGATTGCCGATGCGAAACAAAAAAATCCGACACGTAAAATCAACGTTCTCAATATGTTCGCTTACACAGGCGGAGCCACAATAGCCGCGGCAGCCGCAGGTGCCAATGTCACTCATGTTGATGCTGCAAAAGGTATGGTGGCTTGGGCTCGAGAGAATGCGGCCGTATCGGGCTTGGCCGAGGCACCAATCCGCTGGATTGTAGATGACTGCGTCAAGTTTGTGGAACGCGAGATTAGACGCGGCAACCACTACGATGCCATAATAATGGACCCACCCTCGTACGGACGCGGCCCGAAAGGCGAGATTTGGAAGATTGAGGACAACATTTTTCCACTCATTGAGCTTTGCTCTCAACTGATGAGCGATACCCCATTATTCTTCCTAATAAACTCGTACACAACAGGTTTACAGCCAGCCGTGCTCTCCTATATGATTAGCACCGCCTTGAAACGCTTTGGCGGAAAAGTTGAAGCAAGCGAAGTAGGGCTGCCCGTATCATCGAACGGACTTGTGCTACCATGTGGTGCAAGCGGAAGGTGGACTGATTAAAAACAGATGGGTAAATCCGATTGATTAAATCAATCCCGCCTCAATCAGCTGCACAATCTCCTCAATGTACATATCCTCCTCGTCGGGGTCGTACTCGCTTTTCAGATTATCACCAAATATGCGGGCAATGCCTTGCCAGAAATAGGCAGAAAAGTCACCGCGATACTCTTGAATAAGGTTGAAAGCTGTGTTGTTTATCTCGCGGTCGACAAGCTTCAGCAGGATGCGGCCTTGCGAAATGGTGAGCGCACGCAACTCTTTCTCGTATCTTCTAAACATCTGTTTTTCATACGCTTTGATGTATGCTTCGCGCTGCTGAGGGTCAGTTATTCCTACAAGGTTGGCGTTCATGTTGTTCAGCTCGTCGCGGGCGGCAACGGCATACGGATAAGCTTTTTTGACATTACGCATCAACTTATCGTATTTAATCTGTTTCCGCTTGTTCTGGAAATGACGGATTGTTACAGTTTCGATATTGACAACAGGCATTGTGTCGCCATCAACAACAATATAGTTCAGAGCCTTTGGTCCGGATTTGCTGTTTTGAGCAGCAGCACAGCTGGCAATAAAGAGAAATAATATCGGTAGAATTTTACGTAACAACATGGAGCAAAAGTAATTCAAAAAAACACAATGTTGATGTCAGAAAAAATACATTCGGCACTAAAAAAGCCCGATTCGCACAGAATCAGGCTTTTAATCATTCTTTAAAATTCAATTATTTAATCTATCATTCAATCACCGCCACAAAGCCGCCATTCGGCTGCATTGTTACTTCAAACGCTTTCAAATCAACGCTTTCAGCAATGGAATGAGCCATCTGCCATTTGTTGTCGGTGTCGGTGAAGATTTCGGCCTTATCGGCTGAGCCAATGGCGCTCAAATCGAGCGATAGCTTACGCGCGACTTTCTCGCCGTTGATTCCAGCCACATACCACTTGCCGCCCGACTTGCGAGCCGCTACAAAATACTTGCCCGGATAGCCGTCGATAAACTGACTTTCGTCCCAAGTAGTTGGAAAATCCTGCAAAAGGCTGACAACATAATCAGGTTGAGTGGCCATTCCTTCATCGGTTTCGGCAAAATGCTGAACGCCAGACAGGAACAGCACTGGCAACGCCAACTCAAAGGCGTTTGTTGTGGCGCGTTCAATGCCTGGTATCGCCGCAAGGCTCATTGGTGTGAAATCCATCGGGTCGAACACGTTGCGCGTGAACAGCCAGCAGCACGACTGCGTTGGAATCATATCTTGATACTCCTGCGTAAATGTCGAATACTCAAAGCCTTTCACTGCCTCCATTGTGACCAGATTCGGGTAGGTGCGCTGCCAACCGCGCGGAAGGGTTGCACCGTGGCAGTTCACCATCAGGTGGTGACGGGCGGCATCGGTGAAAATGTCGCGGTAGTACTGCATAACGGGCTGTCCGTCACCAGCAAAGAAATCGACTTTGATACCCTTTACGCCCATCTGCTCCAGGCGGCTGAACTCCTGCTCGCGCATCTCGTGAGTGAGCAGGCGGCTTTTGGGTGTGTATTCGGTCGTGTTCCAAGCTCCCGACGAGTTGTACCACAGAATCAGTCCAACGCCTTTCTGCGCCGCATAACGCGCCAGTTCGGCAATGCGGTCGTAGCCGATATTTTGGTCCCAGTTGACATCGACAAGGCAGTACTCCCATTTCATTCGGGCGGCGTAGTCGACAAACTTCTTCTGCACATCGTACACCACCGACTCGTCTTTCAGTTTCGCCCAACTCCACGATGCGTGTCCGGGCTTAACCCACGAATAGTCGCCATCGACGGCGGGCGCCGCCAAATCGGTGCCAATGGTCGATTCCACAATGCCTTTCAGGTTGCTGGAAACCGACACCGTGCGCCACGGCGACTGCCACGGGAATGTCAGCCGCGGCCGAATGTCCTGTGTTGCCGTGTCGATAACCTCCTGCGGCATCGGGAAGCGGACTTTGTATTCGGGCGTTCCCGCGATTTCGGTCAGGCGCGTACCGCAATATTGCGTTGTCAAGCCAGTTTCCGAGACCAGCACCCAAGCGCCATTGCTTTGAAACAGTGCGGGATACACCCACCCCGACGGCCACGGGCACGGCGTCCCGACAGGCACATTCTGCGAGTAATTCTCCTCGTACGACGGATTAGTGCCGCACCAGCCCGTTTTTGCAATGGCCATTATCTGCAGCCAGGCACGTGCGCTATCGGCAAAACGAAAACTGCTAAACTCATCAGCCACAATGTTTTGGCCGCCTTTCAGCGAGTTAATCTGATAGCGGAAGGCGAAACCATCGTCCGACACGCGGAACGCAATGCCAAGTGTATCGCCCGACTGCGCCAACAAGTTGAAAATCTTTTCGTTGGCGCAATAGTGATAATCGGTCTGCTTGCCAGTTTTGAGCGAATATCTATCTTCAACACCCGCGCTAACGGTCGAAATCAGGCGGAACCCGTCCTTAAGATTGCAGCCCTCAACATCGAGCCCCAACGCCGAGCAGCCAATAACCGTCTGGCCGTCAAGTTGCGCCGAGTAGCGCGGCTCGCCATTCGCCGAAAGGCTGAAACTGACTTTTATGCGGCCATCGGGCGACGTAACATCGGTGTCAGTCTTTGTGCAGCCCGTCAGGATTATCGCGGCAGCAATAAAACCCAATAACGGCTTTCTGCCATTTGGTTCAAAAACTTTTGATTTCATGTTTTTATATAGAATAGGTTAAATCAATTCTTTGATTTTGAGTAAAAAAGCCTCAACCTTTTCGATGTAGGGCACAATATCATCCTCTTTAATATCAAACATATCGTCGTAATCGCCCGACTGTCTCATTTGGAAAAGCCGCGTGTAAAGTTGAGCATCCGCTTTTTCAATTTTACCGCTTTTAACGAATTGTTCTCCAAATAAATGCATAGCTCCAGAATGGCTTTTGGTGGCAATGCCGTTATTCAGAAGCAAGGCTGTTGCCATATAGAATATCGAATAGTATAACCTGTTGGCAACCAAAGTCCAACGCTTTAGTTGCGCAACTTCTCTTGCCTCATCAAGCGCAGTAAATGCCCTTTCTATTCGGTATTTGACAATGGCCTCCTTATCGTCGTCTTTCAGCATATTTTCACTCCTTCGCGCCTAATATTATTGAATAACAATGTGTTGCGGTGTTTCTCCCAATCACTAAGAGTATAGATTATTGGGTGAATCTGCTCGTCAATTGTCCACCCCAACTCAAAAAGCGGATAGCAGTATTTGTCGTGGTCGCTTGCATCTATTTTGTTTTTGTTCAGCAAGATAAGAATATCCCAATCGGAATCGGGACGGGCATCGCCACGTGCCTGACTGCCAAAAAGTATCACTTGCGCACCAGGCGGCATAATTTTACCCGATACGTCCCGTATATTTTTTCTAATATCGCTTTTCGACAATCTCATAACTTCTAATCATCTATAACAAAAATAGATAAACATTTTAACATCACAAATACAATGTTGCCAATCAATTATTTTGACATCTGAATCTTGATCACCGACATTGCAGGCATATCAACTTTGAGCACACCTTTGGCTGGTTTCTTAACGTCGAACGGCTTGAGCGTAATCTTTTCGGCTTTCCCGAAATCGTTGTAATCGTTCATTTTGCTTGCCGTAACAATCTCACCTTTAAGCGTTTTTGCAGCCAACTGGCCAATCTCAACATCAACACTCTCGCCCTTGTTCGGGTTCAGATTGACGAGCGTGAGCGTCACCACGCCGTCTTTTTCGGAAGCCGAAGCGCAAATTGTTTTGGTCGATTTGCCTTCGAAAGTGTACTTATTGCTCTGAACGTCAGTCGGTATCAACTTCGCGCCCTGGTGGTCGGCATACATTTTGAAAACGTAGTATGTCGGCGTGAGCACCATCTGCTCGTCTTTTGTCAGGATAACAGCCTGCAACACATTGACCATCTGCGCGATATTGGCCATCTGCACGCGCTCGGCGTGGTTGTTGAAAATGTTCAGGCCCATACCCGCCACAATGGCGTCGCGCATTGTGTTCTGCTGGAAAAGGAAGCCAGGATTGGTGCCAGGCTCAACGTCGTACCAGCAGCCCCACTCGTCGAAAATCACGCCCACCTCGTTGTTCGGGTCGTACTTCTGCATAATGCCAATGTGAAGGTCGAGCAGACTGTCCATTGCCCACGCCTCACTCACGGTCGAGTACCACAAATCTTCTTTGAAATCGGTGGCCGACCCCTTCGAGCCCGTCCAGGTGTTGATTGGCAGAGTGTATTTGTGCAGCGACAAGCCTTGTGTGATACTATGCTGTTTTTCAGTCTTTTTCATCAAGACTTCGGTCCAGTTGGGGTCGTCGGCAGTGGCACCGCAGGCAATGCGGTAAGGCGCGCCACCGCAGAAGGTTGCAAAACGGCGGTAAAGGTCGGCGTAGTATTCAGGTTCCATATTGCCGCCGCAGCCCCAGTTCTCGTTGCCAATGCCGAAATACTTCACGTTCCACGGGTCCTCGCGGCCGTTCTGCTTGCGCAGTTGCGTCATCGGGCTCTCGTTGGCCGAAGTTATGTACTCAACCCATTCGGCAGCCTCGCGAACATCGCCCGAGCCCACGTTCAGATTCACATAGGCGTCGCAGCCCAGCAGTTCGCAGAAATCGAGAAACTCGTGCGTGCCGAAACTGTTGTCCTCAGTCACGCCGCCCCAGTTGGTGTTGATAATCGACGGGCGTTTATCCTTCGGACCAATGCCGTCTTTCCAGTGATAGGTGTCGGCAAAGCAACCGCCTGGCCAGCGCAGCACTGGGATTTTCAGCGCCTTGAGCGCATCAACAACGTCGTTGCGGTAACCGTTGGTGTTTGGAATCTTCGAGTCGGCACCCACATAAATGCCACCATAAATGCAGTGACCCAGGTGCTCGGCGAAGTGTCCGTAAATGTCTTTGCTAATGGTTTGTTTGGCGTTTTCGGGGTGCAGAACGATTTTGTTCTGTGCCGAAACGAATGTTGCCCCGCATACCAGCGAAGCCGCCGCAATAGTTTTAATGATAAGTTTCATAATCAGTGATTTAACAATAAATTGATTTTCTGTTTCAAAAATTTTGTGCAAGATAATCGAACTTTTGGAAGTTCTCAAGGTTTTATCGTTTGCGTAATGATTCGTATCGATTTCGCAAAAACTGCGTGTAAAATGCGTTATTTTTCACAAAATCTGACGGCAACTTTCCGATACCAATTGGTTTTAACGGTCCTTAGTGCGCCCGACATTCACGTTATTGTTTTATAAACCACCTAAAATCAACGCGTTATCTTTAGGTTGATTTTATTCAAAAAAAAGCCTCGCGGATTATTGCCATTTTAAGTTTTTTCTACCTTTGCACCGCTGACTCGCTAGCTCAGCTGGTAGAGCAACAGACTCTTAATCTGTGGGTCCAGGGTTCGATCCCCTGGCGGGTCACAAAAGGAAAAAGGAAGCTGAAATGGCTTCCTTTTGTTGTTTAATACTGTTACACATAAATGAAAAAACGCGGGTCACAATGCGAATCCGCGCTTTAGTTGTGGAGCTGCCGGGTCTCGAAATTATATTGCATATCAACATTTTAATTGTTCATGGTAGAGAAATGGTAACAAAACGCATCTCAAGCACTCGTTTTTGAAGCATTATGAAATCATTCAATTTGACAGTTTTGATTTACTTATAAACACCCATATTTATTATGAAACTAATTGATTATTATTGCTATTGATAATTGCAAAAATACTAGGTATGTTTCCGTATTATTTGTCTTACACCGGGAAGGAAGAATATGATTGCTATGCTAAGTTTTTCAGAGAAGATTTTGATGACAGATGGGCTTACTACAGATTTAAAGCAGAACAATACCCCCAATTATTTCAACAATGTGGCATTATATCTCATGATATAAACAAAGAACAAGACTATTGTATATATAAGCCCAAAGAAATAGTTGAAGATTGGGTAATGGTGCTGGGGCTCGATATCAAGAAAATAGACTTTCATGCACTGGATGGGAAAATCATATTGTATGTTTCAAAAAAAATAAACAATCTTCCACAAGACAAATGGAATAAAAAAATAACCATTTTCAAGGAATTAGGATTTTTATTTCCTCCTAATACCATTTGTGCTGATGGTACCACCTTTAATTGGGGATTCAACCTTGCTTGCAACAGAATAATTACCAATTTCGATATAACTACAGTTAGAGATATCTTTAATAGTTTGGGGATAAAATTATCAGACAATAACTGGGCGTTTGCTAATAGAAAATATCTTGCCACAAGCTATAATAGCTTCATATTTCGAGGATGGAATAATACACAAAGAGATGAAGATATTATCACTGAAGCATTTGGTAGCATAAAGGTTGCCGAAGAAATCCGAAAACAATTTTGGAAGAAAAGATACCCTGACGATGAGGAACTAAAGAATGAATATGAATTGTATAAATCAATATGGAATAACATTCGTTCTATATTGGAGAGCGCAAAGGATAATCACCTTTGTGGGGTATCCGATGAAAGCATTCATGATTGCTTTGTCTCCCTTATGATTTTTCGAGACAGATACTTTTATTGCTCATATTCAAATGCGGAGCCTAAGTATTTGTGCGAACAAAAGAAGATTGAATTTCTTATCGATTTAATGGACACGTTATCATCAGATGATGTGAAGATAACCAGTAAAGGGAAAGAAAATATCAAACTTGGGAAAAAAGATGTTGAACACACATTTTTAAAGTCAATAGTTGCTGGTGAAGTGACAAAAATCTTACCTAACATATATTACAATGATGCGGGAGATTTATTAGAAACGTATATAAAAAATGACTGTCGATTATTGTTTGTTCGTGAATGGGCCGCTAGAGGAATATTCGTCCCAACTAAAGAAAAATTTATGGAAGGTTTTATATACGACCAACTCATAAATTCAATTGATTGGGAAGATAAGGCTGGTGAACAAGCCAAATCTTATGTGGTTTACCAATTAGGACAGCTTGTTAAAATGCAAACACGTGAAGATAACCAGAAAAACATTCATAGATATTATAAAGATGAAAGGGAAAAATACCAACAAGCAATAATAGAAGATTGGGGGTTAAACAATCATTCTCGGAGTTAACCATTTCATAACTAAAGGCTTATAAAATATAGGAGGAAAAATGAGTTTTTTTCTCCCGCTTTTTACTCCAATTATAAGTTCGTTTGATTATTTATTCGCAGCCATAATTAATCGAAAGGGATAATACTCTTTCATAAAATTTATAATTATGGCAAATATTGTCAAAAAACAAAACGCTCCACAGCCAAAGGGAGTTTTGGTAAGTGAGCAAAAAGCAGATGTTCAGACATCTGAAGTGACTAACAACGCAAATGCAGGAGATGCGCTTGCAAGTATCAAACCACCAGTCGATTCCTCGCAGATAGGGACGGCACACAACACCCCCAATCTACTGATATGGGTTGTGAATAGTGTGACCGACGCCCGAAATCTATTGGAAACGGTTATCAACGTTGCAAAGGGTGACTTCAAAGCCTTTTCCGTGACAGATAAGAAAGCGGACACAGAACCAACACAAAAAGTTGAGCCAACCAATAGTGGAAAAACAAAATCATTGGGCGACCCCAACTATCTCACCATTGACGAAGCAACGGAATTTCTTCCGAACCATCCGACCAAATCGACTCTACGCACGATGTGTTGCAGAAGGCAAATACCATTCTGCAAAATGGGTGGACGTCTGATTTTCAAGAAAAATGAACTACAGAAATTTATAGAAAGGAGTTTGAGCCATGGATAATAACTATGAAAAAGAACAAAAAGCTTTTGCTGAACTATATAAACAACTTAATAGTTCTCAAATGCAACAAAAACAACAGCAACAGCACGACTGCATCAAAGATATGCAAGAACGCATAGCTACATTGTGGAAATTACACGACGACTTAAATGTGTATGTCCGCAGCACCATCTACGACGAACTTGAAAAGTGCAAAAGGCAATATGCAGAGTTACGCAATCAATCACTCACTACTGTAGAATCAGTAAACGAGTATATGAATGCTTTTCAATTGGGCCATTACATTCCATCGCACCCTAAACCAAGTACAATCAGGGTATGGTGCTGCCACAATATAATACCCCATCACAAGATGAACGGGAAACTTGTTTTTGTGAAATCAGAGATTGACGAATGGTTAAAAAGTAAACTATGGGAAGAGTAAAATCTATCGGAACCATCATAAGGGAGTTGTACCCCAAGATGATTGAAAGTAGGAGTTATATCAAGTTGTGTCGGAAAATGGTGAAGGATATAAACTGTGAAAAATGCAAGCACAACTACGCTTGCGATTGTGAAACAACCTTAAATATTAAAGCAAAATGAGCGGTCGCACTGGAACTGCTACCGCTCACTAATACAAAATTAATATGTATTTAATCGATTCTCGCCGAGGGGGCTGCAAGGCAGACGCCTCAGGCATAACAACCAACACAAAGATAGTAAAATCTTCGGATACTACTGTCAATGAGTGCGTTTTGTTGAAGAAAAAGTTTTCTTTTTATCGGAAACCTGTCACGAACAACAAACCCTACAAGGATATAACCATATTGGATGCATACAATTACATCAAGGGAACCTATGCGAAAAAGCAAACTCTATTATTGAGATGTGCGAAATCGGACGATGAGGCCAAAAACATCAAAAAGACGCTGTTCGACTATTGCACGTTTTCAGGCACATTCGAGTGCAGAAAAAAAGATGCGATAGTTAGTTTCTCGGGGTTACTGTGCATCGACTTTGACAATCTGCTAGATGTGGAACGGGCTTTTGTACAACTGCGAGACAACAACAGATTTGAAACCCTGTTTTTGTTTCGCAGTCCATCGGGCAAAGGACTGAAATGGGTTATCCAATGTAGTTATGAAAGGCAATCGCACGTTGAATTCTTCAACGAGATTTGCAATTATGTGAACAACGCTTTCGGCTTGGTTGCCGACCCTAGTGGCAAAGACATTGGCCGCGCCTGTTTTCTGCCATTCGATGAAAACGTATATATCAACCCTAAATTACTGAAACAATGAAAGAAAACTGTCCAATAGACAACAAATCAGTTGTCGAAACAATAATTAAAAGGCTCTGTGAGAACAGATTGGATATTACGGAGCCATACGACAATTGGCTTCGCATCGGATTTGCATTTGCTGACGAATTCGGAGAATGCGGAAGGCAATACTACCACAGCGTTTCACAATTTCATCCACAGTATTCTTCTAAAGAATGTGACGAACAATACAATGCGTGTCTGAAATCACACGGTCGCGGTGTAACTATCGCAACATTTATCCAATATGCCAAAAATGCTGGCATTGATATTCGTTGCCACAACCGTCCCTATGCGCAAACAACGCAAACAGCGCAAATGGAGCAAACACCACATACTGAAGAATCTGAAAAGTTATATTTACCAATAATCACGCCAACTGTTGTAGACAAACTCCCCAGTTTGTTGAAATCAATTGTTGAGAAAGGCAACTCCGAAGCCGATGCGGATATGCTGCTTCTCGGAACGATTACAGCATTATCATCAATTTTCCCGAATATGCACGGCATTTATGACCAGCGCGAGGTGTACCCCAACTTGTTCCTTTTTGTGACGGCACCAGCATCATCGGGAAAGGGACGATTGTCTTTCTGCAAAAGAATTATCGACCCAATTCACAAAATGAAACGCGAGCAAGCGGAACAGGAACGGCAGGAATACCTTATCAAGGTAAAAGAAGGTGACAAGAGCGAACCTATTGATGAGCCAAAACAAAAAATGCTGATTATTCCAGCAAACACAAGTTGCACAGGCTTCTACCAACTATTGAACGACAATGATGGACAAGGCATCATTTTTGAAACTGAAGGAGACACTCTGTCGAAAACTTTCAAATCTGATTACGGAGACTATTCCGATGGTTTCCGAAAGGGCTTTCATCACGAAAGTATATCTTACAATCGTAGAAAGGACAGGGAGTTTGTTGAAGTTATGCGACCGAAGTTTTCTGTTCTGCTTTCAGGCACACCAAAGCAAATCAAGACTCTGATTACTGATACCGAGAATGGACTTTTCAGCCGTTTTATGTTCTATTATCTAAACACCCCCGTTGAATGGCACAATGTATTCTCAAAGTCAAATGATGAGCCTCTCGATAGTTTCTTTGACCAAATAGGCAAACAAGTTTTGGAACATTATAACTATAGGCAAAACAACAACGTCTTGTTTGAGATAACAGAATCGCAAGTGGAGCGGTTTAACCAATTCTTCAGCGCACAACAAGATTCATTCATTGAATCGTGCGGTATAGAGATGTTAGGTTCTATACGAAGGCTGGGGCTTGTCGCATTCCGCATAGCGATGATACTATCGGAACTTCGGACAATGGACACAGGAGAAGACACCTGCCACCTTGTTTGCAATGACGTTGATTTTGAATGCTCTATCGAGATTGTAAAGTGTCTGATGGCACATACCGAATATATCTATTCAACTTATTATCAGAGTAATAATATGAAAGAAAGTACTTTTCTAAAACAACGATTGCTGGACACGCTGCCACAACAGTTCAATACCAAAGTGTATTACGAAATCGCAACAAGTCTTGGCATAAACAAAAGAACTGCTGACGGTTATCTCCAAAAATGGACTAAAAAGGGAACTCTGACCAGAAAGCAACAAGGATTCTATTTCAAGAATCCCCAAACCTCTGGCTACTACGTCAACTAATGGGATAACGATTTACGCAGTTTGCGTTGATTACTCTATTTACGCTATCTCTCTTGTGTTTTTTTAGTGTGGGCCCGCAAGTTTTGCTTGCGGGCTTACTATCAACTTTACTATTAACTTTTCTATCAACTTTTTGCCTTGATGGTTGATAGTATTTCCCCTTTTCTATTGCACTTACAGAACCATTCCTTCTTTATCCTTTTGGATAGTGTTTTGGCAGTCTTTTGGGTAGTGCTTTTCATAAACTTGACGCACTGAACTTGAGACAAATCGAGTATTACTTGGGACATTGCTTGGGACAGGCTTTTATATCGCTTTTATATTCAGAGGTTTAATTTCGTGGCAATATTTGAATATGGTAATGTTTGCGACAGCATCGCAAACATTACCACAAAAGCTTTAAGAATCACAAATTTACTCGCATTGCGACTCTACAAATCTACTTCTACATTTTTCAAATCAGCCAATGTTATTGCTGGTTGCGCTGCACCGTGGCGAAGTGCAATAATTGCATTTCTGCATTTTTCAGTTGTTAATGCCTCGAACACTTTTTTAGCAGTTGCTGAATCTTTGCAGCGAACACCAATGTAGTTGCCCGTAACTGTTGCAACATTGTCATCTGTAACAACAAAGACTTTAGTGCCAGCATTAGCACCCACTCTAATTATTGCAACATCACCATTTTGTGGTTGTTTGGTTGCTCCATAGCAGAACATTTCTGCCAACTCTGATAATTTTGCCATAAAACATTATTTTTTAGTTGATTACTCCAGATACTTACGTAAGATTTCTTTCTTCCGTTCTGCGCAACTTGCCATAACAGTTTTTGCTTCAGCAATTTTCGCTTCACAATGTTCGATTTCGGAAACTATGCGTTGCTGTTCGGAAAGTGACGGAACTGGAATTTGTAAGTTTTCATAAAATGAGATTGGAACTCGACGATGACCACTCGCTCCCGTCATTCTTTTTTCTGCATCTTTTCTGATGACATCCCTATTTAAGAAAGCAAACAAAAACTTTGTATTGATTATTGATGTGTCGCATCTAAATACGTGAAATTCAGAGCTACCCATTCCAATCCCATTAGTTAACCCTTTGGCGATAGCACATTTCCCGTTCTCCATACAAGGCGTTATTTTTGCAACAATGATGTCGTTTTCAGCGAAATACGTGTAACTCCCCTTTCTCAATTCACCTAATGGTTTATCAGTTTTCGTTTCAATAAAACCTTCATTGCTAACAGATGGCATATCAACAAAAGACACAACCATATCATTCGGAGCTGTCCGTATATCTGACTTTGATGGATTTATAACAGAACACAACTTGTTTAAGCTTCTCGTCTCACTTTCGATTTTGCCTATTACTTCCGCAATCTTCTTTTTGCATTCCTCAATGCTCATTCGACTATTGTTGTATTCCTCATCAACCTTTTCACATTCGGAAACAATTTGGTGTTGAATATCAACTGGCGGAAGGGGAATTTTGACATCAATAATCCTGTTCGATAAGTTTTGAATACTTGTTCCATTACTATTTGAGCGGATAACATCACGCATCGTTTCACTGTTGAGCGTTTCGTATAAATATTTGGGTAATATATCTTTGTTTTTCGTTCTTAATATTCCCATAAAACCGCCTGCATAATAAGGTTGGTCTTTCTCGATAAAAGCAATTTTTCCAACGTGTTGCTTACTACCGCTTGAGAAACATATAAAACAATCATTTGCTTTCAGTTTCTTTTCTTTGTCGAATTTTATAGAATTTGAAACATATAATTTCTTAACAACTTCATAGTGTCCATCTAGTGTTATATTATCGGCAGTAAGAACAACATTGTCCGTTTCTTCTGCTGTTTGGTATTGTTTATCGAATGAGACGCCTCTAACAATCAATATTTTTTCTCCCAACTTCACCAGAGGAAACTTGCTTTCTATTTCAATCTTCTTGTCTGTCGTCAGCTTCATCTCCATATCGAAAGATGGCTTATTGAAATCTATCATATCAGAAGTTCGTATATACTTCGCATAATTATTCTGTTCGCTGTTTATGCATTGTTTGTTGTCAAAAGCACAGCGGACAGACCATGCCAATTTTTGCTTATCATTTCTGTCTGAAATGCTCGTTAGTACACCATCAGTTTCTGACAATCCTTCGCGTCCACGCCAATCACTAATTGTATATCCAAGGAATCGCTTCTGTTCGTTAGTATCGGTTGGTGCTGTAATTATCAATGTTTGTTGCTGATATGTAAGTGAGAATACTAACAACTTGTTTTCCTCGATTTTTTTTACCCATTTAAAAAACTCAATGCTTAACAATTGCTTTTGTTCTGCACTGCTTTTCTCGTTCTTTTTCAGAGTTTGGTTTGTTTTTTCCTTTAGCTCTGTTTCTAAAATTTTATCAAGTGCCTTTTTCGTGTTTGTTTGATTTCGGAAAATAGTTTCGTATTCCTTAAAATAAGGAGCAAAGGTGTTCTCGAACAAAGATTCCGTTTCGGAAACAAATTTTAGATAAGCATCTTTGTCGGTGTCAATTATTTTTAGGTATTCATTAAATAAACTTGCGTCATTCCAATCATCAAGGTCTTCTCCGTTCACAATAGCGGAAGCACTATCTTTCAGCAATTTTGATTGATGTGGTGGAAAATCAAAGTGTTCAAGGAATAAAATAATAGTATTCGTTGGTGTTTTGCCGAAAGTCTTTCCTCCGAAATTTGCGATACAACGAATCTGAAAATTATGCAATAATATTTCGCGCGTCTTTAAATCTGCTGCTTCTTTGTTGCTTAACAAAGATGATGGCATTACAATAGCGGCAATACCTTTAGGCTTTAATAAATGATGCATACGTTCAATGAAAACATTCTGAATATCACCGCAACTGAATGACATCAACTTTATTGTTTCGTATGCATTTTGAACCTTACGGCTTTCGTGAGACTTAAAGTCATCAACACTAAATGGCGGATTTGCTACAAGAATATCGAAAGAATTGAGTTCACCTAGGAAAACCTCATCATGTTCAAGCCCATCGCCAGATTTTATGTTGGCATTAGAAGCTCCGTTGAGCAACATTGCCACTTTGCTCACACGAGCCAATCTATTGTCTTTGTCAATGCCATAAAACCATTCGGAAATTGTTTTGTCATCTAAATCTGCTCTGTTGTCTGATATGGCAGAAACACCTTCTGTAAGAAAATGACCTGAACCGCAGGCGAAGTCAATTACCTTGGGAATTTGTGGTATTTCTGCTGACAAATATCTGTCAAGCGGTAATGAGTTCCACACAAAACGAGTTATTGGAACTGGTGTAAAAAACTGACCTGCCTCTTGTTTGAATCCTTGGTCTAACAAGTTTTCAAAAAGGTCTCCCAAAAATTGGTCTTTACTTGTATATGAAATTTTGTAGTACTGGAACAATTCTACAACTTCAACTAAAACTTTTCCGTTTTGCAAGAACAATTTCTCGTTATAAACTTCTCTGAAAGCGAAGACTTGACAAGATAACATTTTTGTCTTTTGAAACTTATCAACCAGTTCGGTTTCCAGTTCTTTGCGTTTTTTCCCTGTAAATTGGTCAAGAGTTTTTCTTATGTAATCATTATCAAGATAAAACACATCTTCTTTCAAAAACTCTCTCATTCCTATTTGGAACAAAGCCAATAATCTTTCATATAGAGAATAATAATTGTCCGTTCCGTCAATGTATTGAAAATCCATAGTGTCATTTTCGCCGCTATGCCTTTCCTCGTCAACAAACTTACAGATGAAAAGAGAAAGTAATTTGTTGAATGCATTTTCTTTGTCGCTTATGCTATTGTGACGAAGAATTTCGCGAAACGAATCTGTAATACCATCTTCCTTTCTGAATTTTTTTAAATCCTTATTCTTAATAGGCTGATTACCTATATTGTACGCAATGGAATCATCTCCAAAAATAATGTTATGATATACCTTTCTCGAATAAGTTTCTGTCCAGACTATAAAGAAGTCCTCGGCTGTCGAAGCATTTTTGTATAGCAGTATTGAATCATCCTCTTTTGCCAATAATTCTACATTCTTATCATCAAAACTTCTAACAATTTCCTCTTTATATGTAACATCATTATTTTCTTCATCATAATCAGAAGCATATAATTGTAACCATTGTGTAGAACGAGCTTGCGCCCAATAACTGAAAAGTTGTTTTCCTTCAGGATCTTCAAACAATTCCTTACGAGCATCCCTATAATCAGTTCCCGCACGTTTGCATTCTATTATCAAATAGGAATTGCCATTATTATCATATATGGTAATATCGGCTCTTCCGCTTTTTCCTGTATGACCTAGAGTCCAAGATTTCTCGAGAAAAATTGTTTCTGGCAAGTATCCTTTTTCCAATAATCTATTTACACATTCCAGAACTACAAAATTTTCGCCTTGACTGAAATTAATTGTCGTATTCGCTCCAGTATCAAGATTTTGAGGGTAGTATATTTTCTCATTTTTGAAATCTATCCGAATATCACAATTTACTTTTTCATAATGCTTGCTATAAATATCGCCTCGTTTTTCAAAACCAAGACACAATAATACTTTCGGGAAATTTTCTTTTTTAATCATCTTCAAGTTTGCTTTTTCAGCGCAAGCAACTTATCGGAACACGAGTCGCAAATTCTTGAAGTATAAAAAGGTAGCGCGAACATCCCTTATTATACTCAGTGGGAATTTGCAGAGACCCGTGTTTATGAATAAGTTCCGTCCACGCTAACGTGGACGTTCACTGAACTTATTCGCCATAAACACATCTCTAAAATCTGCAAATTTTACTGAGTATCCGAACAAATAGCAAACGCTTTGATTAATAATATGTTATGTTAAAATCTTCTTTCTATTTCTTATGCAAGTTTTATTCGTTTTATAATTATTGTTTTTCTATCACTTTCCAATAACCTGTTTTGTCGGAACCTATACGAGCAATCAATCCTTTCTTCGTTAATGAAGAAAATATTCTTTCTGCTTGCCTTTGAGTGATATTAATTGCGTTAGCCACTTGTTTTGCAGTGACATTCGAATCATTTAATATCATTTTCAAAACCGATTGCTCATTTACACCGACATTTACACCGACATTTACACCGACATTTACACCGACATTTACACCGACATTTTCAGGCGCATCTACAGTTCCATTCCCATCATTAGTCTTTTGTTCCGATTTCCAAAAGATAATCTTCACAGTATAACCATCTGACTGATACTCTGGCTCGGGAAGCCCTTGCTTGCGGCATAAGTCAACCATACGGTTAACGCCTGTTCCCCAATTCTCCAGATAGGTTGAGAGAAAAAGCACTTGGGCAATAGTGTGATTATACGGAAACGAATCGTGCGACTGCTTGATATTGGCTGGTGTCAAACCGTGAGTGAAACAGCCTGGATTGGTGATTTCAACTCGGTCATCGAAAATAGCCAGACTGACGGTTGCGCTCAAATCGTCGTACCGCCTATGGCAAAGGGCGTTGGTCAATGCTTCGCGCAGCGCCTCGAAAGGAATGTCCAAATGCTCCTCGCGACGCAAGCCGACCACTTTCCCGCTTAAATTCAAATGCTTGAAACAAAACTCAATGCCCGCATCCAAAAGGTCGAAGATATTACCCGCGGCACTTTTGTTGTCGATAAACTCCATTTTGTCGGTTCCTCTGAAGCGCGCCATACGCAGCCGCAGTTGCGGATAGCCGTCAACGTTGGCGCCAAAGAGTGCCACAGCCGCGTTGGTGGGCTTGCCATTTTGCAAGAGTTTGAACTTTGTGAGCAGAGTCTCAACATTGTCGCTTTCGGCCGAAGCATTAATGCGACCACCTGCAACACCCGACCGAACCGCACCACGAATGCGCTCCTCGCTCAAATCGGAAATGGCGATTCCGTCAGCAATTTGAGCGTCCCAAGCGAACTTTTCAGGACTGCTTTGGCGCAGACGCTCGTTGTACATATCGCGCGGCATTTGTTTGGTTGTGCTCTCAATCCTATAGTACGGACAACCTTGATAGGTGTATGGCACTTGTCCGTATCTCCACTCATCGAAATGAAAAACAATCAGTTGAAGTCCATCGCTGTCAGGCACTTCCACATATTCGGCTCTTGCGTCAATAGCTGGCTCTATCTTTGCCAATTCCTGCGCAATTTCGCGTTGAGTGTTGTCGGTTACTTGCTGCCCAATTATTTTCAATGACGCAGGGGCTATGCCAAAAATCAGCCAGCCGCCTTCGGTGTTCAGAAAAGCGCAAGCCGATTTCATACCGTCTTTCAACTCGCCAGTCGTTTTCTTCAACTCAAGCGTGCGGTGCTCGTCGCCTTTAATCAGCAGCTTTATATCTTCAATTGTCATTGCCATAATTCATACTATTTCCGTTCTTGCGTATGAGCAAAAATAGTAGTCAAATATAGATGAAAAATATGAAAGGGATAATGCGTTTCTCATTGAGACACCAAAAACCGAAAAAGTCCCGACTTTCAGACAACCTGTCTGCCAGCCACAAGGGGATTTTGCGCCCTACATAATTGCCAACCATCAAGAACACCTCACCTGGTTGGGGACTTTTTCGGTTAGAAAAACAATATAAATCAGTCCTTATTCTTTTGACATCAACATTTTTATTTCTTTGTTGAAATCGCTGTGTGTCAAATCGTTGTCGCCATAATGCGATTCTGCGCCCATCAAAAACATAATTTTAGATATTGGGAAATCATCAGCATTGTTCAGGGCGCTATCCCAACTGCGCAAATAGCCCCAAAATCCGTATTTTTGGACAGCGCATATTGCCTCGCGGCAGACTTTGCGTGAGAAATCACCAAAATCGGTAGCCACATCTAAAATCAATTCAATATTTTCCAAAACATTGCATCCGTCATACTCATCGGTGTCAGAAAAACTATTGATAATTATGCGTAAATCGTTCCCTTGTTTTGCGAGTTTCAGCGTGTGACCATTCGGCTCGGCTTGCCAAATTAGACGACGCTCAAAGCACTCGCAATGCCTTGTTTCACCATTTTCATCCTTAAAATCATTCTCGCTTTTCACCTTCAACTGCCACAATGCAGTAATTAGGGCATTCAATGGGTTCTCACCCAAAAATGACGGCATAAACTCATAATGCTTGCCATCAACATCAATATTGATATTTGCCCATCCGTATGAATCGTAATCGAATTTAAAATCAACGTTTTGCATATCACCATAAGTTATAAGGGTCAAACGATTCGGTTCTTATTTCGGTAGCGGTGAGTGCACCGTTTTTCAACAACAGACGCTCGATTTTCTTGAAAATCTGCAATTTGGTCTTTTGTCCTTTTTTTTTCGATTTTTCAATTTCGGTGATTGAATCCCGAATGAAATCGAGGCAACTTTGTTTTTTGACAACAGGCTTCAAACTGCTATGGTGGTCCAATGCCCATTTTATTTTCTTGTGCGCCCTTTCGGTCTGCTCAACGGTGTCGAACATACACCCTACACGTACATCAACATATAATCTTTGACATATTCTAAAAGCGGTAGCCGTGACGCCATAACCCTCTTTGTCAACAAGAAAATCAAGCAGTTCTCCATTGCGTTTTAAATCAAAATTCCGATAATCGCCACTTATTGAAAAGTTGCCAAAATATTCGTCATAGTACGATTGATACTCCTCATCAGTCCAATCATTCTTAACTTTGTCTTTTCCCAGCGTCTCCTCCAACAACTGCATTTTAGCTTCGTAGTTGTCAATACTACCACTCATAGCATCATCGAATATCTTATCGAGTTTGGAATCGGGGCAATGGTCAGCGAAATAATTGACTTGAAACATTTTAACTTCGCCATCAGCAAGCGAATCGTCGTAGCCGATTGTAACGAAACTCATTGGGTCGGTTATGCCGAACACCGAATGCTCTAAATCTTGGAAAAGCCAAACAAGTTTGCTCAAATCGGTATTGGCGATTTTGGTGTTGCGATTTGTCCAGATTTTCACCAAAAAATCCCACGAGGTTCGATAGCAACGCATTTTTTCGAACTGTTTCAGACAATCCTCAATCGGTGTGGCCGACTTCGATTGCGCATAGTAGGCGGAATAAATGTAGGTGAAAACGCTATTGAAGTCATCGACGCAACTGGCGCCTTTGTCCCAAACCTCGCAGTGGTTCTTGATTATGTCAGCCACTTCCGATTTCAAAATCCTGTCCAATCGCACTTTCTGCCCGAAGCAGACGCACGACTGTGGGTCACTCAAATCGTCAGTAATCTGCATAGTCACAAGTGTTTTTCTGCTTTGCGCCTCGTGTACGTAATAAGGGGTGAGTTCATCGTCAACCCCATCAAATTTGCGGTAGGTGGTCAGAATCTCTTCGTGGTTCGAGTTATAGTAATGGACCTCGTTGCCAATGCGCGTATAGAAAACATCACTGTCGTTCGACCATCGGTAGATTTCGTCGTAAATAGCAGGGAATAAAACAGAGCCGTCGGGGTTTTGAAATCCTTTTTTACCATTTTGGTAGAATGCGTTGTCGAATATGCCTTGGTCTGTCATTCCTCCGCTTTTGCGAACAAAAATCTGACGGTTGCCATATTTGGCCCAAATAAATGATTTGCAAACTTCTATCTGGTCAAAAATAGGCGGCATAATTAAGTCGCCAGACGGAGTTTTCCATCCTACGTGTCCGTATTTTACAAACCGCACAGCCGTTTCCGAATCACGCCATAGGTTTGCGCTACTATATATAAGGATTGAAAGAATTTTTGGGTAATACTTGTCCTTGTTTTTAGAGAATTGAAACACACCCCAGGTTGTGAAATAATGTTTGCTCTTGTGGTGGATACACACATTGCATCTTACTTTTTCTCCTTTGTCGTCAAACAGTTTTAGTCTGCCATCAACTTCGCGAATGCTATAATTCAAGTAACTCATATATATGCTGTTTGAGGTTGTGTATTAAGCATTTGTTCACTCTTATCGCTTTGCGTTATGTCATTTATTTAGGTAAAATCAAAGTGCATTTTGCCTCGATTCTCCAAAATCGCACCGCAAATAAAAACCGCCACTACGAAGCCTTTTTGCGTAACTGGAATTATTTTCAGTTTTTTTGTTTTTGAGCATTAAAAACAAAAAAGCCGCCAGCAAAACTGACGGCTAAATCAGAAAGACGTTAGACGTTCTCCAAACCACCGATTCAGAATGAACGCAGAATATAGCGGTCTTTTTTATTTCAGCCGCGTCGGGCGCAAAGCTTCTCAATCGCGGTCTAACCACCTTTATGTTTTTAAATCATACAATTATCCGTCTCATTTTTATACGCCCTTAATCTTGAAAGAACGCCATCCTGAACATTTTTTGTATGTCTCTTCAGCACCTTTTGGAACAAGCAATTCAATATTACCATATTCCTGACAATTATAGTATTTGCCACGTTTCATTTTAGGGGGAAGAGTCCCATTCATAATGATGGTTTGAAGATTGTTATTGCAGAACGCACTTTCATCGACATTTTTCACACTGGCAGGAATCGCTATTTTTTTCAGATTCCGACACGAATTAAATGTTTGTTCCAGGATTTCTGTCAATCCATTCGACAGTCTGACATTTTCAAGTTCGAGGCAAAACCGAAATGCAAGTTCTCCAATTGTGGTGACAGAATCAGGTATTTCGATACTGCGGATTGTGCTGCATTGAAATGCCCAACCTTCAATAGTGGTAAGACCTTCGGGCAATTCTATGGTGTCAATTTGGCTATCCATAAAAGCCAAATCGCCAATAACTTGAACGCCTTGAGGAACGACAAAATGCTTGTTAGGATAAGCCGACGGAAAAGCGACAAGTGTTGTCAAGTCTTTATTGTAAATAACGCCATCAATAGCAGTAAAGTAAGGGTTATCGACATCGACATCGAAAGCCGCAATCTTGCACCCTGCAAAACAACTGCCATCCAACTCTTTCACCGAGGCGGGTATGTGCATTTGTGTTATTGCATTACAACCGCTAAAAGCGAACGATTCTATAGTTTCCAACCCTTCGGGTAGTATCAAACCTGTTAGATTTGGGCAGCATTGAAAGCCGGCAACAGTTTTCAAGCCATCGGGCAAAACAAGTGTTTTCAATTTCTCTGATTCCGACAAACCTGTTTCGGTGTCTGCGCCATCAATCGTTGTCTTAATCCCCTTTGGAAGAATGCACGTTTCCAATTGAGTATGAAACCCGAAATATGGCAACTCATCGCCATCAACGTATGTGGCTTCACCCATATCAAGACATTTTAAAGCCGCTGCACTTTCGTAATCAGGTGTGAAATCATCATCATCGTTATATTCTCCCCAAACCTCGCACATACCATCAAGAACTTTGTCAAAATCTTTTCTGCCTATTACTCCGGTGATTTTCAAAGATTCTATTTCCATTCTCTCTTTTTTCGAAAGATAATTCTCCAATGTGTTGGGCTTCTCCAAATGTATTTGTTTAAATTTTTTCATATTGTTATCTAATTTAGTTAGAGTTATTTGTTTTTTCAGTTCGTCATTGGTTAAACCATTTTTTCATACAACTCCATCGTATCCTTCAGCTTACGTTGGAAATGCTCGCGGACGAATTTCGGTGACAGAATTTTGACGCCTGGCCCGTAAGACATAAAGACCGAATACAACTCGAAGTTGACAACCACATCCATCTTGAAAACGCACGAGCCATCGGCGTTATGCTTGATAAGTCGCTGCGAACGGTGTAGAGGTTTGGTTTCAATGTACTTACTCTGTTCTTCGGTCGCCCAAAACTTAATGGTGCGCGGCGTGCTGCCAATATTCTTGCTCACGCCAATCACATCGTCGAAGAAATGCTCCGAATCGAATTCGGGATTGGCGCGGAACGGTACGTCCGACGGCTCAATGCTCACAATGCGGTCGAGAGCCAGATTGTAGAGCGACAAGTCGGTAGCTTTCGACCCAAACAGGAACCAGCGGTTGCGGAACTCCTTCAGCAGATAGGGACAGAAGATATATTCGGTGGGCTTGCTTGCCGTGAACGACTTGTACATAATGCGCAGTGTCTGCTGGTGCACAATGTGATTGTAGAGCGGATTGAGCAACCGAATGCCTTTCAGATTCGGCACGCTGTCGAAATTGACAATTGGCTTGCGGTTGTTACGGCTGATGGCCAGCTTGTCCTGAAGACGGCGAACCACATCTGCCATTTCCGAAAACTGCTCAAACCCTTCAAGTTCGCGCAGCATATCCACGGCTTCCTGCAACACATCGTAGTCGTTCTGCGAGAGCGGCATATTGGTGATTGAGAAGTCGCTGTCGGCATAGCGGTAGTATTTGTGGTCATATACCTCGATTGGCGCGTTGTAGCCCATTTTGTCGCTGCGCATCATCTGAATATCGGCCTGAACGGTGCGCACCGACACGCCCTTGCGGATTCCTTCGGTGTCGTATAGAGCCTCGCAGCAGGCGTCGACAAGGTCGTCGAGCGTCCAACGACGGTAGCGGTTGCGCAGGCAGTTGTCGATTGTCTTGTAGCGGATTAGCGCGTTTTTGTTTGCTGGCATAACTGTCGATTTTTTAAAAACAATACAAAGGTACGAATCGACTACGCAGTCTTTTTGCGTAGTCGGAAAAATTTTTGAGATTTTTTGAAAATAATTTCAGTTACGCAAAAAGACTTCGTAGTGGCATATTTCCTTTGTGGCGCAATTCGGACGAAAAGCGAAGGCGTATTGCATATCGTATAGGGTTGTTGGGCATATATCCGCAAATTGTGTGCGGAAGAAGATTGCCTGGCAACCTTTTTTGTTAGCAACTCTCTTTTTTAGATTTTTCCCGAATTTCATAATCGCAGTTACATTCCAAACTGCCTTCGGCGAATCTCAATCATCAGATTATTAACAAAATCGGTGTCGATTTTCTCGCGAATTGTCGATTGCTCCATCAGTAGCCGCATACGCTCCTGCTCCTGCTCAAGCATTTCAATGATTTCGTCATATTCGAATTTATGATTGCGGACATCCATCAGAAACTGGTGGTCGGCAGTGCGTTCAAGAATCAGGCCACGGCCTTCGGCAATCTCCGCCGCCATACGTATCATTCTGAAACAGTGCATCATATTCTTCGAATCATAATTCTTGTCCAAGTTCGACTCGTAGCGTTTCGGGTTGCGGTTCTTCACCCAAGTCTGATAGTCGGCATATTGGCGGCAGTGGCTCGTGTAGCCGCTTTGGTTGTACGAAATGAAGCACACTGGGCGCGCCGCCTTGTCGTCAACCGACGACAGACGCAACTCATCGGCCGAGCCATCGTCCTTAATAACACCACGATAGCCTATTGCGGTCATTTGCGACAGACGGTCGGTAACGGCTGCCGTATCGGAATCAGCAAAATAATCCATACAGAACGATAGGAACAGCTGGTCGTTGCGCCAATCGGGACAGGCTGCGGTATGCGCACCGAAATCATAATAAACGCCATAAATTTCGTGCATATTCGGCACGTTGACAAGGCCGCAAAATTCCTGACACAGCCCACGATTGGCGAGCCAGTTGCTGAATTTTGTGCTGCCTTGCCCTTTGAATGTATATATGAAATCGTAGGGCGACAAGCGTTCCGTTATCGGATTGACAATCTTCTTATTAAGTCCCCGCGCCTTTTCAATCTGCGACTTGGCATAGCCGAAGAACGGATTGAAGCACTGCTTGCTGATAAACTGTTCGCGGTTGTCGATAACCATCCGCATTAGCGGACTGACGCTGCTAATTATCTTATTTTCAGGCACAAACAGGCTTTCCAGCACCGTCGGATTCGATTTGAGCAGAAGACGTACCAGCTCGCCTATCTCGAACCAGGTGTTGTCGTGGCGCTGGTCGGATACCTGTGGCTGGTAGCCGTAGCAACCGAACAGTTGGTCGCGCGTGCAGGCATAAACTCCGCTGGTATCAACATCACTGTCGGCATTGTTGAGCCCGTAGAGGTGGCTTCCGCGAATGTACTCATAGAGCAGACGCCCATCGTTCCGAATGATTTCGAAGTTTGTCATAATTAGTGTCAGTTTTCGATTTCCGCGGCAAAAATATACCCTTGCTACGCAGCCTATCTGCGTAGTGCTCAAAAAAATGTTTTTTTTCGAAAAAACTGAAAATATTTTCAGCTACGCAAAAAGGCTTCGTAGTGGCAGGTTTTCTTTGCTGCGAAAAAAACAGCAAATTATGGATGCAGAATACACATACTCTGATTTCAACGAGGTTGACGGTATGACGGCTGTCTGCCTCACAAACCATTTGTTGAATTTCAAATATCCCGAATTGACGGTTGGGGCAACTTACCGTATTTCGCGCATTGCTGTTTCTCGGTCGTATACCGACATTATGCTCGATGGGTTTGGCCACAAAGAGTTTAACGCGGGTTGCTTTGACATTTACGAGGACGACCAATTGGCAGAAAACATCCGAAAAGACCCACGTTTTTTTGCAACCAGCTTTCGAGACTTTTGCAAAAAATTAAGGCCAAAATTCCTGACAGAGGCAACGGAAACCATATCGATTCCAGCACACCTCAAACACATTGAACGCAAGTTTGGTGTAAAAATCTTGTATGCCGTTGAGTCGGGTAGCCGTGCGTGGGGCTTCGAGTCGGCCGATAGTGATTGGGATGTGCGGTTTATCTACGTCCACCGTCCCGAATGGTATTTCTGTATCAAAAAGCAACGCGATGTTATTGAGCACATTTTCGGTGACAATGTCGATTTGGCTGGTTGGGAATTACGGAAAGCTTTGGAAATGGTACGGCGTGGCAACCCACAAGTGTTCGAGTGGCTAAACTCGCCAAAAATCTATTATGCCGATGAGGTGTTCCTGCAGCGGATTGGCAGTGTCGCTCCGCTATATTTCAACCCCCTAAAGGCGATGTACCACTACACGCGGATATACCAGAAGTACAACGAACGCTATCTGCAAAACGGGTGTTATACGGCAAAACGCTTCCTCTATTACCTGCGGGGCGTTCTGGCCTGCTGTTGGATTGAGTTGAACTATACATTGCCGCCGGTCGCATTCAGCCAACTTGTTGATGCGGTTGTCGAAGATTCGGAACAGAAATCCAAAATCGAACGGCTAATCGAGCTGAAGAAATGCGGCAACGAAGGCGCAGTTCAAACTGTCGACAGCAAACTAATGTTGTACGCCCGCCAGCAAGCCGCCTACTTCGACAAGCGTGTCGGCACGTTCCGCCCCGCTCAAAACCGCGTTCAAACCGATGCGCTCGATTCCATTCTGTTCGATATGGTTCAATCGCATTGGCAAAAAAACGAATGATTCAAGGGAAACGTTAGTGTCCAACCTCCCTCCACGGTTGTGGATGTGGAAGCAACATTAGCGTTTTTCCTTTTTCGACAATAAATAAAAAACGAAAGAAAAATGATTTGCAACTACACTTTTGAATTTCAGAAACGCAATAACGAGGAGGCTCCCGCTATATGGTTTCAACTTCACGGCAGATATATTAAAGTTGACCCGTATGCTCTTTATGACGCTTTGTGGTGTGATTTTGAACAACGTTTTTTCAGCATTGAAATAGAAGAGCCAGGCTTTCTTAAAGGCAAATTTGACTGGTTCTATAATGATGATATACAGAAAAATGCACTCATCGAGTCGGCTACGCACTCACTGACAGAGTTATGCAAAGCCATACTTGCTTGCAAACAGACTGCATATCGGTGGGATTGGGAAGAAAACACCGCTGAACGAATGTTGGCAGGTTTGGATGCATTGGCATTACACAAAAAATCGGATAACAAAAAAATCGAGCGCTTCTCATTCGATTTTGTTGACCCGTTTTCGTGCAAGACCGATTTCGTCATTAAGATAGGCGACAGAAAGTATGAAGCGAATTTATATGAATGGTTTACAGATTTCAATCAGATTCGACACGACATTGAAGGGGCATTATTATGGCAGCATAATAGTTATGGTATTGGTCCAGAAGAAATACGTCTCCGTGACGAGGATTGCCACACAACTATACGTTTGGACAGATATAATCTGTTCAACAACCCTGAACTTATGGCGAAAGTCACCATTGTTTTGGGCGATTGTCTGCCACAAGTGTGCGGATACTGCAATGTGCGTCAAATGATTAGTGCATTGTACCTTGGATTGCTGAAAATCTGCTTGGCAGAAGTTGATATAGATTTTGAGCTAATTAACAGAGAATATGGCGGTTGGGACAATATGAGATTGGTCATATACAATAATTTACAGTCGTGCGTGATTGAGGATTATATTAAAGGTGAGGATTACGAGTTATTCACAATCCGTCCTCGCCAACGCTTTATAACCAGTGTCGAGGAAATGAAGGCGGACTACCAAAGGCTACAAACCGAACTGGCAATGTGAAAAATCAAAGCATTATGAGCAAAATGAACCACGAACTGTTTGTGTGCGCTTGCGGCGACATTCAGCACCAATTCGTTATATCTTACTTCGACGACGAGGCGCTCGAAAAGTACCTTTACATATCGGTTAACCTATACAAACAACCGTTTTTCAAACGGCTATGGACTGGCATTCAATACATTTTCGGAAAGCAGTCGATTTATGGCGCGTTCGATGAAGTGATTTTAAATGAAGAAGATAGCGTGCGACTACGCAACATTTTGAACGAAAGAATCGAATTTTGGAAAGCGGCAGGATAGATTATTGACTTTAAACAAAATCAAAACCTCTCTGCCCAACTCTTCCGAGCTGTAGCAACCAACGGTTTGTAGCGCGTCTTTCTTCGGGCGGCGAGGGCATTTCCCAATATTTCAGGTACTGCAACATCGCCAAGAGGTTTTGATATGTATATCTCTAAAAAGAACTTATTGACTAAAAAGGTTGTCAAGCAATTTTCTTCCGCGCACAATTCGCGGATATATGCTCAACAACCCTATGAGAAATATTACAACATCACAGTTTATCCGCGAGATAACGCGAAAAGTTTATCTGCGAGTTAAGTATAAACAGTTCGTTGTCGGTCAATTCGCCCTCGCCTTTGCGGTTCTGCATAAACCTTTCGGTGACGGCCGCAACAATTTCGGCATCATTGAGTTTCTCGGCAACCCTTTGGTGCGAAAGTTCCCTGATTCGGTCAAGGTCTTCCCTTGTAACTTCGTTAGCGGTGACAGGCTCTGCGTCCAAACTGGCAATAAACTCTCTGACATCAGTAACCCTGACATATTTGCCTTCAGCAATCTGCTGTTCCGACCGTTTAATTTTTGCCACAAATTCAGGGTTGTATGGACTTTTTCGATTATTGCGGTTTTTCTTCGGCATAGCATTTCGTTTTAAAGATTCGATTCTTGTCTGTTATTCGACATTTATTGTTTCTTTTCCGCTGCAAAGGAAGTATGGCACTACGAAGTCTTTTTGCGTAACTGAAATTATTTTCAATAAAAAACTCATTTTTTCGGTCTTTATAGCGAATTGGAATGTCTACACTAAATTAAAATAAGCCTTGCACCACAAAACGGACAAGGCTTAAATGACAGACCT
>JAEEGL012012817.1_pt1 | contig 31219 bp, 22 predicted proteins | sample 9134231 | NCBI WGS metagenome assembly JAEEGL01 (sample SAMN16246548, study PRJNA631951) | gut metagenome | biome: gut microbiome; feature: rumen; material: fiber-attached | host: Bos | place: Iran: Karaj | collected 2018-10
ACGTGTGAAGCATAATCGGAGAAGAATGCACGGTCCCGCTTGCGTTCGGGCGTGATCTCCAGATATATATCCTTGCTCTGATAATCCGACTTGAAGAAGGGAGTGAATCTTAAGTCCCATTCGGGAAGGAACAGAGATCTGACTCTTGTATAGCAGGTGGCTGCAGTTGCCTGCTTGCGATGTTCTTTGTCTACAAAACCGGCAACGGATTTGTGCATGGCTTCATCCTCGGCCGGCAGATAGTAGTAATCACGGTAGTTGGCATAGAAGTACTTCAATTCACCTTCATATACAGGTACTTTCAGAAGACCTTCTTCTCCGGAACCCGTGAACACACAATCGCATGCTGAATGAGAGATGGGAGACGGAAAAGGTACGGGAAGCTTGATCTTCATTACAAGTTCGACCTTCTCCGCACCCTGTATATCGGTTACTCTGTCCATGCTTACCTTGCTGACGGTGAGTGTAGAGTTGAACAGCTCGGAGTAAGCAAGCACCGGACATATCTCTATCATGCCCTTAATATCATCTGAATTATGCAGAAGCAGTCTGGACAGGGCATCTACATCGAATCGGCTCACATATTCCTGATATACATTGATCAGTTCACCGCCACTCATGATATCCTTACGGTCTATCCCCAGATACAGTTCGATCGTTTTTTGCTTGCAGTTGGGAATCTTCAGGAAATTCTTGTAAGGAGCGATCCTCTTATACAGATCGATCCCGACCATTTTACTTAATGAACAGCTGATCCCGTAATGTTCACATTTCTGTTCGATGTAGGGTATATCGAAGTTATTACCGTTAAAATGGATCAGGACTTTGTATTTACGTACGGAATTAAGAAATGTCTTGAGTATCTCGGGTTCTTCTTCGGGTTTTTCGGCGAAGAACTGCTTACAAGTAAATGTGGCACCGTCCCAGTATGCGCATCCGATCATGTAGAGGATGCTTGAAGCTGGGGAGAATCCGGTCGTTTCGATATCAATAAAAAGGATATCTTCCAAGGGAGCTATCCGTGTAAAATCATATTTGATATTCAGATCTTTTAACTGGTTGGTTATTATGTTCATAGTTACTAACAATATACCATAATATGCGGTTTTATGGTAGAATGTTTAATGTTGTTACGGTTTGCGGATTCATGCCCGCAAGCGGTAACGAATGCTATGAAAGGGTATAAATATATGGCCAGATATACTTTTACGGGCGGAATTCACCCCAATGACGGCAAGGCTCTGTCCAAAGATAAACCCATACGGGACTATCTGCCGCAAGGTGATCTCGTCTATCCCTGCAGTCAGCATATAGGTGCTCCTGCCAAGCCTGTGGTAGCTAAGGGAGATCATGTTCTCAGAGGACAGATGATCGCAGAAGCCGGTGGCTTTGTCTCTGCTCCCGTCTTTTCTTCCGTATCCGGTACCGTCAAAGCGATAGAGCCCAGACGTGTGGTTACCGGAGACCTGATCCAGAGTATTATCATTGAGAATGATAATGAATATACCGAGACGGATTATCCTGATCCGGTTCCGCTTGAAGAGATGACCAAACAGGAGATCATTGACTGTGTCCGTGATGCGGGCGTTGTCGGTATGGGCGGTGCAGGATTCCCAACCCACGTCAAACTGTCTCCCAAAGATCCCGAAAAGATCGATTACTGCATAGTCAACGGGGCAGAATGCGAGCCGTATCTGACCAGTGATTACAGACGTATGCTCGAAGAACCCGAGAAGGTTGTGAGCGGGCTTAAGGTCATGCTTGCCCTCTTTGATAATGCAAGGGGGATCATAGCGATCGAGGATAATAAGAAAGACTGCATCAATCTGATGAAGTCCATAGTCAAAGATGATCCAAGGATCTATGTGAAGTCTCTTAAGACCAAGTATCCGCAGGGTGCCGAGCGTCAGATGATATATGCCACGACCGGACGTGCCATCAATTCCTCCATGCTGCCTGCAGATGCCGGGTGCATAGTTGATAATGTTGATACTGTTGTTGCCATTCATAATGCTGTTATAAACAGAAAGCCTCTGATGGAAAGGATCGTCACCGTGACAGGTGATGCCATAGCCGATCCCTGTAATTTCAGGGTCCATATCGGAACCAATTATCATGAGCTCATAGAAGCAGCGGGAGGGTTTAAGGAAGATCCGGTTAAGATCGTATCCGGCGGCCCCATGATGGGATTCGGAATATTTGAACTGGATCTGCCCACTACCAAGACGGCCTCTGCTTTGTTATGCCTGACAAAAGATGATGTTTCCGCATTCAGGCCTTCGGCATGTATCAATTGCGGAAGATGCGTTGAAGTATGCCCGGGACGTGTAATGCCCAAGGTTCTCGCTGAATGTGCAGAACATTATGATAACGAGAAGTTCGTTGAACTCGGAGGAATGGAGTGCTGTGAATGCGGATGCTGCAGTTTCGTATGTCCTGCAAAGAGACCGCTGACGCAGTCCATTAAATCCATGCGTAAGATAGAAATGGCCGAGCAGAAGAAACGCGCCGCTGCGGCTGCTGCATCGGGGGAGGAGAAGAAATGAGTACTGAAAGACTGAAAGTATCATCGAATCCCCATGTCAGAAGTGCGGTTACGACCAGCCAGATCATGGCTGCGGTTGTCATAGCCCTTTTACCTGCGGCAGGATTCGGAATCTATAATTTCGGTATATGGGCGCTGATCCACATTCTGATATGCATCGCATCAACCGTTCTTACAGAGCTCTTATATGAGCTGCTGCTTAAGAAACCCGTTACGATAGGTGATCTGTCTGCGGTTGTGACCGGGCTTCTGCTCGCTCTTAACCTGCCGGCTTCGGCACCCTGGTGGATCGGCGTGATAGGAGGCGTTTTCGCTATTCTTGTTGTGAAAATGCTTTTCGGAGGTATCGGTCAGAACTTTATGAACCCGGCACTGGGAGCCAGATGCTTTCTGATCTTAAGCTTCACGCGTATCATGACGAATTTCCCCGATATCGGAGACGGGCTGTCGGGAGCCACTCCTCTGGCGCAGATAAAAGCAGGCCTGCCCGTTAATGTCATGAATATGATAATAGGGCGCACATCCGGAACTATAGGTGAGACCAGTATGATCGCTATAGTTATAGGAGCCTGTTTCCTGATCCTGCTCGGTGTGATCGATATGAGGATCCCCGGCAGCTATATCGTTTCTTTTGTTATATTCCTGCTGATCTTCAGCGGACATGGATTTGACGGAGCTTATATTTCAGCTCAGCTGGCCGGTGGCGGTCTGATGCTCGGAGCTTTCTTCATGGCTACCGATTACACTACACGGCCCATAACCAAAAAAGGACAGTATCTGTTCGGTATATTCCTCGGGATAATGACCGGTATATTCAGATTGTTCGGTCCTTCGGCGGAGGGTGTAAGCTATGCTATCATCCTGGGTAACCTGATCGTTCCCCTGATCGAGAAGATAACTTATCCCAAGGCATTCGGGAGAGGAGGCGAGCGAATATGAGATCGATGATGAAAGACGCTCTGATCCTCTTTGCGATCACCGTGATCGCGGGTCTGCTGCTCGGAGCAGTGTATCAGATAACCAAGGATCCCATAGCTGCCCAGGAAGCGTTGGCAGCATCCAATGCATGCAGGGAAGTATTTGCCGATGCCGCCGGTTTTGAACAGGATGAGGCATTCGCTTCCGATGGTCCGACTTCGGTGTATAACATACAGTATCCGAATGAATCTGTGGATGACTGCCTGAAGGCAGTGGATTCAAACGGGGAACTTCTCGGATATGTCCTCACCGTGACCACACACGAAGGATATGGCGGTGATATACGTTTTATGATGGGGATACGAAATGATGGTACTTTAAACGGAATTTCACTGCTGTCCATTTCCGAGACGGCGGGACTCGGCATGCAGGCAGAAGATGTTCTCGTTCCTCAGTTTGCGGGCAAAAATGCCGTAGAGTTTAAATACACCAAGGACGGTGCAATGAATGATTCCGAGATAGATGCGATAAGCGGAGCGACTATTACGACAAATGCGGTCACGAATGGCGTAAATGCCGGCCTGAGCTATTTTCACTCCGTGCTGAATCCGGAAGAGGGAGGTAATTGATATGTCAGAGATCAAAAACAGACTTGTAAACGGCATAGTCAAAGAAAATCCCACTTTCGTACTGGCTCTGGGAATGTGTCCGACTCTGGCCGTTACCACTTCAGCGATAAACGGTCTCGGAATGGGACTCTCGACCATGGTAGTACTGGCACTCAGTAACGCCATCATATCGGCGCTTCGAAAGATAATTCCCGACAGGGTCAGGATCCCTGCTTTTATAGTGGTAATAGCGAGTTTCGTTACCATAATGCAGTTCGTTCTGCAGGGGTTTGTTCCTTCGTTATATTCGGCTCTTGGAATATATATACCTTTGATAGTCGTTAACTGTATCATACTTGGACGTGCGGAGAGCTATGCTTCCAAGAATCCCGTTATTCCTTCACTGTTTGATGGAATAGGCATGGGATTCGGATTTACCGTGGCACTCACGATCATAGGAGCTGTCAGGGAACTGCTGGGAGCCGGAGAGGTGTTTGCCGTACGTGTGATGCCGGCAAACTATGAGCCCGTACGTATATTTATCATGGCTCCCGGTGCATTCTTTGTACTGGCAGTACTCACAGCCGGACAGAATAAGCTGAAAGCCGTACTTGGGGCAAAGGGCAGGGATGTATCAAAGATCGGTTCGGGATGCTCATCCGAAGTAGACTGTGCAAACTGTGCGGAAGCATCTACATGTGCTCATAAGTTCATAGATACCGATGCAGTACCGGGTGAAAGCCTCGAAGAAGGGGCTAAACGCCGTGAGGAAGCATCTAAAATTCAGGAAACGGAAAAGGAGGGTGAATGATCATGGTTAAAGAGTTACTCATCCTTCTGATAGGATCATCTCTTGTAAGCAACGTCGTATTGAGTCAGTTCCTCGGACTGTGTCCTTTCCTGGGCGTTTCAAGGAATACCAAAACCGCAGCAGGTATGGGTGTGGCCGTAATCTTTGTCATTACGCTGGCTTCGCTCGTCGCAGGCGCTATATACACATATATACTGACGCCTCTTGATGTCACATATCTGCAGACCATAGTATTCATTCTGGTAATAGCCGCTCTTGTACAGTTTGTTGAGATGGTGCTTAAGAAGTTTATTCCGTCCCTTTATCAGGCTTTGGGCGTATATCTGCCCCTGATCACTACCAACTGTGCGGTTCTCGGTGTGGCTCTTACCAATGTACAGAAGTCTTACGGCATCCTGACAGGCGTCGTTAACGGCTTTGCTACTGCGGTAGGTTTCACGATATCCATTGTTGTTCTGGCCGGTCTCAGAGAAAAGATGGAGTACAACGATATCCCCGAGTCATTTAAGGGAATGCCTATCGTTTTACTGACTGCCGGACTTATGGCTATCGCATTCTGCGGTTTTTCAGGACTTCTTTAAAGGAGATTTTGGTTTATGGTTACCGGAATATTAACTGCTGTTGTTCTGGTCGGTGTGACCGGCCTGATAATAGGATTACTGCTCGGAGTAGCATCGATCAAATTCAAGGTTGAGGTTGATGAGAAAGAAGAAGCAGTACTGGCTGCATTGCCCGGCAACAATTGCGGCGGATGCGGTTATCCCGGCTGCTCGGGACTGGCTCATGCTATTGCCTGCGGTGAGGCTAAGGTTAATCAGTGTCCCGTCGGCGGTGAAAGCGTGGGGGCTAAGATCGCTGAGATCATGGGCGTTGAAGCCGAAAGCTCTGACAGACAGGTTGCATTTGTGCGTTGCCAGGGTGACTGTGATAAGACCAGAACTGATTATGATTACAGTGGAGTAGAAGACTGCCGTATGCTTTCGTTTGTACCGAACGGAGGGCCCAAGTCCTGCAATCACGGCTGTCTCGGTTTCGGATCCTGCGCTGATGTATGCCCGTTTGATGCGATACATGTTGTTAACGGTGTCGCTGTGGTGGATAAGGAAAAATGCAAAGCCTGCGGAAAATGTGTGGATGTGTGTCCAAAGCATCTGATAACACTCATCCCATATAACACTGAATATATGGTTTCATGTTCATCCAAAGATAAAGGCCCTGTAGTCATCAAAGCATGTGATGTCGGATGTGTGGGCTGTATGATGTGTATGAAGAACTGTCCGAGTGAAGCGATCACAATGGACGGGACTCTGGCAGTTATAGATCCGCACAAATGTACCGGATGCGGAACCTGCATCGAAAAATGTCCTAAAAAGGCTATAGTAAAAGCCTGATCCATATTCCCTTGCGGACATCGTAAGTAAATGCTATGATGTTCATTGTGTTTTAAGACACAGGCCGGCGTGGCGGAATGGCAGACGCGGCAGACTCAAAATCTGTTATGGGCGACCATGTGCGGGTTCAAGTCCCGCCGCCGGCATTTAAAAATGTAAAACCCCGGTATGCGGGACTTGAACCGTAGTGCAATGTCCCGCCGCCGGCATTTAAAAATGTAAAACCCCGGTATGCGGGACTTGAACCGTAGTGCAATGTCCCGCCGCCGGCATTCCCAAGAGAAAGGAATAATAATATGATCTGTCCTAAATGTGGTACGGAAGTAGCAGACGGTGTTAAATTCTGCGGCAACTGCGGCAATCCTATGTCAGAACCTGCACAACCCGTCTCCGAAGCTTCAAATGTATATGTATCTCAACCGGATAATACAGCCTCTCAGACAGCTCCTCCGGAATATGCTCAGGCTCCTTATATGCAGCCCGCTCAGCCGAAGAAGTCAAAGACCTGGCTGATAATCCTTGTCATCGTTCTTGCGGTAGTATTACTGATCGGCGGTGCCATAGCTTGGTTCGTTCATACGGTCAGAAAGGCTACCAGCACATATCTTGAAGAGATCGAGGACAGTTACGAATCTCTTGATGATATCGATATCGACATCGAAGGACTCGATGACGCTGTCGAATCCATGGAATCGCTTGATTTTACCGATTCTCTTGATGATATTGATTTATCTGTAGATACGGATGATCTCGGTACTGATACGGAATCAGATACCGGTGTCGGCAGTGATGCGGAAGAGTACGCATACAGTTATACCGATGTTACGATCGCCGGCAACGACATCACGATCATTCCGAACGGCAAACTGAATGGTTCCACCGTTTTATATGGCGGCAAGGATCTGGAAGGTTTTCTTGATTACGTAGATGATACGGTACTTATGGAAGGCAGATACATAAACAGGGAGTTCTTCTATGATCTGCTGTCGACCATGCTCGTGGATGAGAGTATGTATCCCAACTTTGATGATATCGAGAGCAATATGATCATGTGTCTGGCCATGGCTGATAACTTCTATAGCATGGATGTACGTGTAAAAGAGGCAGATCTTGATGCAAATAATGCAGCCGAATATCATTATCAGGTCAAGGCTGAAAACAGGGATGATATCTGGATCGTGAACTACGGTGAGAGAACCGTGTACTTTAATGACGGCAAGACAGAGTATTCATCAGATATGTTTAAGGACGAATATCTGGCTATGTGGTGGATGGCCATTGATGATTACTATGGCCATGAGTCCTACTGATCTCCATCGAGCTCGGATTCGGCATCGGCAGTGACTGTTTCGATGATCTGTTCGGCCGTTGTGCGCATTTCGGGTGACATATATTCTATGAAAGGTACATCGCGCAGCTCCATAATGTGATGCTCTTTCAGATAAATGATCTCTCTGCTGTGTTCAGCAATGAATGAGCGGGGTGCATGCTGTATGAACAGTGCAGCGGCATCCTGCTCTTTGCATATCCAGTTCCAGTGACCTGATTCGCTGATGCTGTCATAATATTTCATGGCCCGTCTGAACCAGAGATCCGGATCGGGTTCATGGAAGCATCTGATATTGCTTCCGCGCGTGATCTTATCCAGGATGCTGATCACGTTATCATAGTAATATCCCTCGTAATTGGATATCGAACCGGTTTCCGTATTATCCGCGAAATAATTCCTGGATATGTCTATGACTATGGGATCCGCATAGATGATGAACAGGTCTTCGAGCCATTCTATACGTTCATTCAGGCTCTTGAACACCTTCTTGACCTTATTGAGTTTGTTATCAACTGCCGATATGGATGGAATACGTGATCTTATAAGAATTATCTTGGTATGATCATAGGCTTCCAGTATCCCGTTGGCCAGCATCTCAATGAAAGCTGTACATATATCGGTAGCATCAGGCTGATCTATCTCTTCGAAATCATCCTTGTGATCTTTATAGAAATCGGACAGGAAAAATGCATCGTTTGCAGTGTAGAATGTTTCACCAAGCTTAAGCAGTTTAAGAGATGCAGCTGCATAGAAGTCGAGCAGACAGTAGTCGTTCGGATTATGAGATCTCTTAAGCAGCGGTGACTTGGCAATATCGGCATTTACCCTTCTGTATTTGGTGTTGGCATATTCGGGATGGGGCTCACCGGCTATGGATGCGGGAGAGAGCAGTATGTGCTCCAGATCCACATCATAGCGTTCGACACCCTGGAACAGAGTCCTTAAGATGACCGAACCGAAGCACTGAATATGGGGCTTTAACATTGGTATGTTTATGCTTCCCATGACGTAATTGATCCTGGTGTTGGCTTCAACTTCTTCGTATGCCAGAGGATAGTCGACCGGTTCCACGGAAACATCGTTTTTCAATATCCTTGTAAAAAACGGGATATAGGAAACGGATGAGAGTATGGTGTCATCCGATCTCGTAATATCTACGACCAGAGCGGCTGAATCTCGGCTTCCGGCCATTTCTTTCATGGTGGTCATGAAATTGCCCAGAGAGTATGCGCAGGGAACTCTTTTGCCGGTTACGGAAGTTAAGTACTCTGTCTTCTGGACCAGGTGGGGGTGGGTGCCGACTATCAGATCGGCTCCGCAATCTGCGATAAACTGAGCAGCTTTCTGCTGTGGTTCACTGACGGAATATGAATTCATATTGCCCCAGTGCATGTATACGGTTATGAACTCGGCACCGCTGTCTTTGGCAGTCTTGATCAGGTTTTTGCAATTCTCCTTAGTATAACGGCCGGTCGTAAGTCCTGTACCCGATTCATCGACCTCACCGTCCAGACCGTTACTGATCATCGTCAGAGCTATAACGGCGATCTTGATCCCGGCGGAATAGATATATACGGGATTATCATAATAGGTTCCGCAATTGATCATGCCTTTGCGCTTGATCAGAGACACCGTCTCTTTTAAACCGGCAGCGCCGCAATCGCAGTTGTGGTTATTGGCAGTGATCAGTACATCAAAGCCCGTGTTCCTGAGAGCATCCAGAAATGTTGAAGGGGAATTACAATTCGAGCCTCCCTTGGCGGTGCGCAGCTGTTCCCATTCATAAGGGGAATTGTCGTAAGTCACGGTCTCAAGATTGCCTATGACGTGATCGGCTCCGGCGAACCTTTCACCGGCTTTGGCCAGAGAGGGAGTGAAATCATAATCATACAGAGCGGCTTTACGCTGATGCCAAGCGGTACACATGAGATCACCGGTAAAAATGATACGTCCCATACCCTGTACGAATTTATTGTAGTTTCTGTCAACGGATACGGATGTGACGGCTTCCGTACCATCAGGCAGGGTGATGATGATATCCGCCTCACCTGTCCCCATAGCAGTGATATAGCCGTTATCATCGACTACGGCTACGGATGGATTGTTGGATTCAAAATGCGGATAGGTAAATTCGTTACCGTCTTTGTATTTATAATCGATATGATATTTTTCACCGGTCTTTAAGCATATCTTGGCAGGCACCTTAAGGCCTTCACAGACAGGGGTAAACGAGATCCTGGGCGATTCCTCTCCGTAGAATTCATCGCATTCCTCATCACGCCAGAATGCTGCTATGGATACATAGTATTCCACATCATTCTTGAAACCTCTGACGATCTTTCCCGTTTTTTCCGTCATGCGTACGCGGAATGGGATGGCATCATCCGGACTCCTGAAAAACGACAGTCTGTAACCGGCAGCTCCTTTGACCGTATCAAAGAAGAATCTGGCATATTCGTCATAGGTTTCGGCACGAAGATTGGTGGGTGCGATCAATTCATTCATTTGGATACCCCGTTATGCTAAAATAGATATATCTAATATATCAAATTTATATATGCATTGCCAAATACGCTTTATTTTGTGGTCTCTTTTTGATAAAATACTAGATAATGAATTGTAAGAAAGCCGTATCGATGATACCTGCATATCTGGAGGACGATCTGAGTGCCAAGGATCTGCAGGCTTTTCTTGAACACATAGATAATTGTGCTGATTGCAGCGAGGAACTGTCCATACAGTTCCTGATCACTGAGGGTTTGAGTACCCTGAGTACCGGTGACAGTTACGATCTGCAGACAGCCATGACTGACAAAGTCAGAGAATCACACCGCGATATCACCGTACATAACAGACTTTTCCTGTTACGGAATATCGGTGTGATACTTGTGGTATTAATGACGATTGCAGCGTTTGTCGCGGTTTACCTGGTCTTTTTCCGATTGAGATGAGCAAAATAGTTCTTATAGACGGTCACAGCATATTAAACAGAGCTTTTTTCGGCGTTCCGGATCTTACCAACTCCGAAGGGGTTCATGTTAATGCCATCTACGGGTTCCTGAATATCATGTTTATGATCCTTGAAGAAGAGAAACCCGAGTATCTTACCGTTGCATTCGATGTTCATGCGCCTACTTTCAGGCATAAACTTTTCCCCGAATACAAAGGCACAAGATCGCCTATGGCATCCGAATTACGTGAGCAGGTTCCGCTCATTCAGGATGTTCTCAGGTCCATGAATATATGTGTTCAGACTCTGCCCGGATACGAAGCCGATGATGTGCTGGGGACCATAGCGAAGAGATGTCAGTCTCAGGGACTGGAAGTAAGCCTTGTGTCCGGAGACAGGGATCTGCTGCAGATATCCGATGAGCATATACGTATCAGGATCCCCAAGACACGTGGCGGCAAGACCACGATAGAGAACTATTACCCTGCAGACGTGGTGAATGAATACGGTGTAGATCCGCGCGTATTTATCGATATGAAGGCTCTTATGGGTGATACTTCGGATAATGTTCACGGCGTGACCGGTGTCGGTCCCAAATCGGCCGGTAAACTGCTTGTGCAATACGGTGACCTGGATGGGATCTATTCGCATATTGACGAGATGAAAACTTCCGCCCAAAAGGAAAACCTGATCCGGGATAAGGAACAGGCTTATCTGGCACGTACACTTGTTACCATAGATACCGACGCACCGGTTACTTTCAGCCTGGATGAAGCGAAGATCGCAGACATGTTCAATCCTTCGTCCTATGAGTTTTTTAAGAAACTTGAATTCAGGAATTATCTGAACCGTTTTGATGCAGATGCTGCCTGCGATACGAGTGTGTCGGAGTCCGGATTTGTGACGATAAGCGACCTTACAGAAGCGGAAAGCTTTTTTAACGGCTTAAGACAGGATATAGGATCTGCTTCCGAAGCGGGAAAGGAATTTCCGCTCGCTGTTTATATGCCTTTGGACAAGGATCCCGACAGCATCATGATGGTATCGGTATGTAAGCAGTCATCCGAGGTTACCACGATACTTTGCGGGGGACTCATCACTCCGCAGGACATATTGTCGCGTATCAGAGCGATACTGTCTGTACCCGGAGTCACGTTTATTACTTATGATTCCAAGAATTGTTTCGAACTGCTCGATACAGATCTTCTCGAGGACAGGACCTTTGATGTGACCATAGCATCTTATCTGCTGGACCCGTTAAGATCTCATTACGAACCCGAATATGTTGCATCCAGGTATCTGGACAGAGTTATCCCCGGTGCGGAACAACTGCTCGGTAAATCTCATGATTACAGAGAAGCTTTTGAAAATAATAAAGACGGGCTTGTCAGATACAGCGCATATGCCGCGGGCAGTGCATTCGATGCTTTCCCGCTGATTGCCGGAAGGCTGCGTGAAGAGGGGATGTATGATCTGTTCCGGGATATAGAGATGCCGCTCGCAAGAGTGCTTGCATCCATGGAACATACCGGTGTAAGGGTACGTCCGGGGACACTAAAGGAGTATTCCGAGACTCTGGGTAAACGGATGTCCGAACTTGAGCATGATATATATGCCAGGGCCGGAGAAGAGTTTAATATACTTTCGCCCAAGCAGCTGGGTGTTATCCTTTTTGAGAAACTGAATCTGCCCGGCGGCAAAAAGACCAAAACGGGTTATTCGACTGCCGCCGATGTACTTGAGAAGATCTCCGACCAGCCTATCGTAGCAGATATCCTTGAGTACAGAGCCGTAAGTAAGCTTAAGAGCACCTATGCCGACGGTCTGGCCGAGTATATCGGAGCCGATGACAGGATCAGATCTACCTTCCATCAGACCATAACGGCTACGGGAAGGATATCCTCATCAGATCCGAATCTTCAGAACATCCCGACCAGGACCGAACTCGGACGGGGATTGCGCAAGGCTTTTATCCCGGGTGAAGGATGTGTATTTGCAGATGCCGATTACAGTCAGATAGAGCTTCGGATACTTGCTCATATGGCAGGTGATGCCGAACTTATCGCGGCTTACAGGGAGGGTGCAGATATTCACCGGATCACAGCATCCAAAGTGTTCGGAGTTCCCACGGAGGAAGTTACGGATCTCTTAAGACGCCGTGCCAAAGCGGTCAACTTCGGTATTGTATACGGTATCTCATCATATGGATTGTCCGAAGATATAGGTGTTACACGTAAGGAAGCCGAAGAGTATATAAAGAATTACTTCGAGACTTTCCCCGGGATCAAAAGATATCTGGATGAATGCGTGGAGCGTGCCAAAAATGACGGATATGTAACTACTCTGTACGGACGAAAGCGGCCTGTTCCCGAGCTTGCCTCATCCAATTTCATGCAGAGACAGTTCGGTGAACGTGTTGCCATGAACTCCCCCATACAGGGCACGGCAGCCGATATAATGAAGATCGCAATGATCAGAGTCTGGAGACGCATGCGCAGGGAGGGATTAAGATCCCGTATCGTGTTACAAGTTCATGACGAGCTTCTCATCGATACATATCCGGACGAGACGGAACATATATCCGAACTGATGTTGGAAGAGATGAGCCGGGCAGCGGATCTGAGCGTGGAACTGATCGCGGATCTGCACACCGGCAATGACTGGTATGAGGCCAAATGATGAGATCCATAGGCGTTACCGGCGGCGTGGGCTGCGGTAAATCGGTTATACTCAACTATATTTCCGAGCACTATGATGCCCGTATCATCTATGCGGACAGACTGGCATATGAGCTGGAGAGTCCCGGGCATGACTGCTATGACCGTATAGTATCCCTGCTCGGTGATGATATACTTGATCCCGAAGGATATATCGATAAGCATATCATGGCAGACAGGATATTTGGCGATCCCGCCATGCTCACGGAAGTTAACGGTATCATACATCCGGCGGTCAAAGAGTATATCTGTGCAGAGATCGAACGGCAAAGAGAAGCCGGTCATCCGGAGTTTTTCGTACTGGAAGCGGCGCTTCTGATCGAAGAAAAGTACTATGACATACTCGATGAACTCTGGTATGTAAGGACTGATGCGGATATCCGGAGACAGAGGCTTAAAGCAAATCGCGGATATTCCGACGAAAAGACTGATTCGATCATGGCAGCGCAGCTGGATGATGCGACATATATGAAATATTGCAAATATGTGATTGATAACAACGGCGATCCTGAAGCGGCTTTTTCTCAGGTGGATCTTCTTTTAATGCGGAAATGATGGGAGGCACAGATGAACTATCCTGAATCACTGGTATTCGGACTTGATATTGGAACCAGAAGCATAGTCGGAACGGTGGGATATAAGCAGGGAGATCTGTTCTATGTCGTGGCACAGCGTGCCAAGGAGCATGAGACCAGAGCCATGCTGGACGGACAGATACACGATATAGCCAAGGTCGGAGAGACTATCCGTTATGTCAGGGAAGAACTCGAAGAGGCCATAGGTCAGAAACTGACGGATGTATGTATAGCTGCCGCAGGACGTGTACTCCGTACCGTACAGGTACATGTTGAAGAAGAGTTCAGCACCGAACGTTCCGTCACGGAAGAGGATATATTCTCCCTGAACACGCAGGGAATCGAGTCTGCTTATAACGAGTTTAATGAGGATGCGGATGAAGCCACGGCGGAGATGAACTTCTACTGCGTGGGTTATTCCGTTGTCAGGTACTATTTAAACGGATATCAGATGGGTAATCTTGAAGGGCATAATGCCCGTAAGATAGGCTGCGACCTGATAGCCACTTTTCTGCCGGATGATGTTGTTGACGGCCTGTATAAGGCTGTTGCGATAGCAGATCTTAATGTTGCAAATATTACTCTGGAGCCTATCGCCGCTATATCTCTGGCAATCCCCGAGATGTACAGGATGCTGAATATCGCTCTGGTGGATGTCGGAGCCGGTACGAGCGATATATCTATCACCAAAGACGGAACCATAGTCGCCTTCGGCATGATCCCCAAAGCCGGTGATGCCATTACCGAAGCTGTATGCCAGCATTGTCTGGTGGATTTCAATACCGCAGATCAGATCAAAAAAGATGCGGAGAATGCAGATAAAGTTGTCTATAAGGATATCATCGGGCTGGATCAGAGTATAACTACCGATGAGCTTATCAAGGCTACCGAGCCTGTCATAAACGAAATGGCGGATCTCGTAGCTGCCAAGATCAAAGAACTGAACGGGGATAAATCCGTAAGTGCCGTATTTGTTGTCGGCGGCGGCGGCCGTATGAAGGGATACACGGATGCCCTGGCCGAGAGACTCGGGCTTTTACCCGAGCGCGTTGCCATTCGCGGACGCGAGGTCATGAGCAAGGTCATTTTCCAGCATGAAGATCTGACCATAGATTCCCTGCTTGTAACGCCTATAGGCATATGCTTAAGCTACTATGACCAGAGCAACAACTTCATCTATGTCAGCTTTAACGGCAGGAGCGTGAAACTCTATGATAACGGCAAGTCTACCGTTATCGATGCAGCCATGCAGGCACAGTTCTCGAATGAGGATCTTTTCCCCAAGAGGGGTACTCCATTACACTATTCGGTTAACGGTGTGGCCCGTATGCAGCGCGGCGAACCCGGTGAGAGCGCCCAGGTATTTGTCAACGGTGCGGCTGCGGATATTCACACGGAGATCAAGGATAAGGATCAGATCAAGGTCATAGAATCGACAGCGGGAGATCCGGCACATCTTGAGATCGGTCAGATCCCCGAGTACGGTGCGACCATGGATATCGTCATCAACGGACAGACGATCAGTCTTCCGAAATTTGCATCCGTTAACGGAGAACTTCAGTCCAAGTACTACGAGATAAAGACCGGTGATGACATTCATATGGTTGATTTCTATACGGTCGCTCAGGTCATCGAATTCATGGACGTTGTACTCAATCCTCAGATGAATGTCTATGTAAACAATAAAAAAGCGGATATGGATACGCCGATATATGCCAATTTCGATGTTGTATGGACGCTGGAGGAACTCAAACTCGATGATTACGAATCCGCCGGCGAATATGACAGCCTTCCGGACGGTGATGAGGATGTGGAATACAAACGCCCCGAAGAAAGTGAAGCATATGAGACTACATATGCCGACAGGCATGAGAGTAATCCCTCTTATGAAGAGGGATCCGAGGAAGAAGGATCCGGAGAGGAAGCGGGAGATGAATCTTCAGAAGACGGATCTGCAGCATCATCAAAGAGTCTGGCTGATGCGGGTATAGTCCATGATATCACGGTGGAAGTAAACGGTGATCAGGTTATTCTTTCGGGCAAGTCTGAATATGTATTTGTGGATGTATTTGCGTTTATAGATTTTGACCTCTCCAAACCTCAGGGCAGCGCCGTTGTGACCACATTAAACGGTAAGGACGCTCAATATATGGAGAAGATCGATGAAGGTGATGTCATTGAAGTATACTGGCAGAAATAACGGTGATATGAGATGAGAATCTGCCCCATAGCAAGCGGATCGAGCGGAAACTGCATATATGTGGGATCTGAGAGTACACACCTGATCGTTGACTGCGGACTGTCCGGAAAAAAGACCACGGCCGGTATAAATTCCCTCGACCTGTCAATGGATGATATATCTGCCATACTTATCACACATGAGCACAGTGATCATATAGGCGGGCTCGGTGTGCTTGCCAGAAAATACGGCATTCCGATATATACGACATCACTCACGGCGGATGCGATACTCAATTCTTCATGGGTAGGCAGGATTGATCATACCCTGTTTAATGATGTTTCACCCGATAAGCCTTTTATGATAGGCGACATAGAGATCAATCCCATGAGGGTTTCTCATGATGCCATAGATCCTGTCGCATACAGATTCAGATGCGGAGACAAGAGGAGTGCCATAGTCACTGACCTCGGGTTCTACAATGACTATATCGTTGAAGGGCTTAAGGGGCTCGATGTTCTGATGATAGAGTCCAATCATGACGTGAACATGCTTCAGGTCGGTCCGTATCCCTATCCCCTGAAACAGCGTATTCTGGGTGACAAAGGTCATCTGTCCAATGAGAATGCCGGCAAACTGTTAAGCCGCGTTCTGCATGACAATATGAAGCATATTATCCTCGGGCATCTCAGTCATGAGAATAATATTCCGGAACTTGCCTTCGAATCCGTCAGAATGGAGATCACAGCCAGTGATACTCCGTATAAGGGCGGAGATTTCCCGTTAACCGTTGCCAAAAGAAGTGAACCTACCGGGTGTGTTAACTTTTAGATATAATTAAAACATAAAAGGAGTCTGATACATGGAAAAAGTAATTATCACGGTCGTAGGTAAAGATACTGTCGGGATCATCGCCAGAGTGTGTACATACCTGGCTGATAATCATATTAATATCCTGGATATATCACAGACTATAGTTTCGGGTTATTTCAACATGATGATGGTCGTTGATATGGGAACGAGCGATAAAAAGTTCGTTGATCTGGCGGACAGTCTGGATGCTATAGGTCAGGAGATCGGTGTGGTCATACACGCACAGAAAGAAGAGATCTTCGACATGATGCACAGAATCTAGTTTACATAACTAAACAATCACGTATCCGGAGCGTATTATGATCAATTTATTTGAAGTAAATGAAACCAACAATATGATAGAAAAGGATAATCTGGATGTGCGTACGATAACGCTCGGATTATCCCTGCTTGATTGTGTGGACAGTGATATCGATAAAGTCTGTGATAAGGTTTATGACAAGATCACCCGAAAAGCCGAGCATCTGGTAGAAACGGGTGAAGAGATATCCAGAGAATACGGTATACCGATAGTCAATAAACGTATCAGTGTGACTCCGGTAAGTCTTATAGGTGGTGCCGCAGCAAAAAACTCCGACGACTTCGTTAAGATCGCCAAAACTCTTGATAAAGCTGCAAATACCGTAGGTGTAAATTTCCTGGGCGGATATTCGGCTCTCGTGAATCAGGGAATGACTCCTGCTGATGAACTCCTGATAAGATCGATCCCCGATGCTCTGTCACAGACCGAACTTGTATGCAGTTCGGTCAATCTGGGATCCACTCGTGATGGTATCAATATGGATGCCGTACGACTGATGGGAGAGATCATCCTTCAGACAGCCCGCAATACGTCTGACAGAGACTGTCTGGGATGTGCCAAACTTGTAGTATTTACGAATGCTCCCGATAATAATCCTTTTATGGCGGGAGCTTTTCACGGTGTGACTCAGCCCGATGCCGTGATCAATGTCGGTGTAAGCGGCCCCGGTGTTGTTAAATACGCACTTTCCAAGGTCAGAGGCGCCGATTTCGAGACTCTGTGCGAAACCATCAAAAAGACTGCATTCAAGGTCACACGTGTAGGACAGCTTGTAGCAAAAGAAGCTTCACGTATGCTGGATGTTCCTTTCGGTATAGTTGACCTGTCACTGGCGCCTACACCCGCGATCGGTGATTCGGTTGCCGATATCCTGTGTGAGATGGGACTTGAACACGCCGGCGCCCCCGGTACGACCGCAGCTCTTGCGATGCTGAATGACCAGGTCAAGAAAGGCGGAGTAATGGCCAGTTCATATGTCGGCGGGCTTTCGGGAGCTTTCATTCCGGTATCCGAAGATCAGGGTATGATAGATGCGGTTGAAGCGGGTGCGCTCACGATCGAGAAACTGGAGGCCATGACCTGTGTATGTTCCGTTGGTCTCGATATGATAGCTATCCCCGGAGATACAAAGGCTTCTACGATATCCGGCATCATAGCCGACGAGATGGCGATAGGTATGATCAATCAGAAGACCACAGCCGTACGTGTTATACCTGTAATAGGCAAAGGCGTGGGAGACAGGGTGGAATTCGGCGGATTGCTCGGTTATGCCCCCATCATGCCTGTCAATCAGTTCTCCTGCGATGCCTTTATAAACAGAACGGGACGGATACCCGCCCCGGTTCACAGTTTCAAGAATTAAGTTATTTCAGATGGTGACCTGTCGAAGATCTTCCGGCAGGTCTTCCTCTGCAGACATCTGGAAATAAGGAGTGCCGTCCGCACGGAAGTGAACTCTTCTGATCCCGTCGCAGCGAAGGCGCTCTTTTATATCTGTCTCGCCGTGATAGGCGATCATCAATTCACCTTCTTCGTTTGTATAGAAAGAATGATGTCCGGGGCCGTATTCACCGTCAACGGAATAGTAGGTGAGGACGGGAGTGATACTTTTGGTCCATGAAGCCGGATCGCACAGATCCGATCCGGTATCTGCAGTCAGCATGCCCAGCGCATATGTAAATGCGTTGGCAGAACCGCCGGAATATGCCAGATACACGTTTGTGTCAGATATATAAGCATAAGGCCCTTCATTGTTGATCGTTCCCTCGAGATTCTCCCAGCCGTACAGAGGGCGAGTGAGAAGTACAGGCTCGCTTGTAAGTTTCCATGGTTCATTCTCGTGGATCCTTGCAATATAAAGCATGGATCCGGTGTCTGCCGGCGTACCTATATGACGGCGGTATGACCAGACCATATAGGAACCGCTCTTTGCCCTGATGTATGTCATATCCAGAGTGATACCGTCATCTGTAAGAGGGCTGCCGTCTTTTCTGACTACACGGATCGGATCCTCCCAGCCGTCCTCACGGATAATGCTTCCGCCTTCCTTAAGCTTCATATAATGACATTGAGGTCCCCATGTATGTCCGCTGACAGCGAACAGGATACAGGGTACACCGCCTATTATATGAAATTCGGGAGCCCAGAAAGTCTGTTCGAAGCCTCTTTTTTCATCAAACGGCAATATCAGATGTTCGGTGATGTCATCGGCAAAAAGCCCCTCTACGGTATCGGATTCCCTGGCATATATTCCGATGTCGTCCAGGTTATCGTTTGTACCGAGGAAATACCATTTGCCTTCCCACTTAAAGATGACAGGATCTCCGTAGCCGCACGCAAGAGGAAACTTAAAGGCCTGACGGCATATGGTGCCCTGTCCGGTTCCTTTTTCGAGTGTTTCATTTGCCCATTGTATACGTTTGTCCGCAGTCGATCCGTCGCTGTAATATACCGTGGCCCGGGCATTACGCAGAACTCCGGGAGCAGCATTCTTAAGATCTCCGGGTATCTTTACTCCCGTACAGGTTATGGGAGTCCAGTAGAGGATGGCATTCTGTGCGACTGAAGATCCGATATCAAGTTCATCGGAAGCGCTGTCAACAGGCAGGCTGTCCTTATCAACGATCCCTGCTTCTTCAAAATGGATCAGATCCGTTGTTTTCCACAGAATAACCTTACCGGTGTATTCTGTTACCGGCTCCCCGTTTTCATGGTAGATATCGGCGTATATGTTTATAATGCCGTTACCCTGATCGAATATACGGGGATTCCTGATACCCATGGGAACAATGGTGTCTTCGGCGGATATTTCGCCCTTTACAAACAGGATCCCGTAGTTCTTGTTAAGCGGGATCTGATCACCGCTTTCATTCTTATAAGCTAAATGTACACTGCCTGCCAGTCCGGCGGGATATACTTTGGGGTCGGCTTCGGAAATCCTGGTATATACTTTGAATCTGATCATGTTATCTCCTTTATGAGGTCTTCGAGAACGCTGTAATAATTCTCGAACGTTTTGGAACAGCATCCGGGGTTGTCGATCGCTATACCGGGTGTTCTTAAGCCTGTCAGAGTGAAGCCCATGGCCATACGGTGATCGTCATATGTCTGTATGATCGCCGGTTTCGGGGTGGAGGGGTAGACGGTTATGGAATCATCGGTCATATCGGTGCGTATACCCATGCGTCCCAGTTCGGTTGCTATACCGCTCAGTCTGTCCGATTCCTGCTTGCGTATATGTCCGACACCTCTGATGGTCGTTGGTGAGTCGGCATAGACAGCGACACATGCAAGAGTGATCGCCTGATCCGAAAAGGCGGACATATCTATATCAATACCGTGGATCACGCCATCCGCGGGCGGTTCCAATACCATTCCGGTTTCGGTTTCATAACTTGTACATCCCATAGCGGTGAGAGCCCGGATAAACTCAAGATCGCCCTGTATGGAGTCATGGTGTATGCCTCTGACGCCTGTCCGGATGCCGAGTACCGGAGCCAGGGCATAGAAATATGCGGCTGCGGATGCATCAGGTTCGATATTATATTCTCTGCCGGTATAATGCAGGCCTGAACCGGTAATATATGAATGACCGGAATTATGGACCGGAACACCGAAGTCAGACATCATGGCACATGTCATATCCACATAAGACATTCCGTGTGTTCCTGTCACATCGATCTGCAGATCACGGTCCGACAAAACGGAGGAGATGAGTAATGCGCTCAGGAACTGTGAACTGTCGCTTATATCGATATTGATGCGGCTCTTGCCGAAACCATCGGATGAGAGGGTGAAAGGGAAATGACCGGCCTCGTGATCAAAAGATATGCCGCATCCCAGTTCATTCAGGGCTGCGAGTAAAGGCGCCATCGGACGTTTACGCATCTGGTCGGAAGAATCCAAATGATATGTTCCGTGTGATACGCCAAGTGCGGCAGTCAGGAATCTGGCTGCAGTGCCTGCACTTCCCACGTTCAGCTCTGCAGCGGAAGGGAAGAGACCACCGCATCCGTTCACGGTCAGGTCCACATTTCCCGACGGATGCCTGTCACCGTTTTCCTTTATATCTATTCCAAGGGTTCTCATGCATTCGATGAATACTCTGGAATCACCGGATAGCATGGCTCCTTTAAGGACCGATTCTCCTTCGGCGAGGGCTGCTATGAGCAAAGCCCGGTTGGTAATGCTCTTTGACCCCGGAACAGAGACATAAACAGGCGATTCTGTCTTACCGGCTCGTATTTTATTGGCGATACATGGGACCTGATAGGTATTAGTTGTCATCTTTGGAATGAATGGAATAACCGTGTTCCTTCATGATACGTATGGCGCTGTCTGTATGTTCTTTTTTATAGAATTCTATGCGAAGTGCGCCTTCCGCAAACTCACGGTTATGGTTGATGCCTATGTTTTTGATATTGATATCATGCTCGCTGAGCAGGCCGGCAATTGAAGCGATCGAACCCGGTTCGTCGGCTATGTCAACGGTAATGACATACTGTGTCTTTATGGGGCCGGCATTGACATTGGTGAATGATTCACGATAATCACGGGCATGCTCAAAGAAATCATGTATGACTGATTCGGAGCTGCTGTCTATGTCGTCCCGTATACTCTTCAATGACTCAATATAATGGTCGAGCAGGGTAACAATGTTGGCACGGTTGGTCATGCATATCTGCTGCCAGATGTCAGGAGATGAAGAGGATATACGCGTGATATCCTTGAATCCGCCTGCGGCTACAGTCTTCATAATGGCATCTGGCCTGTCCTCATCGTGTACAAGATTGACTAAAGCTGCGCTTATGACATGAGGAAGATGTGAAATGGCACCTGTAACATAGTCATGAGATGCGGCATCCAGTATCAGCGGGATGGCTCCTATTGCACCGACTATATCATTCAGTTCGTTGACCCTGTCTGCGGGAACGGTATTTGTAGGTGCCAGGATATAGTATGCATTTTCGAGAATGGAAGGATCCGAGTTGGCATATCCGTAGCGCTCAGAGCCGGCCATGGGGTGTCCGCCTATAAAGTTGGATTCAAGGCCTGAACGTACTACTTCGGATAAGATAGGACTCTTGACACTGCCTACATCCGTTATGATGGTCTTTTCGCCTATGTAAGGTGCGATGTCGGACAGCAGCGCATTGTTGTTCTCGACCGGCGCACACAGGAATATATAATCGCATTCAGCCAGCCTGCTGTCATTTAAACTTATGGCAGCATCCGCCGTATGATCGCCTACAGCCGCATCTGACGTGGCACGGCTTCGAGTGTTGACATATATCCTGGAGTCGGGGTAGACGGCACGGAGAGCTTTGGCGACGGAACCGCCGATAAGTCCCAGACCTATGAAACCAAAAGTGAACCCTGGCATGATCGTAAATACCTCATAAACTATATATTGTATAGACCTTTTCATAATATCATATTTGCTTAAATAACTTGTATAAGCAGTCTGATTTTAGTAAAATATATCCAATGGGGTTATGATAAATTATCATTTTTTAGATAATTTGACCACAAATCAAAAAAGGGTACACAGTGCCCGAGAACGGAGGGTTTCATGAATATCTACACAACTGACAAGATTCGTAATGTGGTTCTTTTGGGACATGGCGGATGCGGTAAGACTACACTTACCGAAGCTATGGCCTATCTTGCAGGTCTTACTTCCCGTATGGGCAAGGTTGAGGATGGCAACACCATAAGTGATTACGGTAAGGAAGAGCAGAAGAGAGGCTTTTCGATCACAACATCCGTTGTTCCGATCGAGTGGCAGGATACGAAGATCAACATTCTTGATACTCCCGGATTTTTTGATTTCGTCGGAGAAGTGGAAGAAGCGGTTTCTGCTGCGGACGCTGCCATCATAGTAGTTTCAGGTAAAGCCGGTATCGAAGTGGGTACGGAGAAGGCATGGGAGCTCTGTGAGAAATACAAGCTGCCCAGATTCGTATTTGTTACGGACATGGATATCGACAATGCATCATTTAAGGATGTTGTCGAGACACTTACAGCCAAATACGGTAAGAAGATCGCTCCGTTCCATCTGCCTGTCAGGGAAAACGAGAAATTCGTCGGTTACGTTAATGTCATAGCTGAGCAGGCCTACAGATGGGAAGGCAAGGAAGTTGTTCCCTGTGATACTCCGGATTACAACAAGCCTTATCTTGAGGAATACAGAGAGACTCTTATGGAGTCTGTTGCTGAGACCAGTGAAGATATGATGGAGCGTTATTTCGGCGGAGAGACCTTCTCAGAAGCCGAGATCAGATCCGCTCTCAGGCAGAACGTAGGTGACTGCTCGATAGTACCCGTTTCTATGGGATCATCCATTCTGTGTCAGGGTATCTATACTCTGCTTGACGATATTGTTAAATATATGCCGAGTCCCGAGATGCATCAGCTTGCAGGCGTTAATCTGAAGACCAATGAAGTCTTTGAAGCAAATTATGATTTCTCCAAGCCGAAGAGTGCATATATCTTTAAGACGATCGTGGATCCTTTCATCGGTAAGTATTCTCTTATAAAGGTATGCTCCGGTGTTATCAAGTCCGATGATACCCTGTACAACGACGATAAGGAAGTAGAGGAGAAGATCAACAAGCTTTATATCCTCAGAGGTTCCAAGCCTGAAGAGATCTCCGAGCTCCATGCAGGTGATATAGGTGCTATTGCCAAGCTTACCGCCGCACGTACCGGTGACACCCTTTCAACCAAGGCTACGACCATCAGATACGGTAAAGCTGAGATCTCCAAGCCTTATACCGTAAAGAGATATTTCGTTCCCAACAAGAACGATATCGATAAGGTTGCCCAGTCATTACAGAAGATGAGTCATGAAGACCAGACATTAAAGGTTGTATCCGATGCAGAGAACAGACAGACTCTGATATACGGTATCGGCGATATGCAGCTCGATGTTATTTCTTCAAGACTTGCCAATGAATATAAGGTTCAGATCGAACTCATGGATCCCAAGATCGCATACAGGGAGACCATACGCAAGACCTCGGATGTCGAGTATAAGTATAAGAAACAGTCCGGCGGCCACGGTCAGTACGGCCATGTAAAGATGAGATTCTCACCTGCAGGAGATACCGAACAGCAGTATGAATTCGAACAGGAAGTTGTCGGCGGAGCAGTTCCGAAGAATTACTTCCCCGCTGTAGAAAAAGGTATAGCCGAAGGTGTGACCAGAGGTCCTCTTGCAGCGTATCCGGTTGTGGGTGTCAAGGCCGTACTTTATGACGGATCATATCATCCCGTGGATTCATCGGAAATGGCGTTCAAGACAGCTGCGCTGCAGGCATTCAAGAAGGGCTTCATGGAAGCAGGCCCGGTTCTTCTTGAGCCCATTTATACACTCAAGGTAACCGTTCCGGATGCATATACCGGTGATGTAATGGGTGATCTGAATAAGAGACGCGGACGTGTGCTCGGTATGAATCCTGCAGGCGACGGCAAGACATGTGTTGAGGCCGAGATACCCAGCGCAAGTCTGAACGGCTACTGTACTGTTCTTCGTTCCATGACGGGCGGAAGCGGTGTATACGAATATGAGTTTACACGTTATGAACAGGCTCCTTCGGATGTTCAGGAGAAGGAAGTTGCTGCCAGAGCAGCCAAGGTAGCGGAGAATAGTGAAGAGTAAGGAATCTTCAAAATTTGATATCAAACTTGTCGATCTCATTGACCGGGATATTCTTCAGAGGTTTCAGGATTCCTTTTCCGACATGACGGGAATGGCCGCTCTGACGACAGAGGCAGACGGTAAGCCCATAACACGGGGAAGCAATTTCACTGATTATTGTATGAAATATACCCGGTGCTCCGAGATCGGCAGGAGTATGTGTGAAGAGTGTGACAGATACGGTGCCGAGGTTACCATGCGAACCGGCAAGTTTACGACATATGTCTGTCACTCGGGACTCATCGATTTTTCCTCACCGGTCATAATCGATGGTTCCATGGTAGGATGTTTCATAGGCGGCCAGGTTTTATCCGAGCCGCCTGATGAATCTTTTATACGTGAGATCGCCAGAGATCTGGGTATAGATGAGGATGCCTATTGGGATGCCATACAGAAGGTGCCTGTTCTTCCCAAAGACCAGATTCAGAAAGCGGCAGAGTATCTCTACCAAATATCCAGTGTGCTCTCGGATATGGCATACGGTAAATATCTGACGATCAAGGCGAATTCGGAACTCGAAAAAACCGCCAGGATGCAGAGTGATTTCCTGGCAAATATGAGTCATGAGATCCGTACCCCCATGAATGCGGTCATCGGATTTGCCGAGCTGGCACTCAGAGAAGATCTGCCTGAATCCGCTGCGGATTATATCCGGCAGATCAAGAGCTCGGGTAACGCACTTCTGGGGATCATCAACGATATCCTGGATTATTCCAAGATCGAAGCCGGCAAGATGGATCTGGTGCCTGTTGAATATGAACCGCTGAGCCTTATCGAGGATGTAGCCAACATTATCATGACCAGGCTTATTGATAAGGACGTCGAACTTCTTCTGGATGTTAATCCCAATATCCCGAAATCCTTATACGGAGATACGGTACGCATCAGACAGATCCTGATCAATCTCTGCAATAATGCCACCAAATTCACCAACGAGGGCTATGTCCGTCTCTCGGTGGATTATGAATGGCTCGGATATGACAGTATATCCCTTAAGTGTTCCGTTACCGATACCGGTATAGGTATTAAGGAAGTTGACTTTGAGAAGATTTTCCATTCATTTCAGCAGGTCGATTCCAAGCGCAATCGCAATGTTGAGGGCACCGGTCTGGGGTTAAGTATCTGTAAGATGCTTCTGGATCTGATGGGGGCCGATCTCACCGTTGAGAGTACATACGGAAAAGGGTCGACATTTTCTTTTGCAATTCCTCAGAAAGTTATAGATTCCATTCCGTCGGTGATCATCCAGGATCCCGAGGTCATATCTCTGGGTGCTGCGCTTGATAACACATATGTTGAAGAAAATCTTATCGATGCTGCGTCCAAACTGGGGATCAGTGTCACGGCTTTTCATGATTATGAGAGACGAAATGAGGATCTCGGCCAGTGGGCTTCGAATAAAGATGAAGATACGAGGCTGTACTTCTTCCTGGATCAGAAATACTTCGATCCGGATGTTCTCGAGGACGTAAGTGAGAGATACGATATCACTCCCGTGATCATATCGGATACATTTGCCGACACCAGACAGCTTTCTTCATATAAGCAGCTCAGATTTATCCGTAAACCCATATCGGTACTTAACCTGGGAAATCTGTTCAATGATCATGAATCTACCCATATTAACTTTGAATCTGATTCCGAATCCGATGAAATCTATACTTTTACCGCCGAAGAAGCGAATCTGCTCGTCGTGGATGATAATATAGTCAATCTTACAGTCGCACAGGGACTGCTGGAGCCGTTAAAAGCCAATGTGGACGTGGCTACGGGCGGAAAAGAAGCCATTCATATGATGGAGAGCAAAATGTATGACATCATATTCATGGACCATATGATGCCTGAACTTGACGGCGTGGATACAACCCGTATCATCCGGCGCACCATGCTCCAGTATAAAAACATTCCGATCATTGCCCTTACCGCTAATGCTGTCAGCGATGCGAGGGAACTGTTTAAGCAGGAGGGGATGGATGACTTTATAGCCAAACCGGTAGAGGTACGGATCCTGATTGACGTGGTCAGGAAATACCTGCCCAAAGAAAAGATGCACAGATGCAAACCCGGACAAAACAGCGCGGTCCGGAATGATGAACAGAGAGACGGTGACGGCAAATATCCCGTAATAGCCGATCTGGACACAAAGAGTGCGATCGATATGCTCGGATCCCGTTCTTTGTATATGAATATACTGAAGTCATATTATAATGCGGTAGATGCCAAAGTCGAGGCGATAATGGACTATTATACGCAATCCGACTGGTCGTTGTATGCCATAGAAGTACATGCCTTAAAGAGTGCATCCAGACAGATAGGCGCCACAGAACTCGGAGATCTGGCGTATAAACTTGAGATGGCAAGTAAAAACCTGGATATCAGTACTATCCACAGTTTAAATGATAAGCTCCTTGAGGATTATGCCGCGGTCAAAGACAAAATAGCATATCTGTTTGAATCCGATCCTTCAGCAGACGCTGACAAACAGGAAGCCACGACCGAAAAACTGAAAAGTCTTTTCGGCAGGATGCGTGTTGCTATCGATGATCTTGATATGGATGCCATGGAAGAGGTTATAGAAGATATGGATAGATTCAGCTATAACGACTTCTGGCAGACCAAGTATGATTCGCTGAAAGATGCTGTCAGCAGAATGGATGTGGATGAATGCATGGATATACTTGACAGCTGGAAATGACATGTATTTAAATAAATGCTCAGGCCGGAGGTGAATTGACACTTCCGGCTTTTGATTTTACAATAGGAATGTTTGGATTTCATACAATCAACTAATGATTCGAGGTGGAGTATGTCTGAAATATATAATCACAAAACAGTCGAAAAGAAATGGCAGAAGATATGGGAAGAAAATAAATCATTTGCAACCAGCAATGACTACAGTAAACCGAAATTCTATGCTTTGGTTGAATTCCCTTATCCCTCCGGCCAGGGCCTGCATGTAGGCCATCCCAGACCTTACACGGCTATGGACATCGTATCCCGTAAACGCCGTATGCAGGGTTATAATGTACTGTTTCCCATGGGATGGGATGCTTTCGGCCTTCCTACCGAGAACTATGCCATAGCCAACAAGATACATCCGAAGATCGTTACGAAGAATAATGTTGCCAGATTTAAGGGACAGCTTCAGTCTATCGGCTATTCTTTTGACTGGGACAGAGAGATCAATACCACCGATCCCGATTACTATCACTGGACACAGTGGATCTTCCTGCAGTTGTTCAAAGAAGGCCTCGCATATAAGGCGGAGATGCCCATCAACTGGTGTACGGGATGTAAGGTTGGCCTTGCTAATGAAGAGGTCGTAAACGGTGTATGTGAGCGGTGCGGCTCTGAGGTCGTACGTAAGGTTAAGAGCCAGTGGATGCTCAAGATAACCGAATATGCCCAGAAGCTTATCGACGGTCTCGACGAAGTTGATTATGTCGAGCGTATTGCCGTATCACAGCGTAACTGGATAGGCCGGAGCACAGGCGCGGAAGTAGATTTCGCCATCAGCGGAAAAGATGACAGATTACGCGTATACACCACCAGATGCGATACCTTATTCGGCGCGACATACATGGTTGTAAGCCCCGAACATCCGATCCTTGACAAGTATAAGGATGATATCACGAACTGGTCTGCAGTCGAGGATTATCGTGTACAGGCTGCCAAAAAGTCTGATTTTGAGAGAAGCGAGTTAAATAAAGAGAAGACCGGTGTCGTTATAGAGGGTTTAAGTGCAGTCAATCCCGTCACCGAGAAAGAAATCCCGATCTTTGTATCCGATTACGTACTGATGAGTTACGGAACCGGTGCGATCATGGCAGTTCCGGCTCACGATGAGAGAGACTGGGATTTTGCCAAAGCTTTTGATCTGCCCATAGTTGAAGTAGTGGCCGGCGGAGAAAACGTGCAGGAGCATGTATATACCGATGTGGCTACCGGAACACTTGTTAATTCCGGATTCTTAAACGGACTTTCGGTTGCGGATGCGCAGAAGAAGATGATCGAATTCCTTGAAGAAAAGGGTATTGGTCATGCAAAGGTCAATTACAAACTTCGTGACTGGGTATTCTCCCGACAGCGTTACTGGGGAGAACCGATACCGATCGTGCATTGTGATAAGTGCGGATATGTAGCCATACCCGAAAGTGAGCTTCCGCTCCAGCTGCCCGAAGTTGACAGCTACATGCCTACGGATACCGGTGAATCACCGTTGTCTGCCATGACAGAATGGGTCAATACTACCTGTCCGAAGTGCGGAGGCCCTGCGCAGCGTGAAACAGATACGATGCCGCAGTGGGCCGGTTCATCATGGTATTTCTTAAGATATACCGATCCGACCAATAAAGAAGCTCTGGCAAGCCCCGAAGCTCTTAAATACTGGCTGCCCGTTGACTGGTATAACGGCGGTATGGAGCATACGACACTGCATCTGCTGTACTCCAGATTCTGGCACAGATTTTTATATGACCAGGGTGTAGTACCTACCAAAGAACCTTATCAGAAGCGTACTTCTCATGGCATGATCCTCGGTTCAAACGGTGAGAAGATGTCTAAATCCCGTGGAAACGTGGTCAATCCCGATGAGATAATCGATGAGTTCGGAGCGGATACGCTGCGTACCTATGAGATGTTCATCGGTGCATTCGATCTCGCTGCCTCGTGGCAGGATGAGGGTGTTAAGGGATGCCGCAGATTCCTCGAACGTGTATGGAAACTCCAGGATATCGTGACCGATGAGACGGGATATTCATCCGATCTGGAGGCCACTATGCATAAGACGATCAAGAAGGTAAGCTCGGATTTCGAAAATCTTAAGTTTAATACGGCGATCGCTGCACTGATGAGTCTTATAAATGACTTCACGAAGAAAGGCAGTGTGACTAAGGACGAACTTAAGACATTCCTGATACTGCTTAATCCTGTTGCTCCTCATATCACAGAGGAGATCTGGGATACACTTAACTACGGCGGGTATGTATATCAGCAGACATGGCCTGAATATGACGAGGCTAAGACCGTTGAGAGCACCATCGAGATCGCCGTTCAGGTCAACGGTAAACTCAGATCTACAATATCGGTAGCTGCTGACGGAGCCAAAGAAGATATCATTGCTATGGCAAAGGAAGAACTGGGCGATCGTATAGCAGGCAAGGAGATCGTCAAGGAGATATACGTTCCCGGCAAGATCGTGAATATTGTCGTTAAAGGGTAAGTCACAAAAACTTGTAAACTGAAAGTTGCGGATATACCCTGTTGCTGTTACCCTAAAAGCGAAGGCACTGATGTATCAGGCTTTCGCTTTTTTGAAAGGATCATATGAAAGCGACACAGCTTACAACGGACAACTTAGAGACATACAGGGATCAGATCGATCCGGATGATGCGGAAAACATCGGCAGAGAGTATTATTCCGGGATCGCGGTTGAAAACGGTCAGGGAAAGATGGAAGCCGGTGCGATCTGGGAGATACGTGTAATGGAAACTCTCGGGAATGATATCATATCCGAGATCTCATGGATCAATGCGTCAAACGATGATGCCGGTTCCGCACTTTTCGACGAATATGATGACATTGTATTGAGAGATCAGGTTTCTTTAAGCTGTTTCGAGATCCCTGAGGATGAAGGCGAAAAGGCCGAAGAACTCCTTGTATCGAAGGGATTCGATACGAAAGAACGTGAAGGCCGCATGATTACGTTTACCGTATCAGATCTAAAGAAACTTGAAGTCCTTAAACTTAACAAAAAAGTTCCTTCTTATGTTCATCCTTTATCCGACATTTCGGAATGGGATTTTAAGAGGGGACTGATCGGATGTATATTCCAAAGCCATCGGACACTGATCCAGGATCTGTGTTCGCTTCCTATAGAATGGTATGATCCCGATCTGTCCTGCTATATCGAAAGTGACGGAAGAGCCGAAGGTTTTCTTCTGGTACATAAGACTGCATCGGGAAAACTCAGGATAGAACTGTTCATCAATGCCGGACCGGATCCGAAAGAACTGTTTCATATGGCCAGATTTGCTGTTAAGAAGGCGATCGAAATATACGATGATGATACACAGATCGTCGTGATCCGCCGGGACAAAGAGATCTTAAAACTGACCGGATACTTATTCCCGTCTGCAAAGGGATCTAAGGCTTATACCGGGAGAAGAAAAGAACAGTCATGATACAGATAACCGGAGAAGAATCAGTTTCACTGTATATGAATATTTTTGCGCTGATACTCATACTGGCGCTTATTTCGCTTTCTCACCGTCTGTTATCCAGACGGACGCCTGAAGATAAGCTGTTCCTGTATCTTTG
>JAEEGL014959743.1_pt1 | contig 31219 bp, 24 predicted proteins | sample 9134231 | NCBI WGS metagenome assembly JAEEGL01 (sample SAMN16246548, study PRJNA631951) | gut metagenome | biome: gut microbiome; feature: rumen; material: fiber-attached | host: Bos | place: Iran: Karaj | collected 2018-10
ACAATCAGGCGTTACCGTAGGGATCAGTTTGCACTGAAACTCTCCGTACTTTTTATCCTGCAGGGCAAACAGTTTTTCTCTTATTTCTTCAGTTCCGATCTTTTCCATATGATCCCCCGTCACGAAATGCTTTTAAGCAAAAATGCTGTTCAGATTCTCTATATGATTCTTCTTCTCGGATACGATGATGACCTTATCGCCGGTATTAATGCTGCTGTTTCCGTCGGGGATAATGACTTCACCATCGCGGATGATAGATGCGACGATAACATTCTTCTTCAGTTTAAATGCGGGATCCTTAAACTGCATTCCGGTCTTCGGGAATCCTTCCCTTGCGGTAAACTGAAGTACCTCAGCCTTGTTATCCGCAACGGAAACATACTTCTCGATATCGTTGGGTGCATCTCCGGCTTCCTGGTTGTGAACAAAACGGATCAGTTTGTTTACGGATATTTCGGATGATGACAGGGTGATATCCAGATTTATCCTGTGAAGAAGATTTAAGTGTCCCGGAGTGTCTATTCTTGTAAGGATCGAGGGAACATTCCTTGACCAGGCATACATACTGGTAACAAGATTGGATTCATCTGTATTTGTAAGGGACACCACCGCATCCATGGAACCGATGCCTTCATCCTCAAGAGTATCTCCCATCTCACCGACTCCGTATGAGATCTTGGCATTAGGGAATTTCTCCATGAGTTCACTGCATCTTTCAAGATCGGACTCAATGACAGTGATATCCTTTCTTTCTTTAAGAAGCATCTCTATCAGATATTCCGCCGTGATACCGCCTCCCACTATCATGACCTTCTTTGCGGGATTCCTGACGATACCGATCTTCTGAAGTATTCCGAAGATCCTGTCTTTTCTTGCAGCTATGCCGCAGCTGTCTCCGGCTTCAATAACGAATTTTCCGTCGGGAACAAACAATTTACCATTTCTCAAGACAGTGGCAATGAGTATCTCCTGATCGAGATTCTTTCTGATCTCATACAATGACTTTCCCGCAAGGGGTGAGTCTTCAAGTATCTTGATGGTTGCCATCTGCATCTGGTCACCGAACAGGCCCTCAGGTTTTACGATTCCGGGAAGGCCGATGCTTCGCATTGATTCTTCAGCCATGTCATATTTGGGATTGAAGATATAATCGATATCCTGCTCTTTTTCCAGAGTCTTTCTCTCTGCGGCAAAATCCGGCTGGAATACCCTGGCTACGGTTCTGAGAGTCCCGACAGCCTTAGCCTGTACACAGCTTAAAAGATTGATCTCATCCACGGGAGTAAGGGCGATAAGGATATCAGCGGTATCCGCTCCTGCCTTCAAAAGTGTTTCCTTTGATGCGCCGCTTCCCACGATACCGTTAACGTTATATTCGTCCGTGATATCATCAACAAGTTTTTTCTGCTTGTCGATAATGGTGATATCATAATTTTTTTCAGACAGTGCTGCGATGAGGGATGTACCGGTACGTCCGGCACCTACTATTATGATCTTCATATTTCCGTTCCTTTCAGCTCAGGCTTTTGCCCTGCTTCTTCCCTTAGTCATCCTCTTGTTCTTATGGTCTTCCAGTGCAAAGTAAACATTCTTCACAGTCAGGCCCTGAACCAGCACGGTGAAGAAAATGGTGATATAGGTTACGTTGATGAAAATGTCGTAAACCTCCGGAGACAGGTATTCCCTTGTTCCGAAAGCAAGCGCCAAAGATAGTCCCCCTTTTAAGGCAGACCAGGTCATCAATGTCACATATTCCCCGATACTGTAATTTCCGGGGATGTTCTTTTTTCCCGTAAGGATACTGCTCACCGATACACCGAAGGCTCTGGCAAGAACATTTATGATCACCGCAGCGGGAGCAATGATCGCGATGTAGATGCTGACATCTATGTTAAGTACCAGAAGTCCTATCATGATAAAGAGCACCGCATTAAGAAGGCTCTCCATGATCTCCCAGAAATCCTTGTACAGTTCCTTCCTGTCAATGACCATGGCTCTTCTTTCCATCTTCTCATATGCCCTTGAAAAATACATTCCGCATACAACTGAAGCGATGACTCCGGAAAAGCCCAGATGTTCGCAGATTATATAAACAAGGGAAACATCGAGAAGAGATATGAGGATATATTTGATGGGATCTCTTGTGATCTCCATAAGCTTAAACAGCAGGAATGAAACTATCAGCGCAACCGCCACGGCACCCACGATCTCCTTGAGCATGAGCACCAGGAAATTGCTGTCACCGCTGTGGATCACAAGACTTCTTACGAATATGAAAAGAGTAACTCCGGTTCCGTCGTTGAACAGAGATTCATTCTCTATTACGGAACAGACATTTTTGGAAAGGCCGATCTTATTAAGGATTCCTGTAGCAGCAATGGGGTCAGTGGGCGATACAACGCATCCCAGCAAAATGCAGGTGACGATATCCATCCCAAGACCAAAGATCCTTGACACAAGATAAAAACAACATCCGTAGAATACTGACGAAAGCATGGTGGTAAGAAGAGCCAGAAGACTTATTGCTCGGACATTCTGTCTGAACTTGCGCATATTGACCTTGCTTGCTCCGGAAAAGAGCATGAAGCACAGCACCCCGTCCATCAGATACTCTTCAAATCCGAAATCACCAAGCTGTGACACGAAGGCATCAATGCTTTCTATCTTAAGGATCCTGCTGACTATCAGAAGCACCAGAGAAATGATAAAAGAAAACATTATCAGAGCTATGTCGCTCTGTATGTGAAAGAATTTTTCATTTAGGATTCCGATCATCACTATCAGTATCAGGATGATGATCAGGAAGTATAAAACGCTCATATTTCACCTGTTTTTTTATGTATTTTTACACCTCTATTATTTTAAATTCATCGGGTGTTTACGTCAAATCGGAACAGGCCCTAAAAAGGTCATATTTTGCCGATTTTGTGGGATTTACGGGCAAAAAAGCGTATAATATAAGACGGCGTGGAATTCAGGGGGATAATGGATTTTACGGAGAACGGAAATGATAGAAAAATTAAGAGCTCAGATAGGTGAATACTTCGTCGGCAAGGAAAGCGTTGCCGAGAATGTACTGATATGCCTTCTGGCGGGGGGACACGTCCTGATTGAAGATGTTCCGGGAGTCGGAAAGACCACCCTGGCCAAGGTTGTGTCCGGAAGCGTGGACATGTCCTTCGGGCGCATTCAGTTTACCCCCGACACCCTTCCCGGAGATGTTGTGGGCGTATCCGTCTACAATATGAAAACCGGAGAATTCGAGTACAGGGAAGGTGCCATAATGCACCAGATGATCCTCGCTGACGAGATCAACAGGACATCACCCAAGACCCAGTCCGCTCTTCTGGAAGCAATGGCCGAGGGAAGCGTTACAGTCGACGGAAAAAAATACGATCTTCCCGAGCCCTTCATGGTCATCGCCACCCAGAACCCCATTGAATATGCCGGAACATATCCTCTTCCTGAAGCATCCACCGACAGATTCATGATGCGTCTTAAGGTTGGATATCCCGAAGAAGCAGAAGAACTGCGGCTTGCCAGGAATTTCATAGAAGGTAAGACCGTCGAGAAGATAAAGCCTGTCTGCACTGCAGAGGACATCATTCAGCTCAGAAAAAAAACTGATGCAGTTACCATCGCGGATAATGTCTTATCCTATGCAAGGCAGATCATAGATCTTACCAGAAAAGATACGAATTTTGTCACAGGTGCCTCTCCGAGAGCACTTCTTTCACTCATCAAAGCCGCACAGGCGAAGGCATTCCTTGAATCCAGGGACTATGTAAAACCTGATGACATCAAGGCAGTTGCCGTAAATGTTCTCCATCACAGGCTGAAACTCACTCCGGAAGCTAAGATCGCCGGAGAAAATACAGACGCCCTTCTTACGGCGCTTATCCTTAAGGTAAAGGTTCCCACCTCAAAATAATGACAGTTCGAAGGATCATATTAATCTTATTATGGATCCTGTCACTGGTGGGAATATCATTTTACGGAGGACCCGTCAGTTACGGATTTTTCGCTGCGGTGACATTTGCCCCTGCAGTATCTTTACTCTACACTCTTTTTGTCCTTTTCAGATTCAAGATCTACCAGGAACTCAGCACTAAAAATGTCACTGCAGGCAGCGTATCCGGGTTTTACATCACTCTTCAGAATGAGGATATTCTGGCGCACTCCGGCATCAAAGTTAATTTCTACAGTCCCTTTTCTTCCATCAGCGGCATGGACGAATCCGCTGAATACGAGCTTGCGCCCCATTCGGGAATAAGAAAAGAAACATCCCTTCTGTGCAGATATCGCGGAGAATATGAGGTGGGAGTCAAGAGCATTGTCATAAGGGATTACCTGAAGATATTCAGGATCACATTCAAAAACAGAGAGCCCTTCAGATTAAGAGTCATGCCTGCCATCATAAGGCCGGATGTTCTGAAGACCATTGATTCGGAAGACACTACATCAGTCGAGTCAAGGGCGCATGCCACAGAAACCGACGTTGTTGTCAGAAATTACATACCCGGCGATGAGGTAAGAAAGATCCACTGGAAAGCCTCTGCTTCCCGGGGAAAACTCCTTGTACGAAATACTTACGGTGAAGAAAAGCAGGGCATCGGCATCATAATGGACAGCGAAAGATATTCGCTCAAGCCCGAAGAATACCTTCCTCTGGAAAATAAGATCTCCGAAACTGTCATTGCACTTTCTGTCTACTTCCAAAACAGCAACACTCCGGTAAATGTCTATTCATACAATGACAAAGTCTCAGATCACTTCATCAATGATCCCGGTAGCTTCAGGCAGTTTTATTCATACATTTCCGGGTTAAGATTTGACGGGGACAGCAGGATCTCAAAGCTGCTACTTCATCTCGAAGAAAGCCGGAATATCTACTCTCACCGCATGGTCATAATGGTCCTTCACTCAATAAACGGTGAAGTCATGGCCTTTGTTTCACGTCTTCTTCAAAACGACATCTCGCCTGTCATATATCTTGTAACGGATGATCAGGAAGAAATAAGAAGATCAAAAAGTCTCTTTGCCGGGTATCTTTTTGTGATACCCACCGAGGCAGATCTGAAAGAGGTGCTGTGATGACAGGATTCATATTTGACCTCATCAGCCTCATACCCTTATCAATGATACCGGCCCTCTGGATCACCTCTTATGATTTTCCGGAGGCTCCGGTTCTCCCTGCGTTTTTACTTTCCCTTACCATATCTGTTTTAATAACGGTTTTCCTGCATCTTAAAGCAGGCGGAAAACTGATACTTGGCGGAGTACTTCTATCCATGGCACTGGTTTCGTTCATCGTTATCCCCGCGGAACTTCGTGATGCATTTTTTGAAAACAGTCCCTGGGTGGTTCCATGCATTATCATCACTCTGCTGTCTCTGCCTGTGGGCAAGATCCTTTATTCATTCGAAGCAACAAGAATAATTCTTTCCGCAGGTCTGGCCGCCGGCCTTGCTGTTTCCATGTTTCTGGATGCCTCTCCCGCAAAACAGGTAGTGGCTCTCGTCTTTTTCTTCATCCTCTGCGTATGTGCCGACGAAACCCAGATCCATTGGAAAAAGACCGGGGACACCGAACACAAAGCCCACCTGGTCTTTATATCACCTGTTCTTATTTTATTCCTGGTGATACTCATGCTCTTCCCGGCCCCCGACAAGCCCTATGACTGGTCTTTGGCAAAACATATCATTGAGACGGCATCCGAACGGCTTGACCGTGTGATCGAATATTTTGACAGTCTCGGTGACTCGGACAGTGCCGATGCCTTTCTCGGTTTTTCGGAAAATGCGGTTTTCCACGGAAGTGAAAGAAGCAAAGAGAAGAAGGTCCTTGAAGTGACATTTAAAACAAGCTACACCTCCGTGATCTATCTTGCGGGAAGAAGTTTTGATACCTATGACGGCACAGCCTGGATCAAGACTTATGATCTTCAAAACCCGGATGTAAGGCTGGATACCGCAGAAACCCTCTGTTCCATAATGCAGTATACGGAAAACGAATCCGATCTTGTCAGACATGCAAATGCCGATATCAGATTCATTAATATGCATTCTTCGCATATATTTGCTCCTTCCAAGATCGCCGATATAACCATGGGCACAGACTCCGTGGATCGTATTGAAGCAGGCGGGGATCTTCTTTTTACAGAAAGAAAAGAATACGATGATCACTACACCATAGACTATCTTACCCTGAATCTCGGAAGCCCCGAATTTGCAGAATATCTCGAAAGCCCTCACGACTATGACAGGTCCGGCTGGGATGACGCTCTTACAAGGCTCGGATACGAAGGCAAGCCCGGCATGTCATATGAGGACCTGTTGGCATACAGGGCAAGGATCGGCGAAACATATCTTGAGGATCCTGCTATATCCGACAAGCTTAAAAAATTCCTGGATGAATATCTGTCCGATTGTGAAAACGATATTCAGAAATTAAGAAAGATAGAAGCACTTCTTTCATCCATGAACTATTCAAACGCTCCGGGGCCGATACCATCCGATGTTGATACTCCTTCAGAGTTCCTGGATTATATGATCTTCGAAAAACAGGAAGGTTATTGTGTTCATTACGCCACCGCGTTTGTTCTTCTGTCGAGGAGCATCGGAATTCCCTCCAGATATGTTCAGGGTTACTTTTCCAAAGCTACCGCCGGAAAAGTTCTGGAGCTGACGGAAAACAGTTCCCACGCGTGGCCGGAATGCTATATCGAAGGTGTGGGCTGGATCATTTTCGAACCCACTCCGGGATACAGGATCTCCCAGAGATGGAAGACCACCGCAGAAGCAGAAGCTGAACGGGAAGTATCGGTATCAGGGTCACAGCCTGAGATACCTGAAGAAACAGAAGTCATCCTTCCCGATAAGATCTATACGGAACATGAAGAAGAAAGCTTTAACTTCTCCTATATCATTATCATCCTTCTGGCGGCCCTTGCAGCTTCGGCATTGCTCATAACCGTGAATCTGATATTCACTTCCTTCAGATACAAAAAAACAGAAGGTGAAGATCGTTTCATCATCTGTTTCGAAAGAAATATGAAGCTTTTGAAGATCCTTGGATTTGAAAGACAGGAAGGTGAGACACTTTCGGAGTTTTGTTCATGTATCGCTCCGGAGCTTTCTGACGCGGATCTGTCATTTATAGGCATTTACGAAGACTATCTGTACGGTAAAGGAAGTCTTGGAAGGTTGGAAGTCTCCGCTATAGAAAAAGCCAATTCGGATCTTTTGATACTTGTAAAACATTCCGGAAGACAAAATATAATACCCCTGATCAGATATTATCTGTTCAGGGGGTGAGCCTTCGTTTATTCATTTTCGCGAAGCTTATATTCCGTATCTTCATCGATCATATCGATAAGATATTTTGCGATGATGGGATCAAACTGAGTTCCCATGCATCTTTCGATCTCCGCTCTGACCTCCTCCTGGGAACGGGGAGTGGAATAAGAACGTTTTGATGTCATGGCATCATAGCTGTCTGCAAGACATATGATCCTGGCTTCTTCGGGGATATTATCCGCACTCAGTCCGTCGGGATATCCTCTGCCGTCGTATCTTTCATGATGCCATCTGGCTCCCTTGGAAAGCCAGGGTATCTCCGTAATGGTCTTCAGTATGTCCCAGCCGATTATGGTGTGTTTTTTTATCTCGGCGAATTCTTCATCCGTGAGCTTGCCTTTCTTATTTATGATCTCTTCCGCTATTCCGATCTTTCCTACGTCATGGAGAAGTCCCAGTTCATAGATCTCTTCCTGTTGTTCCTCCGTTTTGCCCATGCGTCTGGAAATCTCCTTCGCATACTGCGCAACTCTTTCGGAATGACCGTTGGTATAGTGATCCTTGGCATCAACTGCTTTTGAGAAAGCAAGGAGCACTTCATGTGAAAGCTGTTCCTTTGCCTGGAGTGCCGCTTCTCTTTCCCTGGCTTCGTTCAGTTCCGCCTTTGTTTCCAGAAGATCCACGTAATCCGGAGTCTCCAGTGAAAGGAAGATAACAAGAACTCCGATGGATGCCACAAACAGTGTGATAAGCACATCGTCAAAATAAAGCATCTGAAGCAGGAACAGTACCGAGCAGCACACAATGGCTATGATCATGGTACGGACCTGTGATTTTTTATATTTTTCACGATGATGGATCATATAGATGCTTCCGATGGCAAAGAACAGTATGGGGAATCCGTAAGCCACGGGAACAAAAAGAAATTCGTGAATATAATTCCCGGCCTCATCATAGGTGAAGACCCAGCCCGTGATGGGATTTGTAAAAAGAAGCAGCATGTTCACCGTAAGAAGGCATGCATTTATCACCTTTCTTCTTGCAAGATCCGCATGATCGAAGGTTGAATACGCATAGATGTAATAGATAAATGCGAAAGCTGCACTTGAGGTAAGACAGGAATCCAGAATATTAAAAAGATAATGCACCGGATTCGGAACAAGAGCATGTGCACTGGTAACGACAGCCGTTGCCACATCCATGATGTCTGCGATCATTACAATAAAAGCAAACCTTCTGAAGGCGACATTCACGGGAGTCATATCCGTATATCGCAGCACAAGGTAGCTGAAAAGAACCATATTCAGCGGGATCACCGCAATTTCAAGAAAAATATTGTAATCAAGGCTCATGTTCATCACTCCGCATCCATAACCGCAAAAGCCATGTCATACATATCCCGGGCATCCACTGTATTCCTGATGTAATTCGGTTCATCAGGCTCGTAACGCACGTATTTTTCCACTTCCTCGATAAGTGCAAGATAAGCAACCGCAGCAGCATATCTTATGCATTCCTCACGGCCCGCGCTTATTTTTTCAGAAGCATATTTATTGTAGATCTCAGTTTCTTTTATCTTCTCATCAAGAGGAGTTTTCTGACCTTTTCCGAGAGTGATGAAATCTGCCACAGGATCGCCCCAGAAGCTTCTCTCGGGATCTATCCAGGCAAGGCTTTCTCCGAGATACAAAACATTGCTGTCCCAGAGATCAAAATTCACCATCCTGCATGGCGCTTTGGCAAGAATGTTTTTCTGCTTATCCAACAGTTCAAGGAATCTCTCGCCGTCAGGAGTTTCTCTCCCAAGCTCGTTACAATCCTTTACAAGATTTGCTGCCATGGACTTAAGTGCCTCATACCAGTTGTCATGGAGGCCCTTCTGAATATAGCCGAAATCCTCTCCCTTTATTGCATGGATCTGTGCAAGCATTTCAATCTTTTGCTCCGCAATACGATCCCGTTCTTCACCCGATACTTCGATCTTACTTAAAGGCTCTCCCTTTAACATCTCCATGATGAAGCAGTTTGAAGCGATGATCTCTTTCGAAAAATCCACCGCATGCACCTTCGGAATACGGATAGAGGTATGTTCAGCCATCTTCTCATACCAGAACACCTCGGATTTCATCATGCCGTGCTCGTAGTTGAGAACATCGGCATTCTCCGGAGGTGCGATCTTGAGGGCGTATTCTTTTTCACCGCAGGTCACCCTGTAAGCCGCATTGAACTCTCCGTCTCCGAGAGGAGCAATTCCTGTAACGGCATCAAATCCGTGTTTTTCAAACAGTTTCTTTATTTCTTCTTCCGAAGCATTATATTTTGTCCTGCTCTTCATTCCCCAGCCCCCTATTTGTAAAACACAGCCGGAAACCGATCCGGCTGTGCTGAAATTGAATAGAAACTTATAGTGTTGTTCAGATCGAAGTCCACTGACCGGTATAAATATCGTAATCACCGTAAAGAATGGTTCCGTCTGCCTTTACATATGCATCCCACGCCTGGGTACGGTCCTCTCCGAATATCGCAAGGACTCTTCCGCTGTCACCGTTTGCCATGTATCCTTTATTACCCCAGGCATTGGGCCAGCAGCAGCACATCTGCATATCGTCAGGATTTGCTCTTCCGTAATCAAACATGTTAAGGCCTACGGAATAGTAATTAAATCCCTTCTTGAAACCATCACGATTTGATGAAGCACAGAAAGCATTTTGATCCACAAATTTACAGAACCAGAATTTAACGATATAGCCATCGGGCACATAATAAATGTACTGAAGCATATCTCCGGTGTTTACCAGCCACAGCTGGTTTATGCCTTCACTGGGTATTCCTGTTACACCCGTACCGCTATATCTTGAATTAACATGATCGTGGAGCCAGCAGGGCCAGCCGCTTGCTTCCAGTGGAGTACAGAATGAATACGCATTTTCCTTATCATTTACCGTGCCGGACAAAGCGTAGTTGTTACTGGTATAAACGTCTGCAGACAGGATCGTTCCTGTGGGGATCCTGTTTGTGGAATCCCAGTGAGTAAGGATGATGTGACCGCAACACCAGATATTTCCTGCAACAACATTCTGGGTAAAAATCGCACTGTCCGCAGCACTTACAACAGATGCATGGGACATTGTGATAGCGACTACTGACAGAGTGATCGCAATAAGTCTCTTAATGATACAGTTTTTCATATTTCCCCCCCCTTTTTTCTACAGTTTATTTCTGCTCCATAAGTTCCTCAAACTGCGCACCTGTGAGACGGTTTTCCTTAACAAGGGTATCTGCGATCTGTCTGATCTTATCCTGAGCCTTGTCGATGATCTCGACAGTCTTGGCCATCTCGGCATTCAGCATCGCATTGACCTTGGCGATATATTCCGCAGCCATGGGAGAAGCCAGGATCTCATCCTTATCGAGGACGATGAGCTGGTCATCCATTCCGTAAGTGCAGATGATCCTCCATGCCAGGTTCGTAGCGTTTGCTAGATCGCTGGACGCTCCGGTATTAAGGGACTTTTCTTCGCCGAAGAATACTTTTTCCGCAGCACGTCCGCCGAGAGCACATCTGATCCTTGCAAGCAGGTCTTCCCTTGTGTACTCGGGAGTGTCTTCCTGGTTGGCATGCTGCATATATCCGCCGAAGTTTCCTCTTGATTCGATGGTGATATAAGAGGGCTTGTCGCCGCTGATATAAGAAACATATGCATGGCCCGACTCATGGATCGCAACCTTTTTGTAATACTCGGGAGTGTGCTCTTTCTTCTCACCGTAGATATACTCTTCAAGTGCGGTAAGAAGATCGTCGTCGTTTACTTCCCTGCCTGCCTTGATGGCATTTCTCTGTGCAAGTTCGATGACATTCTGAAGGATCGCAAGGCTCTGACCTGTGGTCCTCTCCGCAATGCTCTGAGCAACATTATCGGAAAGTCCGGTCATATTCTTCTTGTTCTTCATCATCAGGATGTACTGCTTTCTCTCCTCCTCATTGGGAAGATCCACGTACACCTTATTATCAAAACGTCTTATGAGAGCTTCATCAAGGGAAGAGATTCCTTCATACTCGGAACCCACACCGAAGTTTGTTGCAGCCAGAACGAACACGGGCTTTGAAACATCTCCGGAAGAGAATCCCTGCATTTCAGTAAGCAGAGTATTGAGCATGCTCTCTTCGATATGATTTGCGGAATTACCGGTACGCTTCTTTCCGATGGCATCGATCTCATCGATGAAGATGATGGAAGGAGCATATCTCTTAGCCTTTGCAAAAAGCTTACGGATATTTTCCTCACTGTCACCGTGAAGATGTGACTTGAATTCTGCGGCGCTGGTCTGAAGGAAGTTGACATCACACTCACCGGCCATTGCCTTGGCAAGCATTGTCTTACCTGTTCCGGGAGGGCCGTAGAGGAGCACTCCGCCGGGAACCTTTCCGCCGGTCATGAGGAACTTCTTGGGATTCTTCAGATAGTTAACGAAGAACTGAAGCTCTTCTTTTGCATTTCCGGCACCGATGACATCAGAGAAATGAATGTTGGGACGCTCTGCATCGGAAAGGATGGAACCGCGGCTTTCAACATCCACAGCCTTTCTCTTCTTAAGCTCGTAGAATACGATGGTGACATCTTTTCCGTCATCGGAAATTCCCTGCTTGGTTGAAAAATCAATGATCCATCCGCGCTGGGAGAAGGTAAGGCTTTCCTTTTCCATGTACAGTTCTTCCATGGTCTGGTTGAACTGTCTCTTGAAACTTTCGGACTGTTCCGAGTTAACGGGAATGGTTCCGAAAGCACCCTCCTGAAGGAATGTATCCCTGTCCACCTCTGAGAATCCGCGATCCATCTCAAGAAGATAAACAGGAAGTCCGGCATTCTTCTCCACGAGACTATGGAAGAGTCTTACACCGTCGGTATTGTAATCGGAGATGCTGAGCACAGTCTCGTCAACCTTTCCGGTTCCGAAGAAGGGATCGATATAAACCGCTGAAATGTCATTCTTGACCAGTTCCAACGCTTCCCCAAGGGAAGTTACCCTGTGCATCTCATACTTATCCTTGTCCATATTTTCGAACAGTGCATCATTATCGGAAAATACCAGGACTTCGGATTTGTCTTCATTCTTGAAGAGTCGTTTAAGCTCGGCTTCCATATCGTCCCATTCGATATCGATATGGATGTTTTTGACCTCTTCACCCATGTTCTTACTTTCGAGCTGGCGCATCAGTTCATAGATCTCGTTCTTCATGAACTTGCCGCTCTGGCCGAGAGCAACACGGGCATCGATCTCACCGCCGCGGTTGTAAAGGAACAGCAGAGGAAGTTCCTTTGCATAGGTGATGTGTACATCATATTCAGCTTCCATTCCCGCAACGATCTTGTCGAAGTTCTTCCTTACCATCTTTGCAAGATGCTGAATGGAAAGGTGGTTGAACATGACGGTATTTCCGGAAGCTATTCTGGAGCAGATCTCGGGTGGAAGTGCAGGCTCGTCAAATGAGTTCTTCTCACTCTGGATCGCATCCACAATGACCTTCTCGGGAAGAGAAGTCAGATTGACACTTCTGTCAGCATAAAGAGCCTTACCTACATTGGAGGTAAAGATTATGGTAGTATCCTTGAAACTGGTATCGTCATCACGGTATACATTGTGAAGAGTTCCCGATCCCAGGATCTGAAGGAACTGTCTGATAACATTGATGTGCGCCTTTTCGATCTCGTCAAAGATAAGAAGGCATTCGGGATTCTCCCTTACAAACTTAACAAGGGATCCTTCCTTGGCACCGCTGTAGATCTTGGAGATACCGATAAGTTCCTCATGAGCCTGATGAGCTGCATACTCACTCATGTTAAAGATCTTGTGGGGGATTCCGAGATTCTCCGCAGCCGTGGTGGCAAGCAGGGTCTTTCCTACTCCGGGAGGGCCGAAGAAGAAGAAATAAGTCTTGGGATGACCGCCTTTTTCGGTCTGCTTGAGAAGTTCTCCCTGGTTATAACCCTGGACGAACTTCATGACCGCCTGGTCCTGACCCTCGACCACATCAAGGAGAGCAATGCTCAGATCTCTGTATTTTTTTGAAAGTTCCGACAGATTTCGGCGCTCGATCTTTGCGGGTTCCTCATCTTCTCCGTCATCAATGTCATCGGAATCGGTGGTCTTTTCAAATGAGACTTCCTCATCTTCGGGGTCTCTTCTGCTGATGGTAGCAGTCCTGCCGAATCCTCCTTTTTTGAGGGAATCGGCAACAATATCCTCCTCTTCATCATCATCGGATTCATCGGAGGGGGTGCTATTCTCAAATTCTTCCTTGAGCTGTTCCTGGAATTTAAGAAGATCTCTTAAGTCATTATCCGGAGCAAACATCTTATCCATGGGAAGATATGCTATCTCCAGGGCTTTGTCCAGGATCATCATGGATGAGACATTACCTGCATCGCTTTCCAGGAATTCAAAAAACTCCCCGTAAGCTTCCTCGGTCTTGTTCTTGGGAATATAGCTCATGACCATGGCAAGGCCGGTTTTAGCCAGTTCAACATCTATTTTTTTATCAAAAAACCATCTGTGGGCAAGATCCACATCCCCCATGCATTCCCCTGGAACAAAGGTGCGTATCTGTGCCTCGTTCATGGAGAGCAGTTTTGCATAGCCGTAAACTACAGCCTCGGGAATGGGGGCCGCAATGTTCTTTACCAGCTGCATGGCAGCTCTGTATACCTGATTATTCTTTACTACCATATTAAGCCCAAATGCCTTTCATTAAGGTGGGATATGCATCCTCAACAATCTGCACCATACGGATCATAAGTTCAAAACATTCCTCGCCGCAGGAATCAAGCTGGATGACCGCATCATCTCTTGCTACGATCTGGGCGCTTTCCTCATCGAGAGTAAACTTAACGAGCTTGTATTCGTTATTTACCTGGTTTACGACCTTGTACATCCTGTCGAATTTATCTTCGGGAACCTTTATGAAATTGATGCCTTCAAGATGAACATGGGTATCGGACTCATCAAAATGAAGGAAGATATCAATAGAACTGCCCTCAAAATTCCAGCCGATCCTGAGGAGATCCTCTTCTACCTCCTGAGCCTTAGCGTCCTTTGCCTCAAAATACTGGGCAACCAGTTTGACTGCCATTCCTGCCATAATCATATCCTCCTGATATCTTAAAAATCACTGTCCCGTCCCTACCGGAACGTACATTTAATTATATCGTAAAAATGCCCTTTTCAGCAACGTTTTTGGGGCTTTTAAAGCCGGGGCAACACCTCCCGAAAGCTTTATTTTGTGAAAAATACCTGAAGTGCATGATACAGATGCAGCTGCCAGGCCTTCATGTCATGAACTCCCCCCGGAATGGTGTAGAATTCATAGTTTTCTCCGGGAAATTGATGAACCACCACTCTTCCCTTGTGCTCACATTCCTTAAGCATCTCTTCGGGCATTTCGTATACGTATTTCATCTGCATTTTCCTTTTATTCAAAAGATATAAAAGTCAGATCCTTCATATCCAGTTCCGCCACATGACCTGCAGGTTTTGCAAGTGGCAGCCTTCTGCCGGGGCGGATAAACACAAGTACTTCTCCGAGGTCTGCCCGAATATGATGATCCCCCTTATCAAGGATCTCCTCATCATAATCGGTTACGCTTCTGAATCTCACAAGTTTCATCTTCTCCGGAAGATATACATTCCTTCCGGTCCTGTTCTGTTCATATACCGGTGCGATCATGATATCGTCTCCCACCAGAAGCTGATCCTCGATCTCACGGCATCTTTCGACATCCCTGTATTCGAAATACAGCGGCTTCATATACATCTCATCCTTTTCCACCGCATTCATGAAGGAAGAATAGATATACGGAATAAGAGCATATCTTAATTCGATGAGATGTTTAAAATCTTCGGTATGTTTAAACCGGTACAGTTCCTGTTCCCTGGTGCCGAGAGCGGAATGGTTTCTGAACAGTGGTGTAAAGATTCCGAAGGCCACCCATCTGAGCATCAGATCCTCTGCGGTGTTGCTTCCGAATCCTCCGATATCCGCTCCGGAAAAAAGGAATCCCGTCATACTTAAGGCAGGCATCATCTGGATATTAAGGAGAAGATGGCTCCATCTGGAAGTATTATCTCCGGTCCAAATGCCGCCGTATCTGTGCATTCCGGTGTATGAAGCTCTGGAGAACATCAATATCTTTTTATCCGGATGATTCCGTAAAAATGCTTCCCCGGCAGCCCTGGTCATATAAAATCCGTACAGGTTATGAACCCGGTCATGTCTTACCTTCCTGCCGTTAAAGTCATGATAGAAACGTTTGTAGTCCTCCGGATTATTGGCTATGTTCCCCAAAACATCCTTAAAATCAAAAAATCCCCAGATATCCAGTTCCCTGTTTTCAAAATCCTTAACCTGCTCGAACACTTCCTTCAAATGATCCTCCGTGTAGAAGATCGCAGGTTCATTCATATCATTCCAGAAGCCCTCGATACCGGCATCCGTAAGCACGCCGTACTTATCACCGAACCACTCCCTTACTTCTTCTTTGAAAAAATCGGGGAAGTGAACCTTGCCGGGCCACACGGCAGCAACCAGATCGGTTCCGTCTTCTTTTTTACAGAAATATCCTTTTTGTTTTCCTTCTTCGTACACATCATACCCGTCTTCGATCTTTACTCCGGCATCGATGATGGGCACAAGATGTATTCCCTCCTTTTTCATCTCTGAGACGAAATTTTCAAAATCGGGAAACCTTTCGGGATTAACGGTAAAATCCTTAAAATCCTGCATATAATCTATGTCCATATAGATCATATCTATGGGAATGCCTGCCTTTTTATATTCGGCAGCCACCTCTCTTATATCATCGGCAGTTTTATATCCCCACCTGCTCTGGCCGTATCCGAAGGCCCATAATGGCGGCACATAACTCTTACCCACAAGTCTCCTGAAGCGTCCCACTATCTCAAGAGGATCACTTCCTTCTATCACATAGAATGATGTGTCATTGTACATCGGATGTATTGACATGACATTCATGTCGGAATATCCGATATCAAAAGTAACGCTTCCGGGATTATCCACAAATATTCCGAAAGCCTCCCTGCCGTCATCTATCAAAAGAAAATTCTGGGAAGCGTACAGAGATGTTTTGTTTTCATCATGTGAAGGGTCGTCAGCATTATCACTGATATATATCCATCCTCTTTTGTTGATGCCCCTGAGAGTCTCTCCGAGTCCGAATACCAGATCCCTGTCTTTTAACCTATATGAAAAAGTTTCCGAAACATCATCGTATTCGAAATGTTCCGGAACCCCCTCTGATATCACAATATTCTGAACTACGGCACCGGTATCATAAGGTGTGCCGTAGTCATATCTTTTTATCTTTTCCAATTCATCTGTCCTTTCATGCAAATACAAAAGAGTGTCTATTCATCATCGGAAGACACTGTTCTGATCTTTTCCGGAGAAATATAGAAAAACAGCATATCTTCCAGGACGTCGCGCTTTATGGGTTTTGAAAGGTAATCCCTGAATCCCATTTTTAAATATTCTTCCCTGGCATCGGATTCTGCATTTGCGGTCAGGGATATGACAGGAGTCTCTTTGGAGCGGTTCTTTTCAAGTTCCTTTATTCTCTTCAAAGTTTCCGGGCCATCCATGTCAGGCATCAGATGGTCAAGGAAGATCACATCATATTCATTCTTCCGCGCAAGTTCTACAGCCTCTTCTCCGGACTGTACGGCATCGATCTGAATCCTTGTGTTCTTGAGCAACTTGCAGAAAATATTCAGGTTTACGGCATTATCATCAGCCACAAGTATCCTTGCATCTTCCGCAGTGAAACTATGGCGTTTTTTCTTCACGGCGGTAGTGCTGATCTTAGTCATGACATCTCCCAGAGGCTCATCTGATACAACACCCTGAAGGATATCAAAGCCAAACACCGATCCCTCACCATAGGTGCTTTCCACATAAAGGCTGCTTCCCATAAGTTCAAGAAGTTCCCTGGTAATGCTAAGTCCCAGACCTGTGCCCTCTACGGATGCATTTCTCTTCTCATCAAAACGCTCGTATTCGTCAAAGAGTCTTTCTTTATCCTCGGGGCGTATTCCGATTCCGGTATCCTTTACAGTGGCTCTTATCTTAACGATCTTACTGCAGGGATGTTCTTCATCGGAAGCAAATACCGTGCCTGCAGCATCAAGTTCTTCGATCTTCTTTACCGTAAAAGTAACGGAACCCTGCTCTGTGTATTTGACGGCATTGGTAAGGATATTGGTGACGACCTGTTTGATCCTCTTAACATCTCCCAGCATCACGGAAGGAATGGTCTCATCTATATCAAGCACAACCTTCAGGCCCTTAGCTTCCGCTCTGAGCCGGACCACATTATACATATCCTTGACAACGGATATCATTTCATATTCCACAGGAGCTATCTTCATCTTTCCGGCTTCTATGCTTGAAAGATCCAGGATATCGTTCACTATATCAAGAAGATTGTTTCCCGCGGAACGGATACCGTCTGCATATTCCGCAACAGCCGGATCTTTGCCTTCACTAAGGATCATATCGTCCATGCCCAGTATGGCATTAATGGGAGTTCTGATCTCATGGGACATATGTGAAAGAAAGGCTGATTTTGCATTGTTTGCAGCTTTTGCCTGATCTGCCATATCCACCAGTTCCATGGTGATCTTGCCAAGGAAGGTGGACATTCTGTCGGAAAGAGTAAGGGTTCTTGAAGTCCGGAGGCTTTCAACAGTCGGATGATCATATACTTTTTTCTCCGAAGGAGTTTCCTTTTCCCTCATTCCTACAGACAGATGAGCACTGTTTAAGATTCCGCCCTTGCCGTCGTGATAATACAACTCACATGCGCCATGCATCAGGGCATAGTCCGGCACCATTTTCGCCCATCCGTCCCATTCAAGATGAGCATCCTCTTTCAGGAAATTGATACGATTTCCGCAAAGAGTCAGGAAAACAGCCTCCGGTGCAAAATCCTCCATATCAAGAAGGGAATCCAGGCTGGCCTGAAGTACCTCATCGTGGGACGCAAAGGAATATCTTAACTTCTCCCCCTCGCGAAGCGTCATCATAAAGAACAGTTCACCGTCCCCTCCATGATCAAGGGGGATAAGGCATATCTTTATCCCTTCCCTCTCTACCATAAACGGGAACTCGCAGATATTACTTATAAAATATTCATTGGGATATACACCCAGATATTCCTTGTATATATCAACCGCAGGGATGGAATCTATCTTCTTTACAAGGGTTTCTCCCATGGGAGAATTTTTACCCAGTTCCACAGGCAATTCCCTGCCTATGGGATTCCAGCCCAGGGCATAGTCAGCCTTTACCTTCAGTTCCTCTCCGGAAAAGATGATGGCAGCAAAGCCGTCATACAGGATCTGATCACCGAACACGAATTCATCCGGCAGATCCATTGATGAATCCTGTGTGATCTCTACAACATGCTCGCCGTTTTCACTTGCGATCTTCTTCAGAAGATTTCTGATGTTCGTAGTACCAAAAAGAACTGCATCGTGATGTCCTTCCATGGCATTTTCCATGAATCTTGTCACGTTCAGTTCCATATTGCTTCCGAACAGCTCAACGGCCTTTACGCATCCGTGAGCATCCAGACGTTCCTTCAGTTTTAAAGCGGCCTGTACCTCCTCACCGGGAACGCAGGTAACAGTAACGACTTCTATATCCGCTTCTTCTGTAAGCAGCAGGTTAAGAAGAGCTCCGGTGCCTTCAGGCATCAGCTCGGCTATCAGGGTAAGCGAAATACCCGCTATCTGTAATCCGGGAATGTTTTGACTTTTTATCAGAGTGATAAGGGACCGGATCTCGTCCGCAGAAAATCCCTTCTCGTAGATCGTGAGCACAGCCGATCTGTGCGGAGTCGAGGATACCTTATCCGCGATCTGCAAAACAGCTTCTTCTATAGAACGGTAATCTTTACACAGGTATTTTTTCTGTATCATGGTTTTTTACCCCTCGCCCCTATATTTTAAGGCTTTTTTCGTATATCAGCAATAAATTTTACGCTCCGGAAAAACAAGTATACTTTTGGTATGTATTCTCTTATATGGATTCTTATTATCATTAGTTCACATGGATTTTGCACCATGAGGAAAAAGGAGGATATAAATTATGAAAAAATTGACAGTTCTGCTGATGACAGGCCTGGTCATTTGCCTTTGTGCCTGCGGTTCAGCAAGTGAACAGCCCCAGGAGCCCACGCCTTCAGAAGTAGAAGTCGAAACTCCCGATGAGCCCGAAGAGGAGCCCAAAGAGGAGCCTTCAGAGGATACCAATGCCGTTTCCGAAGAATCCCTGATCGAAGACTTTAATGAAGCTCAGGAGCTCTGGTTCAGATTTGAGGGCGGACTGGAAAACGATTACGATGATTCCGTAACAGGACAGATCAACGGTTACGATATGGAATTCTACCGTGTATCGGAACCCGGCATCGGATCACTTCAGGATCTTAAGGATTACCTGGCTGAAAGAGTTGACATGGATTATGTCGAGGAAGCTCTGAGCGGAACCGAACAGTATATGGAAGTGGACGGTGTCCTTTATTCCTGTCCCGCAGGCAGAGGCGACGATCTTTCCATCGGATGGGTAGAGTTTTCTGCAGAAAATGACGGAAAATCCGGAAGAGTTATCGTTACGATCCATCGCCAGGATTACTACAGCGTACTTCAGGACTGGTATGAAAACGGATATGTAGACACCTATCAGTATCCCTTCACCATAGTTGACGGTCATGCTGTATTTGAGTCAATGGATTATCTCTGTGGCAGCTGCCCCGAAGAATCCCCCAGAGAAGGATACGATGCCGATTCCCTTGAAGCTGCACTTTTGGGAGTTCTCGAAGGAACCTGGACTTCAGAGGATGGTTCAACATATTATGAAGTCCTTTCAGACGGAACATTTAAGTATTATGCAGGGGATGAAGTTCTGAGTTCCGGTTATATAGAATCTTCACTTATGGATGACGGATCATACTTGATGGAGGGAGAAGATTTCAACGGAACATTCTTCACACTTGATATTGATCAGGAAGGAATTCCCGCCATGTTCTTTGACGATGGCGCCACAATCTTCGTAAAAGACGGACAAGGCTGATCTTAAGGCATTAAAAGAGCGCTGCGAAATGCAGCGCTCTATTTTTATAGTCCGTACTTTTCCATGATGCCGTCCCGGGGAGTGTAATCTCCCAGACGCCGGTCTGCCATGGAGATGATCCCGTTATAATCGATCCATTCCACTGAATACGGGTTTCCCATGTCATCTTCTATGATAAGATTTCCGTTTTTCTCTCCCACTACTATCCCCGGATCACAGATTATCCTGAAATCTTCATCCAGCACATGAGAATTCTCCTCACAGCCGAGAATATAACTGTTAGTCACATCGGAATAAACCAGAGATAAAACATATTCATCCATATCGTAGGATGCAACGCATTCATACGTATCCGTTTTATAGATCCTGACAACATGATTTGAAAAACTTGCCACTATATATTTCTTATCACCGGAATAAACCGCCTGATCAAGAAGAAGGCTGTTGAAATTCTCATCATCCTCAAGATCGAATGTGGCATCCTCACCATAGAGGATCTCATATTCTTCTCCGGAATCTTCTCCCACGTCAGAGATCGTAACAGCATGATAAGAGGAAATATAATCGGCTCTTTCAAACTGGATATAATATGAACCTGCAGATTGTCTGATCCTTGCTATCTTCCCGGAATGATCCTTCGGAGTAAAGGTCTCCGTCACTTCAAAAATAATATCTCCGTATGTTTTATATACCGTACCGGAACTGCTGACAAAGATCATCCCATCAACGGTCCGGGTATCGCAGATGATCTCATCATCCGGAGTAAATGTCGTTAATCTTTTCCCATTTGAAGCATCATATACTTCAAAACCCGATGCGGTACTGACATACAGATATCCGTTATTTTCCGACAGGTCATTCACCGCTCCGCCTTCCGTCATAACACTGAAGATTTCCCTGCCGCCGTTTATTCTCACAGCCCGGACTGTGCACTTATCACTGCCTGCATCATCTCCGAATTCCGTGAGCGAATAATACAGACATCCGTTTCCGATGCAGACCGGAATGTTAAGATCACTTTCAAGGGAAAAAGCATCCGTCACTTTCCCGGTGGTAACGTCAGCCACCAGCAGATAATGATCCGAAAAATCCGAAAAGCTACATACAAAATATCCGTCTGCGGAATCCACATCACATATTGAAATATCGGATGCGTCAAATTCTTCCCCTGCATCTATCATGTATAAAACATTTCCGGATCTGTCCACAGAGATCATTTCAGTTCCGCTGAATACCAGAGAAACGCCTTCACCGGTCTCATAAAAATTACAGTAGCTTGGGAGCTCAGTGATGGTTATATCTTCACCATCCGCTATGGAATAATACTTCAGTTCATTTCCGTTAGTATAAACTACACCCTCATTTCCGCACAGGATACCTTCCGTGAAATATTGTGAATCGTTGTTTTCAAACTCCCTGATCAGACTTCCCGAAGCAGTAAATAGTCTCATACTCAGCAGATCGTTTACAAGGATGTATTCACCGTTTTCGGATACGCAGTAATCAAATACTTCCGAATCCATATCATAGACATTTCCCGGTGCATAGTCGGTTGAACTTCCATAAACGCCTAGATAGGAATACAGTTCCCTTAATGCATTGGCATTTACTATTTCCCCGGTCTCATCCGGAAGAACACTCCTTAATGCATATATCGCATCCATCCTTCTTCCGGATCCATACAGTTCAGCCGCTTTGTCCGCTATAGTTTCTGCATATTTGTCTCTCAGTTCCGAATACTGTGAAGAGATGATAATGTTTTGCCTGCTGATCTTAATGAGCATCCCCGTTACTACCAGGGCAAACAAAAGCAGGAATGCTCCGATGGCGCCAAGCACCGTCATGGCTTTACGCATTTTTGCTTCACGATGCCTTTGCTTCAGGTCGTCGAAATTCAAGCCGAACATGGCCGCACACAATTTGAGAACGGCAATGTCCATGGCCTTTAAGATCTCTTTTTTGTCATTACCTCTGGTATCGGCCGCAAGAGGTTCTATCTCCTTACGTTCAAAGCGCACACATCCGTTTTCATCAGTTACCTTTACCTGATCATAAGTAAGGAGCTGTGGAAATGACTCCACAGGTTCTCCTTCAGCAAGAACCACCAGAATATGATCCCTGGGATGAGTCTTAAGAAATGTTTCTATTTCCCTTAGGCACCATTTGGACTGGGGGTATCTGGGTGTGCAGATGGTAATGAGATAATCCGAATTGGCCAGAGCATTGGTGATGGGTTCCGAGAGATTATCCGAAAGCGGAAGTTCGTCAACATCCCTGAATACTCTCTCTATCCGGGTCCTTCCGTTTTTTACCTTTGATGCTGCAGATTTAGGCAGCTTAAAACTCTCGAGCTTTTTGTGCAGGTTGGATGCCACAAAGCTGTCGAGTTCACTGTGTCTGTAACTGATGAACGCATCGTAATGCGTGTTCTTAAGTTCGTCCATTTTTTCTCCATCACACAAGGCTGAACTTGGTGACCCTTGCATATTCCTTATAGATTCTGACCTTGACGCTGCTGTTAAGGGGATAGGGACGGTCAGTACTGTGCAGAGGTATCAGCAGGATCTTTTTTCCGTTCTGCCCGGTTACCAAGATCTTTGCGATCTGACAGTAATCATCACCCTGCTTTGTCAGATCATTCTTGTAACCCAACACTTCACCGTCTACATCGGTTCCGTTAATTGCGACCATAAAATATGCAATTATCCTTTTTACCATCACAATGGCAGTGATTATACCCGGTATCATGAAGATTATTGCAAACCAGATCGCATCCAGATACTGTGCCTGGGTGATTATGCAGATTCCCGCAATGACGGAAAAAGCTATGATCCCCAGATAAAATCTTATTTCCCTGAAAGTAACTCCTGCAAATATGCACGTCACTTCAGGTAAGTTTTCAGCCGCATCTTCGGCTGCTGTATTTTCAAAGACTGTACCGCAATAAGGGCATGTATCTCCGGGAACAGAAGCTCCGCAATGGGGACAGGTTCTTGTCTCATTCATGTCAATATCTCCTTTCCTATATATAAGAAGATTATCATTTACTTCTTTTTGTATATAGAGACTTTTAGTATACTTTTTGTATGTATCGGAAGCGAATATACTTCTATACAATACGATGTAACTTTTCATAATTTAATTGGGATAAGCGCATGAAGATAAAGAATTCAAAATTTCACAAGGCAGTTTCACTGATCTTTGCCACTGACAGCGAGATTCAGGTAATTGCATTTAACATACTTGCCTTCTGCGGCATAGTGGTAAGCATCATCACAGCCATCGTCAACGGACTGCGGGGTTCGGGTGCCGTTGTTCCGGACATCCTCGGTGCTTTAAGTTCCATAGCGCTTATGTATTACTGCCATAAGACCAAGAACTATAAGATGGCAATGACCCTTACGGTTTTCATCATCTTCATAGGTCTGTTTTCGTTCCTGTATTTTATCCAGGGCGGATATCACGGCGGAATACCGTCATTTTTTATCTTTGGTATCGTCTTCACCGCTTTCCTTCTGGACGGCATTCCCATGATGGTCCTGATAACACTGGAGATCATATGGTATGTCTCACTGATCCTGTATTCCTATTATCATCCCGCAGTACTCAATAACGATGAGAAATTCTACATGAACTGCGTCATCATGGATATGACTCTTGTAGCCATATCCCTTGCTTTAACCATGTATTTTCAGATACGTGTCTACAGAAAAAAACAGCAGCAGCTGAATGCCGCCATCCGCGAGGCAGGTGAAGCCAACAAAGCAAAAAGTGATTTCATCGCCAAGATGAGCCACGATGTAAGAACTCCGTTAAACACCATTCTTGCCATGAACGAGCTGATCGTTAACAATACATCTTCGGAACGCATCAGGGAATGGGTCAACGACAGTAATATCTCCGGGCAGATCCTTCTTTCAATGATCGATGACATGCTGGATCTTTCCAGGATCGAAGCAGGAAGGATCACACTTGTTTCACAGCCCTGGAATACCCGCTCCGTATTTGATGAGACCGCCAAAGTCTGGAAGCTCAATGCGGGAAAATCGGGACTGGAATTCATATATGAAATAAAGGAAAGTGTTCCCTCATATCTCGAGGGTGATGAAAGTGTCATAAGAAAGATCACTGACAACCTTTTGAGTAATGCTGTAAAATATACCAAAAAAGGAAAAGTAACTCTTTCCGTAAAATACGATGATATGCTGGAAATAGTGGTGGAAGATACCGGTGTGGGAATCGCTCCCGAGTATGTTAAGGAGATCTTCAGCCCCTACGAAAGAGGTGTGGAAGAAGTTTATAAAGAAACCAGCGGAAGCGGTCTCGGTCTTTCCATAGTAAAGGAACTGGTGGAAGCCATGGGAGGAACCATTACCTGCAAAAGCACCCTGGGAAAAGGCAGTACTTTTACCGCCAGAGTTCCACAGAATGAGTCCAAGGCCGTTACCGTTACGGAAGAAGAGAAAGAATCTCCACAGGAAGCAAAAAGATCCAAGCATTTTGTCGCACCCGATACACATATCCTCATAGTTGACGATAATGCCTATAACAGAAAAGTGATCCGTGAATTCACAGAGCCTGCCCTTATCCAGCTTGATGATGTGGAGAGCGGATATGAGGCTATAGAAATGATCGATATCAAGGATTATGATCTCATCTTCATGGATATCCGTATGCCTCATATGGACGGAATGCAGACCCTTGAAAAGATAAAGAAAGATTATCCGGATTTTGATACTCCCGTAGTGGCACTTACCGGCGATATCATGAATGGTGTAGAGGAAAAACTCATGGCCCAGGGATTCAGCGGATTTCTTGCAAAGCCCGTGAGTCTGACCCGACTCATGCAGACCATAAAGGATTTTCTTCCGGAAAGAATAGTCGAACTGGAGGATGAAGACGAAAAAGAACTCTCACCGGAAAAGCTGGAAATGGGACAGAGCTTCCTTATGCCCTTCGGCATCGATCTTAAACTCGCCCTGGAACACTGTGCCGGAAATGCCGGGGAATTTGAAACAAGAGCCGGCCTTTTTGAGGAGTATGCTGATTCGAATATCGAGGGCCTTAAAGATCATCCTTTTAATGAAGATTATTACCTTCAGATCCATTCCATCAAATCTGTGGCAAAGGGTATCGGAGCATTCCTTCTTGCAGGACTTTTGGAAACCGTGGAATCAAGGAAGGATGACGATTTTTCAAAAGAAGTTAATCCTCTGATTCTTTCCGAATTCGAAAGAGTAAGGAAAGGGATCAAAAAATACCGTGAGGAGATTGCCGCAAAATGACCCGCAAAAAGGTAATGATAATAGATGACGACAATATAATGCTTGTGATGATGAAGACTCAGCTGGAAGCATTGTATGACGTTGCCGCTTTTTCTTCGGGTTCCGAAGCACTTGAGGACCTTGAAAAAACCGATTCTCTTCCAAATCTCATTCTTCTTGATATCAGAATGAGGGGCATGGACGGATATGAAGTTTTAAGCCGGCTCAAGGCAAGCGAAAAGCTCAAGATGATCCCCGTTGTATTCCTGACCGGAATGACTGACGAGGTTTCCGAATGCAGAGGTCTCGAAATGGATGTGGTGGATTATCTTAAAAAACCCGTTGCGGGCAAGGTTCTTTTTGCCAGAGTACAGCATTATATAGAACTGTATTCCAATGTCGAAAACAAAGGCAAACTTGACGAAACCCTCCTGAAGGAGATTCCTGAGCCTCTCACGGAAAGAGAACTTGAAACCGCAAGACTTATGGCGGAATTCAGATCGGATCGTGAGATCTGTGACATCCTCCACATATCAATGCCTTATACAAAAAAACTGGTCTCTTCCGTAAAGGAAAAACTGGGACTTGAAAAACGCGGAGACATCAGGCGTTTTCTCGTATGATCCACCATCATAAATAAGTATACTTTTAGTATGTATCCTCCTTAAGTTTGTGTCTTTATAATGATAATCGCGTAAAGATGCAAATATCTTGAGGAGGATTTTATTATGAAAAAAAGAATTGCCCTGATAATGGGTGTTCTGGCGCTTTCCGTTTTTACCGCATGCGGAGATGTGGCAGACGTTGATGTCGATGACATCGAGATTGACGAAGACATTGACGAAGACTTTGATGAAGAACCGGTTGATGATGAGGACGATGATGATCACAGCGATCCTGTCTACAATGACGAAACCGACGGACTGCTGGGATACTGGGAGGGAGAATCTGTTTTCCTTCTGATGTTTACCTTCTATCCCGACGGGACCTATTACTACAGCACCGACGGTGGAATGTACGGAGATGGCACTTATACATTAGACGGCACAGACCTTCTTCTTGTAGCTTCCGAAGACGGTTATATGAGACGTTTCACATACTCCGACGGAGAGCTTACCGATGAAGACGGCACGGAGTACGTTAAAAAACATGAATTATCCGAGCTTGAGGATAATGAGAATGACGAGGACGATGACAATTTCGACGGAGACGATATCAGTGATATCTTAGGCTATTGGGAAGGCGTGACCATGCCTCCCAACGACTGGTTCATCTTTACATCCGACGAAGTGTTCTATTGCAACAGGGATAACGGCTACCTTGAGCGCGGAAATTACGAATACTATGGTTATACGGTTTACCTTACCTATTATCCTTCAGGCGAGAACGATTCCTTCTTTTTGATCGATGAAGATCAGCTTTCTTACGTTCCCTGTGACGGACTTCAGAGACGGAGTAAAGACGACAGCGTGGATCAGTGGATCCTTGATGAGTTTGAAGATTAATTATTTTTCTAAGGAGATATGAAGAAATGAAAAAGAAATTACTCACAGTACTTATGACCGGTATGATGATCGCAGCACTTTCCGCTTGCGGTGGAACCTCAGAAGTTACTGAAGAGCCCCCCATGCCCGAAGTCGAGGAAGTGGAGCCGGAGCAGGACGAGCCTGAAGAGCCTGCTCAGGAAGAGGAGCCCGAAATAGTCTCTCCCGATCATGTTGTGGATATTCCCGAGAGTGTCTGGATCCGTGAAAAATCCCACGACTGCTGGGTTGTAACCGAGGGTCTCTTCTGGCATCTTGTTGACATAAACGGTGACACTGTTGTAGAGGGAACTCTCTACGCAGAGGATGAAGATACCTTCAGTGTTTATGACAATAACGGAGATCTTTACGCAACATTCTCCATTACCGAGGACGGAGATCTGTTTGACGAGACCTATCAGGAACTTTATTACAACGTTTGTACGCTCCCCCAGGAATTCCCTGCCCAGCTTGCCGAGGAGTATGGTTTCGAGCCCATCACAGGTGAATGGAACTATCAGGAGCAGAACGAAGATGATCCTGCCACTTATGATGATGTAGCATTCGTACAGGTCTGCCAGGACGGAACCTACACCATCCGTTACTATGATGATGATTCAACCCGTGATGGCATCATCCTTGTAGAGCTTGATGAATTCCCCGACGGAAGCACAACTCCCATATACTCATTCTTTGAGGGCGGTAATAACTTCTGGAACGGATGTTATGTCGGAGACTACGAAGATGACACCATCTATATGGGAAACGGCGGAAGCGCAAGACTTGTTGCAACTGATGGACAGGGTTGAGAAAGAAGGATATGAAAATGAATAAACTTGCCAAATACTTAATTATCGGAGCTGCAGGCATTCTCGCGCTCTGCGGATGCGGAAACACAGCTGATGTAGCACCCACAAACGAACACCCTGAAGACCAGCAGCTTGAAGGTGCCGACTGGAGAACCTGGGGAATCATAGACGCCACCGGAACCCTTGAACTTGACGGAGAAAAGATCGATGTCTGTGCATGTCTCTACGCAGACAGAGCAGAGCTTTACTACAACGAGGAAAAGCAGAGACTTTACACCACCATCGAGTTCCCCGAGAAACTTTCCGATGAAGAATACGAGAAGCTCTCAATACACTTTGCAGACGATACCGGCGACGATAATACCGATGTACAGTTTGAGGTAGGAACCGAAAACACCCTCGACCGCAGATTCAGCTATATCTATGATGAAGCAACCGGAGATTTCGTTTATGATGCATTCTCGGTATTCCCCAATCCCAACGTGATCGACGACGATACTGATGAAAGCCTCGAAGGCCATGCCGATTTCACCGGCAGATTCACAGAACCCGTTACCGGCAGATGCCTTATCGAGATCACTCCGGAGTCCGATGACAGCTATACCATCGTTGTAACCTGGGCTGATTCCGCTTCAGACGAATATATCTGGGCTATCACCGGTGCCACCTACGGCGAGTATGGCGATGAACTGGTTTACTCCGACTGCCTGTACTACCATCGCACCTGGGAAGATTCCGAAACTTATACCGACGAAGATCTCTATGATGACGGAACCGGAAGATTCTGGATGACCGATGGCGGAATGCTGGGATGGGAAAGCAACTGCGTAGAAGTAGACGGAATTGACGGAGAGACCCTCTTCGAAAGACTTGAGCAGTAGGAGAAAAAAATGACTATCATTGCTGCCATACTGATCTTCATCGCATCTTTGTTTGGTATCGTTTATGCCTGCACGCGGATGAAGGAGGACAAGAGATCAAAACTGGTATGCCTGGGATTATGCATCCCTTTGGCCTGTGCATCTGCATTATTTATACTGATCACATTTTACTTTGCCTGGGCAGTCAGAATGAACTGAATAACACAAAACGAGAGCCGTCCATTCGGACGGCTCTTTTTTGTTTTTCATTCAAGCTCCACAGTCCCGGGAGGCTTCGAAGTAAGATCGTAGAGCACTCTGTTGACTCCTCTTACTTCATTGATGATCCGGTTCATGACTTTCATCAGTACCTCGTAAGGGATCTGTGCCGATTCCGCTGTCATGAAGTCGATGGTCTTAACAGCACGAAGTGCCACTGCACTGTCATATGTTCTCTCATCTCCCATTACACCCACGCTTCTCATATTGGTAAGCGCTGCGAAGTACTGGTTGGGCATCCAGTCGGGCCAGTAGCTTCTAAGCAATGCATGGTCGGGATTTTCTCTGTCGATATTAACGCCTGCTGTCTTTGCTGCATCAAATGCATATTCGTTGGCTGCATTTTCAACTTCTTCACGGTAGATGAAATCCGCATCCTGAACAATGGCAACCTTTTCAGCGGTGATGTCACCGATGATACGGATACCGAGTCCGGGGCCGGGGAATGGCTGTCTGAACACAAGATGATCAGGAATGCCCAGTTCAAGGCCAACCTTTCTTACTTCATCCTTAAAGAGATTCCTTAAAGGCTCGATGATCTCCTTGAAATCAACATAGTCCGGAAGGCCTCCCACGTTGTGATGGGACTTGATGACGGCACTCTCACCGCCCAGTCCGGATTCAACAACATCGGGATAAATGGTTCCCTGTACCAGGAAATCAACTCTTCCGATCTTCTTTGCTTCCTCTTCGAAAACTCTTATGAATTCTTCGCCTATGATCTTTCTCTTCTTCTCAGGCTCGGTAACTCCCGCAAGTTTTCCGTAGAATCTGTCTTTTGCATTTACTCTGATAAAGTTCAGATCATAATGTCCGTCAGGTCCGAAGATCTCCTCAACCTGGTCACCTTCGTCCTTTCTTAAGAGGCCGTGATCTACAAATACGCAGGTAAGCTGTTTTCCCACTGCCTTGGAAAGAAGTACGGCAGCGACGGATGAATCAACTCCTCCGGAAAGCGCGCAGAGAACTTTGCCGTCTCCCACCTTCTCTCGGATAAGCTTTATCTGTTCCTCCGCAAAGGAACTCATCTTCCAATCACCTGCACATCCGCAGACATTATAAAGGAAGTTCTTAAGCATATGACTTCCTTCGGGAGTATGAAGAACCTCGGGATGATACTGGAAACCGTAAAGTTTCTTCTCATCGTTCGCCACAGCTGCATAAGGGCAGTTGTCGGTAGTAGCTATCGCTTTAAAGCCGGGAGCGATCTTCGAGATATAATCGAAATGGCTCATCCAGCAGGTAGTACTTTCGGGAACTCCCTCAAACACAGGAGATGTGGCATCAACCTTAAGTGCGGTATGTCCGTATTCCCTGACAGGTGCCTTTTCAACCTTACCTCCCAGTACATGGCTCATGAGCTGTGCGCCGTAGCAAAGTCCCAGAACGGGCACTCCCATCTCAAAAAGTTCCTTATCACAGGATGCGGCACCTTCCTCATAGCAGCTTGCCGGTCCGCCGGTAAGGATTATTCCCTTGGGATTCATTGCTTTTATCTGATCCAGGGGAGTTCTGTAAGAATAGATCTCACAATAAACATTGTTCTCTCTGACGCGGCGTGCAACCAGCTGATTGTACTGTCCGCCGAAATCGATGACCAATACGAGTTCTTTGTCCATATTCCCTTCCTTTCAATATCCTCTATTATACATTAAATATTTTTCAAACATAGCCACTTTATTTTTTCTGAATATTTACGATATAAATAGTAAATAGACCGAAAATTGCAAGACGGTGCTTTCTCCAATGACAGAATTCAGACAACAAACCTCGAAAAACCCTTAAAATACGCGAAAAAACATCTTGCAAATTTGACTTTTCAGTGATACTTTAGTCTTAAGTAATAGTCTAATGGTGGCGTAGTCTATATTTTTTTAGATACGTCTTCCGCATACAGGGACGGATCCTTATGCGTAAGCAATAGCCTTGCACCGGCTGTCACACATTTCATGGAAGAAAGGGGGCGTGGCAATGAGTGCTGTTAGTAATACAATATTCAATAACTATCTGACGGCGTATGGCGCCCCGAAGATATCCAAGTA